>Ga0315279_10000155_pt1 | contig 147225 bp, 130 predicted proteins | sample YL17G06_20_MG_FD_203694 | JGI IMG/M metagenome (GOLD analysis project Ga0315279, IMG submission 203694) | Sediment microbial communities from Yellowstone Lake, YNP, Wyoming, USA - YL17G06_20 | ecosystem: Environmental > Aquatic > Freshwater > Lake > Sediment | place: USA: Wyoming | collected... | reverse complement strand
CCACCCGGTGCCGGGTCAGGCCAAAAACCCACGATGTCCGGGGTAATCGAAATCCGGCCTCACTCCAAATCATTGCCACAATGGAAATTAGCAGCTACGCTAATGGCTCGGAGAAATCCGCGAACCTAAGATTCGTCTCTCGGTCCCTCAGAGGAGGCTGGCATGAGCATTGCGAAAGCGGGATTCGTCTCCAGGATCGAGCACGTCTAGGGAATCGTTCGAGGGAGGTGGCGGGATGCGGGTCGTGAAGCAGGGCGGGCACCGTCTGTTCGAGCGGGATCCCGAGACGGCGCGGGTCGTCACCGAGATGCTCCTCGATCTCGAGAAGAGAGGCATGGACGCGGTGCGCGCGTACAGCGAGCGGTTCGACGGGTGGAGCCCGGCAAGCTTCGAGCTTTCCCCGGGCGAGATAAGTGGGGCGATCGATTCCCTGGATCCTCAGGCCGTGGCGGACACCGCCTGGTGCCAGGGAAACGTGCGGGCGTTCGCCCGTGCGCAGATGGCAACGATGCTGCCCCTGGAAATCGAGATCAGGCCCGGCGTCGTCCTTGGTCACCGTCACATCCCGGTGAACCGGGTCGGCAGCTACGTACCCGGCGGCCGCTATCCCATGTTCGGGTCCGCGCAGATGAGCATCATCCCGGCACGTGTGGCGGGCGTGAAATCCATTGTGGCCTGTACGCCGCCGGTCAAGGGCAGGGGCTTCTCCCCGGCGACGATCAATGCCATACACGCGGCCGGCGCCGACCGCATGCTCGTGCTGGGGGGCGTGCCGGCCGTTGCGCTCATGGCATTCGGGATCGGGGACGTCGAGCCGGTGGACCTCCTCTGCGGCGCGGGGAACAAGTACGTTGCCGAGGCCAAGAGGCAGCTCTTCGGCAGGTGCGGGATCGACCTGCTCGCAGGCCCCACCGAGATCCTCGTGATTGCCGATGATTCTGCGGATCCGGCGCTCGTGGCGTGTGACCTGCTTGGCCAGGCCGAGCACGACCCGGCGAGCGGGGTGTGCATGATCTGCATGAGCGATGAGTTTGCGCGGGCAGCGCTCGCCGAGGTTGCGCGCCAGCTCGCCGTACTCCCCACTCGTGACGTGGCCTCCCTCTCCTGGAGAGACAACGGGATCGTCATGGTGGCCGATGATGCGGCGGAAGCGATTCGGCTCTCCGACGATTATGCTCCCGAGCACCTGGAGCTTCACGTGCGTGAGGCATCGGCGTTCGCGGAAAACCTGACCTGCTACGGCTCCCTGTTCATTGGGGAGGAGACGACAGTGGCCTACGGCGATAAGGCCATCGGCACCAACCACATCCTGCCGACAAGCCGGGCAGCGCGCTACACCGGGGGCGTCTGGGTCGGGAAGTTCCTCAAAACGTGCACATGGCAGCACATGACGCCGGAGGCCAGTCGCGAGGTCGGCGAGGTGACCGAACGGCAATGCGTCCGAGAAAATATGCTTGCACACGCACTCTCCGCAAAGGTCCGCGTCCAGCGCTATAAATGAGCGATTCTCAGTTCCTGGCCAACAAAATGATTGAATCAGCCAGATGAATGAGGTATTATGCGCGAAACGATAGGTTGGAGGGGGCCAGAATGTCCGGCATAGACTTGAGAATCGCCAGGCTATTCCGAGGAAAGAAGAACCTCGTGATTTCGGCGCTCGATCACGTGATGGAATACGGCGATCAGCCCGGCATCGAGGAGCCCGCGGCCGCCATCCGCAACTGCATGGGCACGGACGCGCTCCTGATGTCGCGCTTCATGCTCAGCCGCAATTCCGGGCTCATGGGCTCTTCCGAGGCACCCCTTCCTGTTGTGAGGATCAACTGGTCCTCATCGTTTTACTATCCCCTGGATTACCGCACGGGGCACACCTGCATTGCCACCACTGTTGAAGATGCCGTGCACGCCGGCGCCCACGCGGTCATCTGCTCCCTGTTCCTGGAGGAGAAGGCGAACGAGGCGCTGGAAACCGAGAACGTCCGGATTTTTTCGGAGGTCGTGAGGCAGAAGGAGCGTCTCGGCATTCCCCTGATCGGGGAATGCTACGTCGTGGAGCACAAGGAGCTCGCGCCGGAACGGCTGCATGCGAAGGTAAAGAGGGTGACGCGCGTGATGGCGGAGCTCGGCGCGGACCTGATCAAGTGCTTCTTCACCGGGGAGCGGTTCCACGAGGTCGTTCAGAACGTGCCGGTGCCCGTATTCACTATCGGCGCGGAGAAACTTGCGACGGACCTCGCCGTATTGAAGAAGGCGAAAGAGAGCGTCACTCAGGGGGCGCGGGGGATCATTTTCGGAAGGAACATCTTCATGGCCGAGAAGCCGGCTGCGCTCATCGCCGCCTTGAACGCGGTCATGAACGAGGGACGCGATCCCCAAGATGCGGTCAAGGCGCACGGGCTTCGATAGAAACGGCAACGGAAACGGAACAGCGAGGGAGGCGCGGATGGCGGAGCTTTTCGAGGTGAAGGTCGTGGACCGCAAGGTCTACCAGGAGTCGCTGCAGGACTTCCTTCCGGAGCAGATCATCGACGTGCATACACATGTCTGGAAGGCCGCGCACCAGAAAATCGGCGACGACGCATTCGCCCGGGTGGTGAGTTGGCCGTCCCGGGTGGCCAGTGACAACCCGGTCGAGGACCTCGTCGAAGGATACCGCCTGCTGTTCCCCGGCAAATCGGTGACTCCCCTGATGTTTGCAAGCGTCTATGACGCTGACAGCATCCACCTGATGAACGGCTACGTGAGTGAGTGCGCCGCCCGGACAAGGTACCCCGCTCTCATCTACGCGCACCCCACGTGGACGGCGCGGGAGCTGGAAAAGCGCACCAAGGAAGGGAAGTTCCTGGGAGCAAAGGTGTACCTCAATCTCTCACCTGCCTACATTCCTGAGAAGGAGATCAGGATTTTCGATTTCCTTCCTCCGCATCATCTGGACGTGCTCGATCGCAACGGCTGGGTAGTCATGCTGCACATTCCCCGTGACGGAAGGCTCCGCGATCCGGTGAACCTCGCGCAGATGATGGAAATAGAGAAGAACTGGCCGCGGGTGAGGGTGATCATCGCTCACGTGGGGCGTGCCTACTGCGATGAAGACGTGGGTGACGCATTTCAGCGGCTGTCCGTGACGAAGGACATGGTCTTTGATTTCTCCGCCAACACGAACGACCGTGTTTTCGAAGGCGCCCTCCGCGCTTTCGGCCCCGAGCGATGCCTCTTCGGCAGTGACATGCCGATCACGCGCATGAGGATGCACCGAATCTGCGAAGGCGGCCGGTACATCAATGTCGTTCCCCGCGGCCTTTATGGGGACGTCTCTGCAGACAGGAACATGAGGGAGGCCGATCCGCCGGATGCCGACGGCATTTCCTTCTTCATGTACGAGGAAGTACTGGCCATAAGGAGGGCCGTCGAGCGGATCGGGCTTCGCAGGGCTGACGTAGAAGCCATCTTCCTGAAGAACGCAAAGAGGTTCCTCAAGCTGTGAGGGGACGATGACAACGCCCTGGATTCCGGAAGCGCAACTGAGTGCTGCCCTCCTGCGCAATAAGGCATTCTGGAAACATGAGCTCGAGGAGTACCCTCTTCTGTGGGTGACGGTGCCCGGCGCCGTCTCCGGCGATCCCCCGGTTGCGCCCCCCACGGACGAAGAGCAGTGGACCGACGTCGACTACCAGATCGAAAAAACCGAGCACGCTCTCTCTCACACGCACTTCGCCGCGGATGCTCTGCCGATTCACAATCCCTGGCTGGGGCCCGACCAGTTCGCTGCGTGGCTCGGCGGCGGCCTTTCGTTCAGCACGAAGGACAACACCTCCTGGACCGCGCCGATCATCGAGGACTGGGCCGATTTTCCCGACTTCAGCATCCGGGCGGACAACCGCTGGTGGCGCACGTACCTCGCACTTCTCCGCGCATCGGTGGAGCGGGGAAAGGGCAGATGGGTGACGGCGTATCCCGACCTCCACACGGGCATCGACGGCCTCGGAGCCATGCGCGGGCCGGAGCGGCTCATGCTGGACCTGGTGATGGATCCTGCCGTCATCGTCCGGGCCATGGCACAGATGACGCGGCTGTGGAAAGAAATCGTCGACACGGTGTCCGATATCATTCTCCCCGGGGGCCAGGGAACGACGAACTGGACGTACGGCTGGAGCGCGGCGCGCTTCCTCTGCGTGGGGCAGAACGATTTCTCCTGCCTCATCAGCCCGGCAATGTTCGACCAGTTCGTGCTCGCGGACACGCGTGACTGCTGCGAACATGTGGAGCGGAGCATCTACCACCTTGACGGTCCCGGCGCGCTCCAGCACGTGCCGCGACTGCTCGAGCTGGAGCGCCTGGACTGCGTTCAGTGGATCCAGGGGGCCGGGGCGCCCCTTCCGTCGCAATGGCTGAGCCTCCTCCGCCGCATTCAGGACGGGGGGAAGAGCGTGCAGGTCTTCTACTCCGGCGCGCACGGTGGAAGCGCCGATTTCATGCGCGAGATCGGTGCGTTGTGCGGGGCCCTCGATCCCGCGCGCCTGTTCATTGCGGCCGACGTCGACTCGGTGGAGAAGGCGGATTTCATTGTCCGGCATGCAAAGGAAGTGTGCCGCGAGAAGAGGGGAAGGCCGCAGTGAGGAGGAAGGAATGAGTCCCATGTCTGTTCGGTCCACTTTGCTGCGGTCGCTCGCACACGAGTCTGTAGACCGTATCCCCGTCTCTCCTTTCATCCACGTCAACCACGTGAAAGAGTTCTTCGGATCGCAGGACATCGACTGCGCAACGAAGACCCCAGCGGTGTACGCGCACTACGGCTTCGACCTTATCCACCGCAACTGCTCGATTGCGTACGACGCGTACGGCCCGGCGGGGCCGCAATGGGCCATCGAGGCCCGGACGACTCGGGCGGACCGCGACAGCTCCACGCGGACCGATATCGCGACCCCCGGAGGCATCTTGCGTGTCTCGGAGGAACTGCGCTGGGTGTACGAGTACGACGCGGAGTCCTCCGTCACCGATTACCCCGTGAAGAGCCGGGCGGACTTCGACCTCTTCCGCCGGTACCTGCCTGGCCTCGGGCCGGTTGACACTTCCGACATCCGCCGCGCCAAGGAGGCGGTCGGAGATCAGGGGCTCGTAGCTCCATGGATCCAGGGGGCCTTTAATCTCGTCGCCATCTACTATCGCAAGGTTGACGACCTTCTCTTGGACCCTGTTACCGAGCCCGATTTCTACCGTGAAATGATGGAGTTCTTCCTGGCCCGCTATAAGTTGTTCATTCAGCGACTCATCGACGCAGGCGTAGACATGCTCAGTTGCGGCGGCAACATTGCCAACGGGAAGATGGTGAGTCGGGACTACTTCCGCGCGTACATTCTTCCCTATGAGAAGGACCTCGTCGATTTTATTCAGCGCCAGGGAGTCACGTTGCTCTACCACAACTGCGGGTATGCACGAAACCTCCTACCACTCTACCCCGAGATCGGGATGCACGCGTACGAGTCGCTCACCCCGCCGCCGTACGGCGACACTGTTCTTGACGAGGCGGTGCGCGCATTGGGGCCCCACACCACTCTGCTCGGGGGAATAGATCAGCTGGACTTGCTACGCAAAGGCACACCGAATGAGATCGAGGCAGCTGTGCGGCGCGTCCTTGATACCGTCCGTGGCAGGTGCAACTTCATTCTGGGGACGACCGACTACTTCAATGAGGCCACCCCTCGGGACAAGATTCGGCTGCTCGCCGACGTCGGTCATCGCTACGGGAAGCTGTGATCCCGGTCCTCCCAGAGGGCCGCTCCGCTACAGCTTCCAGAGCTCCGCGTTGAAGTACTCCGCAAGACCGCGGCCGCGAAGAGAGTGTGCCGGTTGACCGCGTTCGCTCACGCGCGCGTCACAATCCAGCACGAGCGGGATGATGGAGTACTCCCCCCGCTGTACCGGAGCGTGGGGGGAGCCCCAGCTCCGCAGAATTCCCAGGTCCTGAACGCGAACGTCCGCCTCCACCTGCAGCAGGTCATCACCCCAGGCCAGCCTCCAGGCGCACGGCAGGCTGTCGCGATCGATCAACAGGCCATCGAGACGGGCTGCCGGGAGGAACCTTCCATTGCCCTTCGGGTCAACGTGCACGCCGAAGCAGTAATAGGCTATCGGAGAGGCTTCCGCATCCACCGCGTGGTAGCCGAAAATCCCACTGCCGTCCTCGAAACGCATCGTCGTATAGAGGTACATTACTCGCGGCGTCACTGCGTTCGACCGACAGAGGACCCGTGGATGGTCGTAGAAAATGCTTCCTTCGACGGCAACCGTCCGCTCCTGCCAACGGACCGTGCCCCGCGCGGTTCCCATTGATTCCCACATGGCAAACACGCAATGAGGCAGAAGGCAGTCCGGAAGGACAGTGACTGAGTTGACAGTCGTTTCGAGCCTGACCTCCGCCTCGCCGTCGTCGGACTGGAAGTGCCACTCCATCTTGGGCCACCCGTGGACGCGCAATATGTCACGGCTGTTGTGCCGCAGGATCACGGAGCGGGACGAATCGTCGAACTCGATCCGACCTGCCGGAAACCTCCCGGTCGGAAGCCAGAGCACACCGCCGTCCCTGCACATGATCTCGAGGTGCAGCTGGAGAAGCGAAGGATCGGGATCATACTCGAAGGCGCCGATGTTGAATCCGCCCTTCTGGAACCCCATCCTGACCGCCGGCACCTCCTCGCTTGCAAAGCGGCAGAACGCCCAGCAGCCTTCCGACGGAAATCGTTGCAGGTTGAAGAGGAGGTCCTCGGCCGGCAGCGATGCCGCCGGCACGGTCGACCCGACTGGACGGGAGAAGCAGAGGCTGGGCTGCCCCTGACGCGATTTTTCCGCACTCACGACCACACCCCTGGCTCAGCCTTTCATCCCGGTCATGCTCAAGCCGCGTACGAAATGGCGCTGGAAGAATATGTACGCAAGAAGCACCGGTCCGATTACGAGGGTGGCGCCTGCCAGAGACTCGCCCGGGAACTTCTGCTCGGCCTGAGAAAAATGAGAGAGAATGAGGGGGAGCGTTTTCGTTTCATTATGGGTGATCGTGACCAATGGCCAGAGGAACTCGTCCCAGGTCCAGAGAAAAATGAGGATTCCGAGCACCGCAATCGATGATCGGATGAGGGGGAGAATCACCGAATAATAGACCCGGAAATCGCTCGCGCCGTCCATGTGCGCTGCCTCGAGCAAGTCATTCGGGATTCCATGCATCGTCTGACGCATGAGGAAAATCCCGAATGCGTTCATCATGAACGGGAAAATGAGTCCTTGATATGTATTGACCCAATGGAACCGGCTAATGAGGAAATATAGAGGGATGAGAACGATTTGAGGGGGGACCATGACGCTCCCCAGAACGACGAAAAACAGCAGTTCTCGCCCTTTGAACCTGAGTTTCGAGAAGAGGAAGCCGGCCGCTGTCGCAGAGAGCAGAACGAAGAATGTGACGCTGCCGGCAACAACCAGGCTGTTGATATACCCGCGGCCCATCTGGAGCTGTTCGAACACGTTCTCGTAGTTCCTGAGGGTCCATGTCCGCGGAAGCAGGTGAAATTCGACGCTGATGACCTCTAGCGACGGCTTGAACGACGAGAGTACCATCCACAGGAGCGGGAACACCATGCACAGCCCGAGCGCCAGAAGGACGAGATGGAGAAAGAAGCGCGCGGTCAGCCTGCCCGCCCTGTACCTGCTCATTGTCCGAATTCGGGTCGTCTGCATGTCAGTACTCCCATCTCTGCTGGAAGGCCTTGATCTCCAATATGACGAGCCCGAAAAGAATGGCGAACATCACCATGGAGATGGCCGATCCGTATCCGAATCTTTGCCCGTAGAACGCGGACAGGTACATGTGGAGTGTCAGCACCATCGTGGAATTGGCAGGGCCTCCGGGAGGGCTGCCCGTCATCATGTAGATCGGCACGTAGACGCGGATCGCGTTGATGGAGTAGATCGCGGCGATGAATATCATCTGCGGCCGCAGGAGCGGAAGGGTGATCCGAAAGAACTGCTTGACGATCGACGCCCCGTCGATCCGCGATGATTCAAACAGCGAGTCGGGTATCTCGTCCATTCCCGTGAGGAAGATCACGGTTCGAATGCCTGTGTCTCTCCAGATGTCCATGATCATGATGCAGAGCAGTGCGGTCGTGGTGCTCTGCAGGAAGGCGAGTTTGTCGCGGCTCACGCCGAAGAGGGTCGAGATGACATTCGCGAACAATCCAATCTTCGGGAAGTACAGAAGGGTCCACACCAGAGACGTGGCGACCACCGAGGTCACAACTGGGGCGAAAATAAGGGCCGTATAGATCTTGCGCATGACGCCGTGCGTCCGATGGATGAGGGCGGCGAAGACCAGGGAGGTGACCATGCCCACCGATACCATGACGCCAAGGTAGTAGATGTTGTGCCAGAGTGATTTCCAGAAAATCGGGTCGGCAAAAAGGAACCTGTAGTTGGACACCCCGATGAACTTGTCCTCAGAGATGAGGTCGTTCTTCCTGAAGGTGAGCCAGACGTTGAACACAAAGGGCCAGATCGCAACAAGGGCGTAGTAGACGAGCACGACAAGCGCCACGAGAAGAATGAAGGAATTGAGCGGCTTCCTTTTTCGAGCCGCAAGGGGCAGGGATTCAGTCGACATTGCGCCCTCTTTCCGGGTCCGGGGTCGTAAAAAAAGTGCAGCAGGCGGCCGCGCCTGCTGCACCCTTGTTCCCGCCTACTGGGCGAGCTGCTTCTCCTGCTGCGTCAGGTAGTCGCTCATGTACTTGAGGACGTCGTCGACACTCTTCTTGCCAAGGAACATGTTCATCATCTCCGGGTGAATCACCTGCCGGATGATGATCGGCTCCGAGATCTTCGTCGTGAGAGTGTTGACCGCGGGAAGGCCCTTGTTCGTCGCTGTCAGCGCCGTACGCGCGAACTCGTTCATCTTGTCCGCAGGCCTCTTCATCAGCTCCGCAACGTATGCCTTGTTGCAGATCGCGCCGACCCAATACGGGGGCTTGTGATAGAACGGGATGTCATAGTGGTCGGCCGGCTTCGTCACCAAATCCTTGAAGAACAGCATGACCGCGTTCAGCTTGTCGCCTGACAGCCGCTTGGAAGGAGCCATCACGCCGTAGCTCACTATGGATCCGAGAACAAGCTTCGTGCTCGCGGTGGGGAAGGGCGGCATCAGCATGTACCCGACGTCCAATTCTGGGAAGCTCGTCATGACTCCGCCGACGTTCCAGGGCCCGATCAGCAGCATCGCGCCGAGCTTGTTCGGGAACGAGGTGGCGTAGTCACCGGACTGAGGATCGAATACCTTGTTGTCCACGAACCACTTGAACGTTTCGAGGGCTTTCTTTGCCTCGGGAATGTTGAAGTTCCAGGTCAGCGTCTGGGTGTTGAACATCTTGTCCCGTGCACCCTGCTCCTGGACCATGTCCAGGAATGCATTCGCTGCTTCCGTATACGTGAAGAGGACACCGCTGCGCTTGATCGTGCCGTCGGCATTGTACACCGTGAGCTTCTTCGCCGCTACTTTCAGGTCGTCCCAGCTCTGGATCTTCGCAGGGTCAATTCCTGCCTGCTTGAACAGATCCTTGTGGTAGATGAACCCGAAGGCATTCGCGCCCGTTGCCCAGGGAACTCCATAGTAGTTGCCATCCTTGCCCGTGATATTCTTCAGCGCCGCTTCATAGATGAATTGCTTGAACTCATCCTTCGTGAAGAGATTCGGAGTCAGTGGGTAGAACAGCTTCGAAACATCCTTGTTGCTCAGCCATTCATCGTAGCCCATCATGATTTCCGGCTCATTCCCGGCAGCGATTGAGGGGATAAATTTCGCATACAGGTCGTCGAACGGAACAGGGATGAGATTCAGCGTGATAGTGGGATGCTTCTTCTGGAACACGACAATATAGTCCTTCATCCAGCCGGTTCCACCCGACCAGTCCTGGAACCACCAATCGATCTTCACTTGCGATTTGGGCTCAGGGATGGCTTTGCCCTGGCTCCAGAGCGTGCAGGCCATCAACAATAGCAGCACTGCGACGAGCACAACCTTGAATTGCTTCATATTTCCCTCCTTGCCCCATCTGAGACAGAGAAAAGGTTTAACAAACCTTTCATGAGACGAGAATCGGAAAAAAGGGCCCCGCACAGGATTAGAACATGTCAGAAAGCAGCTGTCAAGCATATTTCTCTCACTATTTCGACATCTGTGATCTCTTTGATCGTTGACAGGGACAAAAATGCGTGATTCGATCAATCAGTCCTTGCAGCACCAAGAGTGCATATTTGGAGGTTCCGTAGGTGGATGGCAGATTCTACGGCGAGTCAATCGCCCCATACCTTCCCCCGGTCGTGCTCGATTTCCACGCGCACGTCTGGCGCAAGTCGGACTGGCATGCCGTGCCGTGGAAGAGCGGCGCCCGGGGCGGCACCTACATGGTGGCCGACGAGGACTACCCCGCGGAGCGGCTCATCGCAGACGGTCGCAGCTGTTTCCCGGATCGGGAGTACCGGGCTGTCTGCTTCGGCTATCCCACACCTTCCGCGGACAATGAGAAAGACACTTGGTACGTTGCCGAAGCCGGCAGGAGGCGCGGCATGTATCCCCTGATGATCGCGGGCGCCCCCCTCAAGCTGCACGCCGAGGTGATCCGGCAGCGGCTGGACGCCGGCGGGTTTCTCGGCTTCAAGGTGTTCCTCCCCTGGCATGGCGACGACTACGGCAGGACGAGCGTGCAGGAGATGCTGAGCGCGAACGAGATGGACATCGCCCAGGAGCTCGGCTTAATTGTCCTCCTGCACGTCCCCCGATCGGGGCGGCTGACCGACGCCGAGGTGCAGGCGGGCGTGAGGTGGCTAAGCGAGGGCTGGCCTGGTGCAAAGATCGTGCTCGCGCACTGCGGGCGATGCTACCTTCCGTCCGAAATGGAGCGCGCGATCGATTCCATCAAGAACCTCTCAAACGTGTACCTCGACACATCCATGGTCATGGACGAGACTGTATTGAGGATGGTCTTCGACGGCATCGACAGCTCGCGGGTGCTCTATGCAACAGACTTTCCCGTGGCAGCGATGGCGGGAAGGCGCGTGCGCGTGATGGACCACTGGGTGGACGTCGTGACAGGCGAAGCGCCTGCCAGTGCATACCGGGTGCGCGCTGTGGGCATCCCCGCGGCGCCCATGGCACTGGAAATCGCATTCGCCGTGCTGTCGGCCGGTCGGGCCGCAGACATCGGAGAGGGAAGGCTGCGGAACGTCTTCCATGAGAACGGAATGAAGCTGCTTCGAACTGTGAGAAACGGGGACGCATTGAAGCGCGTTGAAGAGGGTTGGCAGTCGTGACATCCCGGGAGACCGTGTTTCTCGGCATCGACCTGGGAACTACCAATGTCAAGGCGCAGATCGTGAGAAAGGACGGCACGGTTGTCTCCTCCGCCTCTGCTCCCGTGGGAATCACCTACGGAGCCGACGGTGCGGCGGAACAGGACCTGGAGGACATCTGGAGCGGAACTACGGCCGCGATCAGGAAGGCCGTCATCTCCGCCGGCGGGTCCGATGTCATCGCGATCGGCGTCTCGAGCCAGGGGGGAGCGCTCCAGGTGCTCGATCGTGCGGGCCGGTGCTTGGGACGCGTGATCGGCTGGCAGGATTCGCGAGGAGAACCCTGGGACAGGGCCTTGTCTACGCGGCTCGGTGCCTTCTGGTTCATCCAGCATACAGGCCGCACGTACAGCACGAGCGCGTGCGGTCAGATTCTGCGCCTTCGGGAACAAGGCGGGTTGCCTGAGGGCTTTCGGATTGGCTGGGTCGGAGACCTCATAGTGCAGAGACTGTGCGGACGACGCGCACAGGATGAGACGAGCCTTTCGGAGGAATGCTTCGACAACCCCCGCGTGGGGAAGGAGGACGCCGAGCTGCTTGCCGAGCTGGGAATCAACGCGTACCAGCTTCCCGACCTGCTGCCCGTGCATCAGGCGGCCGGGATGCTTCTTCCAGACGTGGCCAGTTCACTCGGTCTTCCTTCCGATATACCAGTCGGCCCGGCTGTGCATGACCAGTATGCAGCTGCGACGGGGTGCGGGGCCATCAGACCCGGTGACACCATGCTGGGCGCAGGGACAGCCTGGGTACTGCTTTCCATGGGTGATTTCCTGGAGGCACCGGTTCCCGGCGCCGGCCTTGTTGGCAGGCACGTCGTGCCGGGACTATATGGCCATATGCTCGCCATGACGAATGGTGGCGCATGCTTGTCTTGGGCGCTGAAAACGCTGAATCTTGGCAATCTGAAGGTGACGGAGGTCGACGCATTGATGGCCGGTGCCCCTCCCGGCTGCGACGGGCTGCGATTCAGACCGCTGCTCTCGGAGTTGGGTGGACACGGCGTTCCCCACGGAGTTCCAGGCAGGCTGGACGGGCTTCGGCTTCGTCACACGGCAGCGCACATCGTCCGCGCCCTCGTTGAAGGGCTCGCCTGCGAGCTGGGCCGGTACCTGGCGATGATCGGAGAGGGCGGAGTAGCAGTGAACAGGCTCGTGATGTGCGGAAAGGCGGCAGCAAGTATCGTGACACCCGGTATCATCGCGGACACGTCAGGCCTGCCGGTTGACTGCGTGACGATCCCCGAAACGAGCTCTCTGGGCGCTGCCATGTGCGCGCGTGCGCTGGTCGAGCCGGATGTCGGCCTTGTCGAGCTTGCGGACGCCATGAAGCCCCCTGCGCGAAGGGTTGAGCCGGGCCCGGGGAAGGCCGAGGCCCGCGAGAGACTCGAGGAATACCTGCTGTCCTGCAAGGCGATGACGGCGTGATTTTGAGGAGGAGAAGATGACACGGACAAAGATCGGGCTCCTGCCACTGTACCTGAAGCTCTACGACGACCTGTACGACGGGACCAGGCGGCCGAGGATCGATGAGTTCCCCCGGACAATCGCCGCGGAGCTCGGCCGACGCGGCCTGGACGTGGTCGCGGCTCCCGTATGCCGCATCGAGAAGGAGTTCGCCGCCGCGGTGAGGAAACTGGAGTCGGAGAAGGTAGACGCACTTGTGACCCTTCATCTTGCGTACTCCCCATCCCTGGAATCGTCGAGCGTGCTGGCCGAGACAAAGCTACCGGTCATCGTCCTGGACACGACGCCGACGCATTCCTATTCCCCCGAGCAAGATCCTGATGAGTTGATGTACAACCACGGCATCCACGGTGTGCAGGACATGTGCAACCTCCTGCTGCGCAATGGGAAGCCCTTCCTGATCGAGGCCGGCCACTGGCAGCATTCCAACGTGCTCGACCGAGTTGCTGCCCTGGCAGCTCCTGCGCGCATGGCCGCGGCGATGCGCCGGGGGAAGGTGGGGATCCTTGGGACCCCGTTCAAAGGCATGGGCGATTTCTACGTGCCGGCCGCGAAAATCAAGTCGACCATCGGTGCCGCCGTGAAGTCGATGGATCGGGAGGTTCTCAAGAAGCTGACCGCGGGGGTGAAGCAGAAGGAGGTTGAGGCGGAAGTCGCGGCCGACGCGGGCCGGTACGAGAACGACGGCGCAGGCGCCGAGGCCCACGCGCGTTCCGTCAGGCTGGGGCTCGCCATCCGGCGCTGGGTCGAGAAGGAAAACCTGACCGCGCTCACCTTCAATTTCCTGAACATGCTGAAAAAGGACGGGTATCCCACCGCGCCGTTCCTCGAGATGAGCAAGTCGATGGAACGCGGCATCGGGTACGCGGGGGAGGGGGACACGCTCACCGCCCTGCTGGTCGGCGCGTTGGCCGCCGGATTCCCCGACACGAGCTTCACGGAGATGTTCTGCCCCGACTGGGAGCATGACACCATTTTCCTCAGCCACATGGGAGAGGTGAATCCCCGGCTTCTGGAGGGAAGGCCCCTGCTTCGCGAGATGGACTACCACTACAGCGCGACGGACAATCCCGCTTTCGTTGTCGGACGATTCCGCGCGGGTGACGCGGTGCTCGTCAACCTCGCGCCCACGTCCACAGGGTATCGGCTCATCATCGCACCAGCTTCCATGCGCGGCGTGCCCGGCGTTGACCGTATGAAGGACTCCGTGAGGGGGTGGTTTGCACCGCCGCTGCCGGTGCCCGACTTTCTGGCAGCATACAGCAGGCTCGGAGGCACGCATCACCTCGCGGTGACCTACGCGAAGGACACGAAGCCTTTCGAGCTCTTCGGCTCCCTCATGGGATGGGATGTCGCGGTGATCCGCTGAGGATAGCCTCCGGGATACACTCGTGAGCGCGGTCCGGGCTACACCCGGACCGTCTCGACGCTCCGGTTCTTATGGGATTCCAGCGCCGCGGTCAGGAGCGCGTGCGAGAGGCGCGTCTCCTCGGGAGTGACGCAGCCGAAGATGGGGGGCGTGCCTTTGTCCAGCTCGAGGAGGAACGCGGCCCACATCTGCAGGATCGCATCAGAGAATCCGAACTCGAAAATGCTCCCGGTGATGCCGGGGATTGCAGGGCTGTATCCCAGGTCCAGCCGGCACCACGGCTGTTCCTTCTCTCCGCTCAGCAGGTAGTAGAATGATTTCGGGTCCCTGCTGGTGAACTTCGCAGAGGCTTCCAGGCCGTCCACCTCTATGTACCAGCTGTTCGTCATCCCGGGGGCCATACGCTTTGTTTCCAGGTACATGGGGAACTGGTATCCATCAGCATGATCGACGGCGCAGGAGAGTGTGGCGTTGTCCCACGTGAGGCAGGGGGCTGTGCCTCCCTTTCCGTCGGGCCGGGTGGTCACGATCTTCGAGAGGGATGCATACACCGTCTTCGGGATCCATCCCATGCGGAAGGGAACGTGCTGGGTATGAATCCCCAGGTCTCCCATGCAGCCGTATTCTCCGCAGATGTCCACGATGCGCTTCCAGTTGATTGGCTTATTCACGTCCATGTCGGAGGAATGATGGAACCCTGCCCGCACCTCCATGATTCTCCCGAACCTGCCTTCCCGGATCCACGAGATGAACCTTTGGACCGCGGGGAAATACGGGAACTCCGAGCTGCAGCGCACGAACACCCCCGGCTTCTTTGCAAGGTCTGCCAGGATCGCCTCGTTCGCCCTGCGGTCGATGCCGAAGGGCTTCTCACCCATAAGGTGCTTGCCCGCGCGGATGACATCGCCATAGATCTTCTCGTGCAGGTTGTGAGGCACGGCGCAGTAGATCGCATCCACCTGCGATGAGCCCAGCAGGTCCTCGTAGTTGGAGGTGACGATTGGCAGGCCGGGGAAGCTCTCCGTGAACCAGCACTGCATCTTCGGATTCGTATCGCACACGCCGGTCAGAACGGGCACGGGGCCGTCATGGAGCAGGTGGCACCATCGCGCGATCGCGCTGCCGAATTCCCGTCCCATGAGACCCAGGCCGATGATCCCGAAGCGTACCTTTCTCCGCGCTCCCATACGTCATTCTTCCTTTCGCTGTCTCCTCAGAGTGCCTTGAGTGCCGCGTCCATCCGTCCGACGATGAAATCCACGGTCTTGCGGGTCGTGACCAGCGGCAGCTTCGTCAGGCAGGAAGGAGGGCACTTGGCCTTGTAGCTCTGCACGCTGATGTCGATCCCGCCCTCGATGAGCGCCGAGACGAAGCGCGTGAGCTTTTCCGTATCCCGGAAGAAAAGGGATGCGAGGTGGCGCCTGCCTTCCATCTTCTCGATGACAGCGGCATGCCGGGCCGCCAGCTCGCCGAGAGCGCGTTCGTACTGCTCCCCGGTGTCCCTGATATAGTCGCTGTTGGCCCGGGCAAAGGCCATGGTGACCAGGAAGGCGAGGGACGCGATCTCCTCCTGCCCGTTGGTGACAAGGGCCCCGAACTGGGGGAGCGAGTCCAGCGTGGAGGAGCAGAGAATCCTGGCGGCCGGGTATTCACCGCCGGGGCATCCCTTCCCGACCGACACGATATCCGGGCGCAGGCCGTACTCACGGAACAGGAAAAACTCGGGAGACCAGATGCAGGACTGGATCTCGTCGGCGACCACGGGTACGTCGTGCTCCCTGCAGAGCGCATAGGCCTTCGACAGGAAATCCTGATCCAGCTTCACGGCCCCGTAGTTCATCAGAACGATTTCGTGGAAGAAGGCGGCCACTTTGTACTGCCCGGCGTCCCAGCGATTCAGCACTGAGGTGAAGTCAGCGATGTCATTGATCTTCACCGGACGCACCAGCATGGCGCCGCTGGTTTCCAGCTTCCCGCCGAGCGCCGGCCAGAGACCCCGCATCACCTGGGTGAGCGCGGTCGTGCCGTGGTAGTTGGCCACGATCCCGCCTTCATAATCACCGATCACGAGGAGAACGGGGATGCGGCCTTCGAAGGCGGGCCGCTCGGCCTCTTTTTCGAAGCGGTAGAACCGGCGCAGGACGATCTTGAGGGCTGCCTCCACCGCGAGGCTCCCGGTCTCCAGGTTGATAACCCGGTTGATCACATGCGGATCCCGAGAGGCGAGGACGCGGCCGATCTCGGTGCGGTCCATGTCGTGGAGCGCGCCGCCGGAGGCGGAGTCTCCTTTGCTGCCTTTCAGTCCGTTTGCCGCCGCCACCAGCTCCTCCTCGAGAAGCCGGGTGATGTGACCGCGCGTGTTGTTGTGCGTGCAATTCGGGATCCCCAGGCGCCGGGCATTCTCCAGCAGACGATATCCCGGAAAGCCGTGTCCGACCGACAGATGGTAGTGCTCGGCCTTGGAGGCGAGGTACAGGCGGCCGTCTTCTCCCACCCTGAACAGCCCCAGTCCCGACAGCGGCGCCGGACCGGTCTTGCTCGCTTCCTGGAATCCGCGGGTTCCAGCGCCGAGTGCACTCCGGCCCAGCGGCGCGCTCACTTTCGTGCCCACAAGGGGAAGCAGCTCATCGACCCTATTGGAAAAAGCGCGCGGGTAGAAATCGACCTTCTGAGCAGCCAGCGCTTTCGATTCGGCCACGCTTCCGCCGTCCAGAAACGCGCGCGCGGCGCAGGCGGCGTCGGTGTACTCGGTGCCCAGCAGGTCCGAAAGAGAGAGCGTCAAGGTTTTCGGAGAGAGTCCCTTCTCGTTTGTCACACGCTTACCCGCCTCAGTAGTGATCGTTTGTGAATAAATCTCCGGCAGTATAGCAAAATCTTATGAGTGGTCAAGGGCATTTTGCTCGATTTGATCATTTTTACTTGACAGCGGATTGAATTTCAGGGTAGGAAGTCATGGTGATTCGTCCATTCAGCAAGTTTGTGATTGCTCAAGGAAGGCTGCCATGAAGAAGAGCGAAATCCGCAGCTCGCGGCTCATGGAAATGCTGCAACTGAACAAGCGGCTGGGCGTTAAAACCGTTGCCGACACCTTGGGGGTTTCTGTAGCAACTGTCAGACGGCTCCTCGCACGGCTGGAGACCGACGGCAAGGTCATCCGTACACACGGGGGAGCACGACTGTCTCCCCATCTTGGAACCGACTACTCCTACTACATCTCCTCCACGCACAGGAGCCGGGAGAAAGCGCTCATCGGGCGGGCGGCGGCGGAGATCGTTGCCGCCGGTGACCGCCTGTTTCTCGACTCCGGCACGACGGTCCTGAAGCTGGCCGAATCCCTCTCCCTGCGGCTGCAGTCAGGCTCCTTGAAGAACATCGTTGTCCTCACCAACTCGTTGGCGCTCGTCGAGGCCCTGGCGCGATGGTGCAAGGTCATCCTCGTGGGAGGGGAGGTGCGCGTCGAGCGGCGCGACGTCTGGGGGCCGATCACGGAGGAGACACTCCGGCAATTTCACGTGAGCAAGGCTTTCCTGGGCGCCGATGCGGTGCACATCCGCAGCGGCTTCATGACCACTGATGAGAGCACGGCGAAGATGAATGAAATCATCCTCAGGAACACCTCGCACGCGTTCGTTCTTGCCGACGCGGAGAAGTTCAACCGGGATTCCTTCATCCGTTACGCCGCGCTGAGCGAGGTGGAAACGATTTTCACGGATCCGGGCGTCACTCCCGAGGTGCTGGCCGGTTTCCAGGACGCGGGAGCCCGGATCCAGGTCGTTCCTTCCGCGCCTCGGCACCAGGGCCGGACCGCGGACTGACGGACTCCGCATGTACCTCACTTTCGATATCGGGACCACGTCGGTCAAGGTCGTGCTCTACGACCGGGACGGTCGAATGGTCCGCAAGGTCATCCGCAACTACACCCTCAGCACGCCGGCAGTGAACTGGTACGAGGCCGAGCCCGACCTGTACTGGAGCGCGGTCGTGGCGGGAGTCCGCGAGATACTGGCGGCACCCGGTGTTGACCCCGGAGAGATCCGCACCGTCTCGGGCTGCAGCCAGGGCGAGACTGTGATCTTCATCGGCCCGGATGGGCGGCCCGTCAGGCCGGCGATGGTGTGGCTCGATCTGCGCGCGCGCGCAGAGTCGGACGAGCTGGCGGGGCTTGCGACTCGGGATGAGCTGTACCAGGTCACCGGGCAGACGGATTTCGATCCCACCTGGAGCGCGGCGAAGGTCCTCTGGGTGAAGAAGAACCAGCCCGAAGTCTTTCATCGCACGGCGCGCCTCCTGCTGGTGGAGGATTACATCACCTGGCGTCTCACAGGTCGCGCCTGCTCCACACCGAACCTCCTCTCCTCGAGCCTCTTCGTGGACGTGCACGCGCACCGGTACTGGGAGCGGTATGTCGACTACCTGGGAATCGCCGAACGGCTGCCCGAGCTTGTGGAACCCGGCGACCTTGTTGGCACGATCTGGAAATCAGCGGCCGCCGAGTTGGGGCTGGGTCAGAAAACCCTCGTCGTGAAAGGCGCGATGGACCAGGCGACCAGCACACTGGGAGCGGGCAACATCCTTCCCGGCATCGTCACTGAGACGACGGGCTCCGTGATGGGAATCGGCGTCACTGCTGCGAGCTTCGATCCCGATCGTGCTGTCCGGCTGCCCTACCAGCCCCACGTGCAGAAAGGCGCAATTCTCTACCTGCCGTATGTCCAGACGGCAGGCAGCGCCTACAAGTGGTGGCGCGACAGGTTCTGCCAGGAGGAGGTGCGGCAGGCCGGCGACCTCGAAGCTGCGTACGACCTGATGAACTCACTGGCCGCCGCGGCGCCCCCCGGCTCGGATGGGGCTGTGTTTCTTCCGTTCCTCGCGGGGGCGGGCCAGCCGGAGAACGACCCGGACGCACGGGGCGTTTTCTATGGCCTGACCCTCATGCACGGCAAGGGCCACTGCGCTCGGGCCATCATGGAATCGATTGCCTACATGTTGAAGAAGATCCTGGCGGACTTCGCGCGCGCTGGCGTGGAGACGAACGAGGTGCGATCCATGGGCGGAGGGGCGCGTTCCGACCTGTGGCTTCAGATAAAGGCCGATGTGACGGGGCTTCCTCTCGTCCGCATGGAAGAGGAAGAGACCTCGACACTCGGAGCGGCTATCCTCGCCGCCGTTCGCTGCGGCGACTATCCCGACATTGCCGCCGCCGCTGCCGCGATGGTGAGGCTTGGCAGGCGCTTCGAGCCTGATCCGGGGAACGCGCCGGTCTACGATCGATCATTCACGACATACAACGAGCTCTACCGCGCGCTTGCGCCAGTCTTTCACGCTCACTCGCACTGAGACACGGGAGGCTCCCATGGACCATCTCACCGCCGGCTATGTCTCGTTCGGGACCCAGTATTACAGGCCTGAGCACCTTGCGGTCATTTCCGCGCGGGCGGAGGCGCAGCTTCAAGAGTCCGGCATCGAGCTCGTCCGCACCGGACCGGTATTCGGTGAGGGCCCGGAACCGACACGCGCCATCGATGAGCTTCGGCGAGGGGAGTGGGATTTCCTGATCGCCAACGTTCTGAACTGGGTCGAGGTGCGCGGCGTGATGCGCGTCCTGCTCGAATTCCGTGACAGGCCCATCATTCTCTACAGCTTCGGAGGGTACACGGAAGGCGACACGCTGATCTGCCCAGCGGCAGGCGCGGGGTGCACGGCGCTTCGTTTCCCGATGGAGCGCATGGGGTTCCGGTTCAAGTATCTCTTCAACGCACCCGACGCGCCCATGGACGTGCAGGGAATCAAGGCCTTCGGCAGGGCTGCGCGCGCCGCGCGCCTGCTGAGAAGGGCGCGACTGGGAATGATCGGATTCAATGACATGGGCCTGTTCACAACGGACTTCTCCACTGTGAGGCTCCGCGACCGCATCGGTCCTGAGGTCGAGAGCATCGACATGCTCCAGGTCGAGAGGCGCATGCAGGCACTGGAAGCGGTGGCGGTTGCCGAAGAAACGCGCCGCGTCACCTCCGGCTGGGAATACCCGCTTGACCGGCCTCGGCCGGAAACGGTGGAGCGGGCGATCCGTCTGTACATGGCCACCGTCGAGCTGTGCCGGGAGAAGAGCTTCTCGGGCTTCTCGTACAAGTGCGTGGACGGAGTGGACAGCAACCTCGGCATTTCCCATGCCGTGCCTTCCTCTCTCGTGGCGACGGCCGGCTATCCCTACGTGGACGAAAACGACGTGGGCAATCTGGTGGCCGAGCTCATGCTGAAGCACGTCTCGGGACAGCAGGTCATGTTCCTCGAGCACTATGACCACCATCCCGAGTGGATCCTGCTCGGCGAGGACGGCTACATCCCGGACCAGTTCATCGACGGGCGGCCGCAGATCAAGGTCGTGACCAGCGTGGCCCTGGGCGGGATGGCGCACTGCTCGCGGCTGAAGCTTGGACGCATGACGCTGGCATGCCTTGCCGAGGACAACGAGGGCTACCGCATGCATATCGTGACCGGAGAAGGACGCACGCCGCCGCAGTGGGTGGAAATGGGGGTACCGCTCCCGTCCTGGCCGAGCGTCAAGTTCTTCCCCGACGTCCCGGTACGGCGGATCCTCGATCACGTGCAGTCCCAGCACTTCGCCATGACCTACGGGAGCTTCGTCGAAGAATTGGAGGATCTCTGCCGGCTCCTGGACATCCGGGCGGTCGTCGACGCCTGAGCCCGCTCTCTGTCGCCTCTTGTTCACCCCCCGTCTCCCGTGGAGCCCGTGTGCGGGGGAAAAATGAAAAAAACTTGACAGCAGGAATTTCCTGTCCCATAATCGTGTGCAACCGGTTGCACAGTCGATGGCAAAGAAGACCCGGGTGGTGATCCCGGGCAGTCTCCCGCTCCAACTTCGTCCTGTCACGTGAGAGGAGGCGATTGTCCATGACATTCCGCGAGCGCGTCCTCGCAGTTCTGAGGGGGGAGAAGGCCGACATGGTCCCCTGGCTCGGGGACCTGGACTACTATACGACCGCCCAGATCTGCCAGGGCAGGCGGCCAAAGGACTTCAAAGAGCAGGAAGAGTACATCGAATGGCATCGCCTGCTCCGGTGCGGCTTCTATCTCCAGGGCTACTTCCCCTACAAAGAAATCATCCGGAGATGCGACGTCAGGGAGTGGAAAGAAGGCAACAACCGCTACCGCGAGATCGTGACGCCGAAAGGGACGCTTCGGGAATGCTGGCTCTGGAGCGACATCACCTATTCGGAGGCGCCGACCGAGCGCCTGCTCAAGACTCCGGAGGATCTGGAGGCGTACAAGTGGCTGTACGAGAACATGCACTTCGAACCGGACTACGCGCTCGCGAAGAAGCGCCAGCGGCAGGTCAAGGAGATGGGGGTCGTGGTCTGTTATCTCCCCCGGACCCCGCTCATGCGCATGGTCGCCATCGACGCAGGCATTGAGAACGTCACGATGATCCACGCGGATGCACCGCGGGAGTTCACCCGCATGTTCGCCGCTCTCACGGAGTCCATGGACAGGGCGTCCGAGGTTGCCCTCGCGAGCCCCGCGGAGATCTTGATGATGCCGGAGAACCTCTCCTCCGAGGTCGTGGGGCCGCACTTCTTCGAGCTCTTTCTCAAGGACTTCCAGTCGCGCTGGTCCCGCAGGATCATCGAGGCGGGCAAGTTCTCCTGCATCCACATGGACGGCACGCTCGCAGGCCTTCTGAGACAGGAAAGCTCCGTCGGTCTCACCTTCATCGAAGCCATGACGCCCAAGCCGGTCGGGGACATTCCCATTCAGGATTGGGCGGGCTTCCGAAACGGGGCGCAGACGATCTACTGGGGCGGGATTCCGGGCTCCTACTTCACGCCGGCCGTGAATGACGCGGAGTTTGACCGCCACGTGAAGGAAGTGCTCGGCGTAATGAAAGAGGACCGTCGCATGGTGCTCGGCGTCGCCGACCAGGTGCCTCCTGACGGGCTGGAGAGGCGGGTGAGCCGCGTGCAGGAGCTCGTGGAGAAGTTCGGGGCGTACCGGTAGGCGAATGAAGAGGGCGGCGACCATCGAAGATATTGCCCGCAAAACGGGCGTCTCCAAGTCCACCGTCTCCCGCGCCCTGAACGGCTCCACCCGCATCAGCGCGGCGACGCGGAGGCGGATTGTCTCCGCCGCGGGGAAGCTCAACTATGAGCCGAACTACCTCGCGCGCAGCCTTTCGCGAAGCAGGACCCTCTCCATCGGCGTCATCCTTGAGGACATCATGAACCCCTTTTTCACGGAAGTAGCCAAGGGGATAGAGACCGTGCTCTCATCGGGGGGCTATTCGATGCTCCTCACGAGCTCGGGCTACGTACCAGAAGCCGAGCTCGAGCTTACTCGGACACTGCTGCGCAACAAGGTCGACGGCATGCTCATCACCCCCGTGGCCATGGACTCGGCTTCCGTCCGGCTCCTGCTGGCGCGCAAGGTGCCCTTCTTCGTCATGAACGAGAAGTCCGAGGGGGGAGATATCAACTGGATCGACAGCGACAATCTTGTCGGAGGATACCTGGCGGCCGAGCACCTCCTGAAGCTGGGGCACAGGAGATTTCTCATCCTGCGCAACATGGCGCTGCATGGGACCCGGGACAGGTTCGAAGGCATCCGCAGGGCCCTCGACGACCGGAAGATCCCCCTGGCTGACCAAGTGATCCTCGACGGCGCAACCACGCGGCAGGACGGCAGGCTCCTTGTGGACAGGTTCATGACGGAGAACGGCCGGCGCACCATGCCGTCCGCGGTGGTGGCGACCAATGACCTGGTGGCCATCGGCGTCCTGGAAAGCCTCTTCGCCCACGGAATGCGGGTCCCGGAAGAGGTCTCGATCATTGGCTACGACGACATTTTCATCGCGGGGCTGCTCCGCGTCCCGCTCACCACTGTCCACCAGGCAAAGTACCGAATGGGACAGATCGCGGCCACCGGCCTCCTGCATATGCTGGACGGCAGGCAGAAGCCCAGCGGCCAGCAGTTCCTCATCAAACCCAAGCTGATCATCCGTGAATCCTGCAAGGAGCTGACTCAATGAAGAGCAGAGAGCGGGTTGTGCGCGCCATCGAGTTCAGCGGTCCCGACAGGCCCCCCATATCCCACGGGATCCTCCCCGCGGCGCAGTACCGCTACGGCGCGGCCCTTGAAGAGATCCTCGCCAAGGTTCACGAAGATTTCGGCTGGGACTACCTGCCGGACATGGACCGAAAGGAACTTCCGGCGCTCTACCGCGGCGGCCGCAACTACGATGATTTCGGCACCCTGTGGGACGTGCCCGTGGAGGGGGTGCTCGGGATCCCCATAGAGTGGCCACTTGCGGATTGGAGCCGGTACGGGGGCTACCGCTGGCCCGAGTTCAGCGCCGGTCCGCCCACCGGCAGGCTGTACAGCGGGCACATGGCCGGACGGAGCGAGGACTACTACGCGCGGGGGGGCTGGATCACTTTCTTTGAGCAGCTGCAGCAGCTGCGGGGCATGGAGAACCTCATGATGGACCTGGCCGAGGGATCGCGGGAGGTTTTCCGGCTGCGCGACGACCTCCTTGCTTTCAACCTTCGCTACATCGAGAAGTGGCTTGCCTTTGAATACGAAGGCCTGCACTTTGCCGACGATTGGGGTGACCAGAAGAGCCTTCTCATTTCCCCTGAGCTCTGGAGAAGGTTCTTCAAGCCTGTGTACAAGCAGATGTTCGAGAAAGTCACGGCCGCGGGCATGCACGTGCATTTCCACTCGGACGGGTACATCATCGACATCATTCCCGACCTGCTCGACATCGGGGCGCGGGTGATCAATTGCCAGGCGAACATCATCGGGCTCGATGTCCTGAAGAAGAAGTGCGCCGGGTCGGTGTGCTTCCGCACGGATCTCGACCGGCAACGGATCGTGCCCTTCGGGACCCCTTCGGAGGTGAAGCGCCACGTGCGCGACGTATTCAATCACCTCGGGACGCCGAAAGGCGGCATCATAGCCTGCGGGGAGATCGGCCCCGACATGCCCCTGGAGAACATCCATGCGATGTACGAGGCGTTCATGGAGTACACGTACTAGAGGAGCAGGGAAAATGAAACCACGCCAAAGGTTTGTCACTGCTTTAAACGGCGGCACTCCGGACAGGGTGCCCGTGTTCGATTTCCTTTTCAGTCCCAAGCTCCAGAAGGAGCTCCTGGGCTACACCACCGAGCTCTACGACGGGGAAAGCCAAGTGAAGCTGGCTGCCCTGCTCGGCCTGGATGCCCAGTTCATCCCTGTCAACGGGTACTGCGGATTCGAGGACGAACCGCACCCCATGGGCTCGCACTACAAGGACGAGTGGGGCATCACCTACGTGAGGAACGGCTGGCCTGTCATGCTCCAGACCGATGTGCCCGTCAAGAACCGAGAGGACTGGAAGAACTACCGCCTGCCTGACGCGAAGTCGCCCCTTCGGGTGAAGATGATCAGGGAGGCAGTCAAGGCGAACGCGCCGGAGATCGCGATCATCGCGGGATTCCTCGGCCCGTTCACCATGATGTACTGGTACCTCACGGATCTGGCCACCCTTTCCCTGCTCGTCTATGACGACCCTGATCTCATCGACGAGATGAACGCCGCGTACGTAAAATGGGCCCTCGACTCCATCAGGATCGCCCACGAGCTGGGAGGAATCGACGCCTTCGGGCTGGCCGATGACTGGGGCGGCTCCACGGGGCTGCTCATGTCGCCCCTTCATCTCAGACGCTTTTTCATCAAGCCTTTCGCGGAGATCGCCCATGGCATGAGGAAGTACGGTCTTCCGGTCATGATGCACAACGACGGAAACCTCTGGGAAGTGATGGACGACCTGGTGGCCAGCGGCATCAACGGGTTTCACCCTGTCGAGCGCGCGGCCGGCATGGACTTGGCGAAGATCAAGAGCCGGTACGGCACGAAACTCTGCCCCATCGGCAATATCAACAACAAGACAACCATGGTCTCGGGAACACCCGACGACGTGAAGAGGGAAGCCCTCGAGTGCCTGCGGATTGCGGCGCCGGGGGGAGGGTACGTGCTAGCCACGGACCACAGCCTGCATGACGACATCCCCCTCGCGAATATTCACGCCTACATCGAGGTCGCCAAAGAGCACGGGGGGTACCCGCTCAAGCTCTGATCCCGGTTTCTACGCCGCTCGTTGAGCGGCATGAGAATATAGGAGGAGGTGGAAAATGAAGAAGAGACTGGCGATCACTCTCACGGTGCTCACACTGGTGCTCTTCGCGACCACCCTGGGCTTCGCCCAGGGCAGGGTGCCCAAGAAGGTGGGCTGGGTCGGCAACTACATGATGCACGAGTGGTACCAGACCGTGCAGAAGGGCATGAAGGCCAGGGCAGCGCAGCTCGGCATTCAGCTGGAGGTTGCGGACGCGAATCTCGACATGGCCCGGCAGGTCTCCATGGCGGAAGACCTCATCGCCAAGGGCGTCGATGTCCTGATCATCAGCCCCGTCCAGCAGGAGGGCGCCGAAGCCATCGTCAAGAAGGCGCAGGCGGAGGGCATCCCGCTCGTCATCGAGGCAAGCCCCGTGAAGGGAATGACCACGATCGTGGCCATCTGCGATTATGACTGCGGGTTCAAGGGCGGCGTGGAGACGGGCAAGTACGTGAAGGCGAAGCTTGGCGGCAAGGCGCGCATCCTGGCCGTGGATCTGCCGGCGCTCCGGCCCTGCATCCTGAGAGTGGACGGTTTCTACGACGGCATCAGAACGGTGATCCCCGACGCCGTCATGGTCCATCGCATCGACGGTCAGGGTTTGAAGGACAAGGCCCTCCAAGTGGCGACCGATGCGCTCACGAAGGACTCGAACATCAACGTCATCTATGGCTGCAATGACGACTCCGCCCTCGGAGCCCTCCAGGCGTACAAGTCAGCGGGGCTCGACACGAAGAAGGTCGTCGTGTGCGGGACCGGCAGCGAGGGCGTTGCGTTCATCAAGGCCATGCAGGAAGGTGGACCGTACAAGGTGGAGGCCGCCATGTTCCCCGAAGCCGTCGGCTACGAGTGCATCAACATGGCCGTGAAGCTGTTCAACAACGAGAAAGTTCCTGAGCATTGGGTGACCCCCACGTTCGCCCTGACCTCGGAGAACTGGAACAAGTACTACTCCCTGTCGGGAGATGTACGGACCATCAACTGGGACGCGGTGAACAAGATCCCCCGCGAGCCCAAGTGCGCGAAGTACTGAGCGACCGCACACCGTAGAGCATGCTCCCCCCCCTGCTCGGGGGGGAGCCTCGAAGGAGGCGGGAAAGGCATGGCCGTGAACACCGCGGGCGGCGGCAAGCTTGGGATGGGCAGCAGAATCATCCTTTTCAACGAGGTCATTCTCGTGTCGGTCCTGCTGTTCATCTGCGTCCTTATTTCCGTGGGGAGCCCAAAGTTTTTCAGCTCGACGAACGTTCTCAACGTCCTTCGGGACAGCTCGATGGACGTCATTGCCGCCATCGGGATGACCATGCTGCTTATCACAGGAGAGGTCGACCTCTCCATCGGATCACTCGTCGCGTTCGTCGGCGTGATCACGATGGACGTCATCAACAAGACCCACAGCGTGGCACTCGGGGTGCTTGCCGGGCTGGGGCTCGGGCTGCTCACCGGGTTCATAAATGGGGTCGTGCGTACGAAGCTCAAGGTGAACTCCCTCATCGGTACCATCGCAATGATGATGGTGCTCCGAGGCGGCGTGTACATCTACCGGGTCGCGGCGGTGCAGAACTATCACTCCCTCGACGCCTTCTTCCAGATCGGAAACGGCTACGTCGGATTCCTGCCGATCCCCATCCTCATCATGGCCGTTCTCTACGTCGCGTTCCTTTTCCTGGTGACCAGGACAGTCGTGGGACGCCGCCTGTATGCCAGCGGCGGCAATGCTACGGCCGCCCGCATCTCCGGCATCAATGTTGACCGGCTGAAGATCGCGACCTTCATGACCGCGTCCCTCCTGGCCGCCGTTGCGGGGGTCATCCTCGTCTCCCGAATGAACTCGGGCCAGCCCAACTCGGGCCAGGGATTCGAGATCTCCGTGGTGGCGGGTGTGATCCTCGGCGGCACGGGGCTCGGCGGCGGGGAGGGAACCCTGATCGGAACGCTCATCGGCGTCTTCATCCTGAAGGTGATCAACAACGGGATCATCCTCCTAGGCTGGAACCAGGACCTGCAGATCGTCATCGCGGGAGCCGTCTTGATCGTCGCGGTTTACCTCGACAACAAGCGAAAGGCCGCGAGGGCCCGGATCATCACGACGTGAAAGAGGCCACATGAGCGAGCGAAAAATAATTCTGGAGGTCCGCAACATCGCGAAGGAATTTCCCGGGGTACGGGCCCTTGGGGGAGTCGACCTTTCGGTCCTCGGCGGGGAGGTCCACGCGCTGGTGGGGGAGAACGGCGCGGGGAAGTCCACCCTGATCAAGATCCTCGCCGGGGTGTACCAGAAGGACTCCGGAGAGATCCTCTTCGAGGGCGAGCTGATCGAGCTGCACTCCGCCCACGATTCCCTGCGAAGGGGGATCAAGGTGGTGTTCCAGGAGCTCGCACTGATCAAGGGACTTTCCGTGGCCGAAAACGTGTTCCTGGAGTCTTTCCCGCTGCGCCGCAACCGGACGATCGACTGGAAAACGATGATTGCCAGCACGCGGGAGATCCTGGACTCCATCGGCCTGGACCTCGACCCAATGGAGCAAGTGGGCAGACTTACCGTGTCCCAGCAGCAGATGGTCGAGATCGCCCGGGCCCTTTCCCATGAGGCGAAGGTCGTCATCATGGACGAACCCACCTCGGCCCTCACGCCGAACGAGATCAGCCTTCTGTTCGACGTTATCCGGAAGCTGAAGGGAATGGGCATAGGGATTCTCTATGTCAGCCACAAGCTGGAGGAGGTTTTCGAGCTCTGCGATCGGGCAACCGTGTTCCGCGACGGGCTACGAATCTCCACGCGTGCCATTGCGGAGACGGATCAGAAAGAAATCGTCACGGACATGGTGGGACGCGAGATCACGACCCTCTTCCCCAGGACCCATACCGGCAGGGGCGAGAAGGTACTCGACGTACGGGGGCTGTCCACCGCCGAAAAGCTGAAGGGTGTCAGTCTCGAAGTGCATTCCGGTGAGGTGGTGGGCGTTTTCGGCCTGCTAGGGGCGGGACGAACGGAGCTGGCGAAGGCGATCTTCGGCCTTGACGGTGTCACCTCAGGCGCAATCACGGTCCGCGGCGCACGGCTGCGCCCGGGCTCCACGACGCACTCCGCGCACGCGGGCCTGGGGCTCCTGACCGAGGACCGCAAAGGGGAAGGCCTCGTGCTGCAGATGTCCGTGGGCCAGAACATGACCCTCCCGTCTCTGCGGGAGTTTTCCACCGCGGGCTACATCAGGCGGGGGGCGGAGAGCATGCGCGCGCAGTCCTTCGTGCAGCAACTCTCGATCAAGACCCCGTCCCTCAAGCACAAGGTCGAATACCTGAGCGGCGGAAATCAGCAGAAGGTGCTTCTTGCCCGCTGGCTCATGAAGAAGCTGTCGGTCATCATCCTCGACGAGCCCACGCGGGGGATCGACGTGGGGGCGAAGGTTGAGATCCACCGGCTCATCGATGAGCTGGCCAAGGGAGGGCTCGCGGTGATCGTCATGACGTCGGAAATGCCGGAGCTCCTTGGCGTAAGCGACCGCATCCTCGTGATGAGCAACGGCAGGATCACCGGAGAGATCGGCCGGGCCGAAGCAACCCAGGAGAAGATCCTGGCTGCCGCGATCGCGTAAAAAAGGGCGGGCAGATGCAATCAAGCGGCAACATCCAGCAGGGCTTCTTCAAGAGAGTTTCCCGGTTCAACGAGCTTGGACTGCTCGTCGTAGCGGTCGTGCTGTTCCTTTTCTTCAGCTTTGGTTCCCCGTACTTCTTCAAGGTGAAAAACCTCTCCAATGTGCTCGGCCAGATCTCCCTCACCATGATCTCGGCCATCGGGCTCTCGCTCCTCCTGATCTGCGGCGAGGTGGATATCAGCATCGGATCGCTGCAGGCCGTGGTTGCCCTTCCGCTTCTTCTGGTCATGAACGCCACAGGCAGCTTCTGGCTGGGGGTCGTCCCGGCGCTCCTCACGGGCGTGCTGGTCGGCCTCATCAACGGCCTGCTCGTCACCCACCTGAAGATCAACTCCCTGATCGTGACCCTCGGGATGTTCTATCTCCTGCGGGGCTTCGTCTATTTCGCCACCGGCAAGGTGCCGATCTCGGATCGCTCCAACGACTCGTTCTTTTTCCAGCTAGGAAACGGCAAGCTCTTCGGCTTCCTGCCCCTGATGGCGATCGTCATGATCGTGATCTTCGTCGTCTTCGTGTTCATTCTGCGCCAGACGACCTATGGCCGGCGTATCTACGCGGTGGGGGGCAACCCCGAGGTGGCAAGGGCGGTCGGGATGAGCCCCGAACGCCTGAAGCTCAGCGCCTTCGTGATCTGCTCTCTTCTCGCCTCGGTAAGCGCGATCCTGCTGGCTTCACGGCTCAACTCCGCAAATCATCTCGCGGGCCAGGGATTCGAGTTCCAGGTGGTCGCGGCGGCTGTCATGGGTGGCGTCAGCCTCTCCGGCGGCGTGGGGACCCTCGTGGGTGCGTTTGCCGGGGTTCTCATCTTCGGGCTCATCCAGAACGGCATGGGCCTTATGAGCGTCGGAACCGAGTTCCAGCTTGTCGTCACGGGGGTGATTATCATCGCCGCAGTCGCCGTGGACGCGCTGCGCAACCAGGGGCGCTGAGGCTGATGAGAGCCGCGGCGCCCCTTCTGATCGGCGTCATCGTCCTCGGCGCCGCGGTGCGGTTCGTCGGAGGCGTTCCGCTTGTGCAGACGGACCTCCTGATAGCTCCCACAAGCGAGGGACGGGGAACGGGTGATGCCATGGAGGCAGCAGGTGACGGCGCGCCTGAACTGGCGGCAGCCTCCTTTTATGCGTTTCTCCAGCAGGGTGAATACGAAAAGGCATGGGAGGTGGCCCTCGAGCCTGATTGGCCCGGCGCGCTCGGGGCCTCCTATTTGCAGGAGGTCACGCCATCCCCGCTCGCCACGGGGTGGACGAGGGAATCCGATTTCGTTCGTCGCTGCAGCGACGACATAGGTTCGGGGATCAAGCTGAACGGAGTCCAGGTTGTCCGGCTCGAAACTCCCCCGGATTCCCCGGAGGCGCGGGCCGCGAAAGCCCTTGGGGCCTCGCGTCTTTTCGGCGTGCGTGCGAGCGGTCAGATGCTGGGCGCCTGCCTCATCTACCGGTGGGACAGGAACCTCGTCGTGGCCGAGATCGGGGGCAGATTCAAGGTGGTCCTTCCTGGCACCAAGTCTGCGCGCTCCCTGTTCCACCAGGAGTGGTTCTCCAACCTCTCCCTTGTCGGCGCGCTTCGGGCATCCGGAAAATGAAAGCGCTCTATCTCGACAACGCCGCCACCTCATGGCCGAAGCCGCGGCAGGTGCCGCGGGCTGTCGCGCGGGCAATGACCCGCGGCGGGGGAAACCCCGGACGCTCCGGGCACGCCAAGTCCATCCAGGCCGGCCGGGCCGTCCTTCGAAGCCGGGAGCTCCTCGCGGAGCTTTTCAATGTGCCGGACCCGTCGAGGATCGTGTTCACGAAGAATGCAACGGAAAGCTTGAACGTGGTTCTGCAGGGACTGCTTCGAGAAGGCGGCAGAGTGGTGACGACGAGCATGGAGCACAACTCGGTCCTGCGTCCACTCAGGGCACTCTCATCCTCCGGGGTCATCGTGGATGTCGTCATGGCCGACGCAGGCGGCACCGTGGACCCGTGCGCGATAGACCGGGCAATCTGCAGCGCCACGCGGCTCGTCGTCGTGACACACGGGTCGAACGTGACAGGTTCAATAAACGATATCGGAGCCATCGGGGCCATCTGCCGGAATCGCGGCATCCGCCTCCTGGTCGATGCCGCGCAGACGGCCGGCTGCATCCCAATGGACATGGAGCGGCTGCCCGTGGATTACCTCGCCTTCAGCGGCCACAAGGGGCTTCTCGGTCCCCAGGGCACCGGCGGCTTGTTCGTGCGGGATGAAGCAGACCTTCCGCCCTTGATACGGGGCGGAACCGGAAGCCTCTCCGATCGGGAAGAGCAACCGGATTTTCTGCCGGATCGTTTTGAGAGCGGCACGCTCAACGTCCCCGGCATCGCGGGCCTCGGAGAGGGGGTGCGGTACCTGCTCCGAACGGGTGTGGAGAGGGTCAGAGATCACGACCGTCACCTTCGCGAGGTACTGTTGGAATCCGTCTCCAGGGATCCCCGGATCCGGGTCATGGGGCCCTCTTCAGGGGCGCCCTGCACGGGCGTCATGTCCATCGTGATCCATGACGTGTCTCCCTCGGGGGCGGGCGAGGCTCTCGAGCGGAGGTTCGGAATACTCACTCGTGTCGGCCTGCACTGCGCGCCGAGCGCCCACCGAACAATTGGGACGTTCCCCGAGGGCACCGTCCGCCTGAGTTGGGGCCTGTTCACGACCGCACGTCAGATGGCAAAGGCGGGACGGGCCCTGCGTGCAGTCGCCGCGGAAAAGTGAGTGGCTTTGTTCGGGAGAAAAGAAAGAGAAAAAAGAGGGGAGGGGCTGGAGGGAGTGATCACCTTCTTCGGCTCTCATCACGCTCTTCGTGCTGAGGGCGTCATGAAAAGGGCGGGTCTCCCGGTCCGGCTTATCCCGGGCCCTCGCAACATCAGCCCCAACTGCGGCGTCGCCCTTCGGTTTTCCTATGATCGCCTCGAAGAGGCCCTGACGGTGCTGAAGGAGGGCAGCGTGCAGTACGAAGCGGTGCATCACTACCCTGAGACCTGAGGAGGATTCCCCTGAAACGAAAGCCGTACGTAAAACCTTGGGTCTTCGGCGTGGTGGCAGGGTCCCTCTTTGTGCTGGCGGATGCGGTATTTCCTATCTCTCCTCCTTCGGCCTACGCATTCTGTCTGTCCTGCCACGTCCGCGACCTTGTGAACACCCTACTGAACGCCCTGGTCCACTCCCGATTTCAGGTGACGGAAGTTGCACGCCGTGCCCTGATGCTCACCTCCCCTGGGGTCCTGATCGGCGCATTCATCGCCGCGCGAGTGTACGGGGAATCGCGGCCCCGCAAGGCGGACCGACCTCTGCTTCTGGCCGGATTGGGCTTTTTCGTGATGACGATCGGCATCGTCATCTTCGGCTGCCCGACCCGGATCGTTCTTCGCGCGGGCTACGGAGAGATCTACGGAATCGTCGCGCTCGCCGGTATGTTCGCCGGAATCGGCGCTGCCACCCTCCTCATGCGGCTCCGCTGGGCGGGGGGGAATGGCAGACAATGAGCACGATCCTTCTCTCCCTCGTTTTTCTGGGCATCGGGCTTGCGGTTGGTTTCCTCGCCCAGCGATCGCGCATGTGTTTTGTGGCCGGACTCAGAGACTGGATATTGGTGAAGGATGCGGAGCTCCTGACGGGCCTTTTCTCATTTCTCGCCACCGTGTGGCTGTTGACCTCCGTGTTTACGGCATTTGGACTGCTCCACCAGGGGATTCCCCTGTACCGTTCGGCCGCGGGAAACGAGCCCGGCGTGCTGCTCAGGAATGTCAGCCTCCCGCGGTTGTCCTCCCTGGTCAACAGGTTCTTCTTCGTGACTCTTGTGGGCGGCTTCCTCGTCGGGGTGTTCTCTGTGATTGCAGGCGGCTGCGTCATGCGGCAGCACGTGCTGTGCGCGCAGGGGGATCGGAACGCGCTCTTCTACCTGGCGGGATTCTACGGCGCGGTCGTGGTGTACTACGCCCTGCTTTTTCGTGTGTTCGACTGGGTGTACGCATAGATCCGCGGTTGTCCGGCAGCGAATGCGGATCCCTCCTTGATGGACCGGCATGCGCGGAATCCCGTCCGCGTCGTACAGCTGTGCGCGGCAACTTGACTTCGATTGAATGTTGTTGGTAGTGTAAATCCATCGAAATCTCCATGATTTCGAAGCAAGCGGGACATGGCGCCAAGCTGCCATGGTAGATTCGTGCCACCTTAGCTCAACTGGCAGAGCACGTGATTTGTAATCTCGAGGTTCTCGGTTCAAGTCCGAGAGGTGGCTATGGCCGCTCCCCCTGTCATTGAGGGCCGAGGTCTTGGCGGCAGAAACGGCCTCGGGCCGTCACCCCTTGACAGGCGGGGTCGATTATCGGTATCAACTTCTGGACTTTGGTTGGCTTCCGCCATCCGTGGCGTACGCTGACCTTGCCCATCCGTGGGCTTGGGCTTCGCCGGTTGCTGGGCAATCGGTTGCCGCCCAACGACGTGTCAGCTTCGCCGACCCGTCAGGGGGAGATTCCCGAGTGGTCAAAGGGGGCAGACTGTAAATCTGTTGGCTCAGCCTTCGAAGGTTCGAATCCTTCTCTCCCCACGAGCCTTCTTCTGTTCCGATGGAAGAAGGCTTTTTCTTTTCTCACCGGGCCGTTGAGAGGCTCCAAAAAATGCAGGACAACTTCTACAAATCGGGACTCAGGTTCGAATGCACGAGGTGCTCGAAGTGTTGCCGCCATACCCCGGGCTACGTCTTTCTCTCGCTGGCTGACCTCGTTTCACTGGCGGAGGCCATGCACCTTACAAAGGAGGAATTCCTCCGCCGCTTCTGTCGAAGCGTCGACCTTGGCGTGGCCCGGCGGGTCAGCCTCAGGGAAAAGACGAATCTCGATTGCATTTTGTGGGAAAACAGCGGATGCTCACAGTACGAGGCCCGGCCCCTGCAGTGTCGCAGCTTTCCTTTCTGGAGCGCGGTCGTCGCCTCCCGTGAGGAATGGCAGAATCACGAGAAGAACTGTCCGGGCATGGGGACGGGGGTCGTTCATCCGCGGGAGGAGATCGACGGCTGGCTCGCCCGGCGCGTGAAGGAAGGCTTCCTCGAAGGCTGACGGGAAGGGCGGAAAGATGAAAGTGAAGTTCTGGGGCGTGCGGGGCTCTCTGCCGACCCCGCTGACTCCCGACCAGGTGCGCAGCAAGATCGCCGCCGTGGTTCAGCGAATCCGCCCCTCGGACCTGGAGAGCAGCACGACCCGAGAGCTGTTCCTTGCCGGGCTGCCCCCTGCGCTCTTCGGGACCGTCGGCGGAAACACGGCATGCCTCGAGGTCCGTACCGATGATGGCAACATCATCATCCTGGACGGCGGCACGGGGCTTCGCGATCTTGGAGTGTCGCTGGAGAAAAAACGCGATCCTGCGCGCGAGTTCTCCATCTTCTTCACGCATTTCCACTACGACCACCTGCAGGGGATTCCCTTTTTCGGCCCCGCGTGGGTGAAAGGCAATCTTCTGGTCTTTGCCGGCCCCTACCCATCAGTGGAGCGCATCATTCGGGAGCAGATGAAGCCCCCGTATTTCCCCGTGTCGATGGACGCGATGCCGGCAACCCTGCGCTTCGTCTATCTGCAGGGTGAAAGCGTGCGCATTGGCGGCGCGGAGGTGCGGTGGAAACGCATGAACCACCCTGGCGGTTCGTTCGCGTACAAGATCACGGAAAAAGGCAGGAGCGTGATCATCGCGACTGATTCCGAGGTCACCGACCGCGAGTTCCAGCAGAGGGAGGAGAACCGATCGTTTTTCGAGTCGGCCGACATCTTCATCCTGGACTCCCAATATACCCTTGAAGAGTCCTTCACGAAATTCGATTACGGTCACACCTCGTACACGATGGCAGTGAACCTCGCCGTGGAGTGGAAGGTGAAGACGCTCGTCCTGTACCATCACGAGCCGCGCTACGATGATCGCAAGCTCTTCGGCATCAGGCGCAGTGCTCAGTGGCACGGCGAGCAGCTCGGCTCCCGCGGCCTGGAGATCCTCACCGCGCAGGAGGGATTGGAGCTGGTGCCGTGAATGAGCTCTCCGTCGATGCGCGCGAGCAGGAGGAGCTGTACGTCATCCTCAAGCCGCTGGAGAAGGAGCTCGTCGACCCGCTCGGGGGCCTGCTCCGCAGGATCGAGCGCGCCCTTTTCCAGAGACTGACGATAGAAGAGCTGGAGAATCTTGCTGCCCGGTTCGCGGAGGGCCGTTGATTTCCCGACGCGCGGGGGCTATTTTGAATTGGAGCTGGGAGGTTGAAATGAGAAACGCAGTTCGCATCGTGTCCGTAACGTTCGTGCTCCTCCTTGCAGGAGGCGCTTTTGCTTTTGCGGAAAACGGTTTCCTCGACCTTGCCTCGCCGGTATTCCTCGGCGGGGGAGGGGGGACCGCAACGCTCGAGACACCTTCCGGCACGATCCTCAACCCTGCCATCTCTGCGGACAGGGAACGAGTCACCTTCGATCTTTCCTACATCGCCCTGACCCAGCTCACGCCAGGTTTCAGCCTGGGTGGGCACATCGTGAACCTCGGCGTCACACTGCCGACCCGTGCCGGTGTTTTTACGGGGATCGGAAGGTTTGCAACGTCGGGATTCAGCCCCGCGGTCGGGGGGCTGCAGTGGGGTCCCCTCGGAGGGCTGAATCTCTCATTCTCGAAGGACCTGTTTCCTGACCTCTACGTCGGAGTCGGGCTCGGCGGAGAGTTCGGAAGCGATTGGGGGCTGGGGCTGGACCTTGGCTTCCTCAATCTGGTCGGTGACGTCGGTTTCCTCAGGGACTTCCGCTGGGGGGGCGCCATGAGGAACATCGGAAAGCCATACGCGGACGGCTCCCCCTCCCTCGGGATCCCGCCGGCGTTCACTCCCGCGATCGGGGCTTCCTTCGCGGTGGTAAAGGCGAAGGATATCCAGCTCTCTTTCGCGCCCAATCTGAGCTTCCCCTCATTCCAGGACGTTCGGTTCGGACTCGGGATGGCGTTCTCAGTCGCGGACATCTTCTTCCTGAACACCGCGTATACCTTCGACGCGCGCCAGGTCTTGGGCGTAGAGCCGTCGCGGTCCCTTCCAATCTCGTTCGGAATATCGCTGAAGCTGAGCGGGATCGGCGCAAAGGCAGCGGGCCAGGATGTGACGGAGCTCAACTCGAACGTCGCCGCCGCCCCGCTGGAAGGCGGCGTCTGGGGATTCGGCCTCGGGGTCAACGTCCCCATCGGCGTCCGTGACAAGAATCCCCCGGTGATCACGATCGATACGGAGGGGACGAAGTACATTTCTCCGAACTTCGATGGGGTGAAGGACGACCTGGTTCTTCCCCTTGGAATCACCGACGAACGCTACGTCAAGGGCTACCGTTTCGTCGTCACCAACTCCACGGGCACGGCGGTCAGGACCATCCTCAACAAGGAGGACCGGCCTGAAAACGCCGACTTCAAGAACATCCTCGCGCGTCTTTCGTATTTGAAAACCGGGATCGCCATCCCCCCGACGATCAGGTGGGACGGGATGTCGGACGCGGGTGCGGTCGTGCCCGATGGAACGTACCGCTACCACGTGGAAGCGTGGGACGACAACAACAACCTCGGCAAGAGCCCGGACGGGACCGTCGTCGTTGACACCGTGCCGCCGTCCGTCACCTCGAGTGCCGCGTACCTGATCTTTTCTCCCGACGGGGACGGCAACAAGGACACCCTTCCGATCGAGCAGACCGGGTCCAGTGAGGATACCTGGACGGGCACGATCCGCAACATCGAAGGCAACCCCGTCAGGACCTTTCCCTGGCAGAGCGCGAGCCCGCCGAGCTTCGAATGGGATGGAAAGGAAGACAGCGGCACGGCAGCGCCTGACGGCGTGTACAGCTACCACGTCACCGCAACGGATCGAGCAGGTAACGTCGGGAATGCACAGATCGACAATATCATCATCGATACCCGGCCCACCCCCGTGCAGCTTTCCATCGATCTTTCCTACTTCTCCCCCAACGGCGACGGGGTCAAAGACAACCTGACGTTCGGCCTGAACGTGCCGGTGTCCACAGGGATCGAGAAATGGTCTCTCGGCGTCCAGGACGCCCAGGGCCAGGCGCGAAGAACGTACTCAGGAACCGTGAGCATACCGGGTTCGATCGTGTGGGACGGCAAGGACGACAAAGGCACAGCACTTCCCGAAGGCGCGTACAAGGGCAAGCTCTCCATCCTCTACGTCAACGGGCACACTCCGTCGGCGGAATCGCCCGTAGTCACCATCAAGCTTACCGCGCCGACTGCCGCGACGAAGGCGGAGTTCGACGTCTTTTCCCCGACGGGTGACAGCTTGAGGAACGCGGTTGCCATCTACCAGGACACCTCCTCCGAGCTGTTCTGGACCGGCACCTTCAAAGACAGCGCCGGCAAGGATGTGAAGACGCTCGTGTGGCGCGGCCGGGCGGATGACAAGTTCGAATGGGACGGACGCGGCGATGACGGCAGGGTTCTTCCCGATGGCCTGTACACCTATGCTCTCTCGGCGACGGACCAGGCCGGCAACACCGGGGCTTCAAAGCCGATCGCCCTCCGTGTCGACACGGAAAAGAAGCCGGTCCGGATCTCGACCGACCTCGTCTACTTTTCGCCGTTTGGAAGCGGGGCCAAGACCCGGGTGCGGATCATCCCGTACCTGGCCGTGACGACAGGCGTGGATTCCTACTCGATCCAGGTCAAAGGCCCCGACGGTGCGGTGGTCCGCACCTACGCAGGACGCGCAAAGGCGCCCGATGAGGCGCTCTGGGACGGGATCGACGACAACGGCAAGAGGGTTGCAGACGGGAAGTACACCGCGAGCCTGCTCGTTTCCTATTCGAACGGGAGCAAGCCCACAGCGGAAACCACCCCGTTCTTCGTTGACAACCACGTGCCGAAGGTCGACGTCTCCGCTGACGCGATGCTCTTCTCGCCCACCGCGGACAGCAAGCTCCAGGCGGTCACGATCAAGCAGTCATCGAGCACGGAAGACCTCTGGGAAGGGGAGATGAGATCCTCGGCAGGACAGAAGGTTCGCGGATGGTTCTGGAAGGGCGCCGCGGCCGACTTCGCGTGGGACGGCAAGGATGACAACGGCAACCTGATGCCCGACGGCTACTACAGCTACTTCGTGAAATCCACCTCCAAGGCAGGAATCACCACCACCAAGGAGCTCCGCGGCATCCAGATCGACACCCGTCCAACCCCGGTATACGTGACCGCGGGGGCGAACGGCTTCTCGCCGAACGGGGACGGCTTCAAGGACACGATCAGCTTCAGCACTCTCCTCACGCTTCAGGACGGTGTGAAATCGTGGAAGCTCTCCATGGTCGAGGCGGCCTCTGGTGAGCAGCAGGTTTTCAGCGGGACCTCGCCTGTTCCACCCTCGCTCACCTGGGACGGGAAGGACATGGGCGGAATCAAGACGGCGGCGGACGGACTGTACACGGCCAATCTGACAGTCGAGTATGCCAAGGGCAACGTCGCCACGGCGAAGACGGCGCCCTTCCGTCTGGCGGTGACTCCGCCGAAAGTGGACCTCTCCCTGCAGGGTCTCCCGTTCTCCCCGGACAATGACGGGTTGAACGATGAGCTCACGATCGGCCTGAAAGTGGACGACCCGGTGGCAATCGACAGCTGGCAGATCACGATCCTGGATCCCGAGCAGCATCCGTTTACAAGCTTCGCGGGCAAGGGCGCCCCATCCGAAAAGATCATCTGGAACGGGACCTCCAGCACGGGCGAGCTCGTGCAGTCAGCGGAGGACTACCCGATGACGTTCACGATCAAGGACGAGCTGGGCAACGTCACGACGGTCCAGAAGACGATCCCGGTCGACATCCTCGTGATCAAGGACGGTGACAAGCTGAGAGTGAGAATCTCCAGCATCACCTTCCAGGCCAACACGGCGGACTACGTGAACGTGGAGCCCGACAAGGCGACGAAGAACGCCAGCACCATCGCGAGGCTTGCGGAGATCTTCAAGAAATACTCGAAGTACAAGATCCAGATCGAGGGACATGCGAACCTGGTGAACTTCGACAACCCGGCCAAGGCGAAGATCGAGCAGGAGCAGGAGCTGCTCCCGCTGTCGAAGAAACGGGCTGACTCCATCCGTGACGCGCTGATCGCGCAGGGCATTGATGCGGGACGCATCACCACGGTGGGCATTGGCGCCGCCGCCCCCGTCGTTCCCTTCTCGGACCTGGACAACAGGTGGAAGAACAGGAGGGTCGAGTTCATCCTTGTGCGACAGTAGGGAACGGAGGGCAGGCCGCACGGAATGACGGTGCCTCGAAAGAAACTTCTTCTCTTCCTGGGTATCCCCCTCGGGGCGATCGCCTGCGTGGCGGTCGCCCTGGGCTTTCTCAACTCCAGCCCCGCCCGCGCCAGGGCGAAGGACGCGCTCTTCTCCATCGAGAGGGGGGAAAACGTCTCCGAAATCAGCCGTCGGCTGCAGGGCGAAGGCTTCATACGGTTTGCTCCCCTGCTGGACGGGCTGGCCCGGGTGAGGGGAACTCAGAGCGGCTTCAAGGCCGGCTACTACCGGATACCGGCTCGCGCCACCACGTTCGCCATTCACGACCTGCTGGTGCTGGGGTCGCAGAAGCTGCAAAAGGTGACGATCCCCGAGGGATGGACCGCGGGGAAGATAGCCCGGCACCTGGAAGCCCTGGGAATCTGCTCTGCAGAGGATTTCCTTGCTGCCGTGCGCTCACCGGTCCTTCTCGAGGAGTTTGGGATCAGGGGCAAGACGTTGGAAGGCTACCTCTTTCCCGACACGTACTTCGTGCCGATGCCATTCACTGGGGCGGCAATGGCCGAGCTGATGGCCAGGAGTTTCTTCGACACGGTGGCCAGGATCGAGCCGCAATGGAAGGGGCTGGACAGCGGAACCGTGCGTGACACGATCATCATGGCCTCGATTGTCGAGCGTGAGTACCGCGCGGATGACGAGGCGCCCCTCATCGCGTCCGTGTTCTACAACCGCCTGAAGCGCAACATTGGGCTTGAATCGTGCGCCACTCTTGAATATATTATCACCGAGATCCAGCAAAAGGCGCACCCGGAGTACATCACCCTTGAGGACGAGAAGATCGACTCGCCGTACAACACGTACAAGTGGGCAGGATTGCCCCCCGGGCCGATCTCGAACCCCGGGAGGATCGCGCTGGAGGCCGCGTTCCATCCCGCGAGGACCGGCTATCTCTACTTTGTCCTGCGAGACCAGCAGGCGGGGAGGCACTTTTTCTCTCGCGACCTGAGCGAGCACAACCAGGCGAAGTACCTCTATCTGAAGAAATCGTAGGGGTATGAGAATACCGGACAGTACGCTCTCGGAGATCCGAGACCGCCTCGATATCGCCGAGGTGATCGGGGAGACCGTCACGCTGCAGCGCCGGGGTGGAAGGTACTGGGGGTTGTGCCCCTTCCACCAGGAGAAATCGCCGTCATTCACCGTCACGCCCGACAAGGGCGTGTTCTATTGTTTCGGGTGCCAGAAGGGCGGCACGATTTTCGACTTCATCATGGAGATGGAGAAAGTCCCGTGGCGGGACGCCGTGGAGCTGCTGGCAAAGAAGGCGGGCATCGAGATCCCGAAGGAGGATGAGCAGCGAGACGGCATCAACCGCGAAAGCTTCCTCGAGCTGTACCGCAGGGTCGCCGGAAGCTTCCACTGGCTGCTCATGGAAGGGCAGCAGGGGGAGGCGGCGAGAGCATACCTGGAGTCACGGGGGCTCACGCGGGAGACGATGGAAGCATTTCAGATCGGGTTTGCGCCGACCGATCGGGAATGGCTGTTCAAGTTTCTCGAGCAGAAGAGCTATTCGACCGATTTTCTCGGAAAGGTCGGGCTGTTCATTGACAACGCGCGCGGACGCGGGGGTTCGCTCTTTGCCGGCCGGATCATGTTTCCCATTTCGAATGCCCGCGGAGAGATCATCGCCTTCGGCGGACGGGCGATGGGGGATGCGCAGCCGAAGTACCTCAACTCCCCCGAGACGGCGTTCTTCCGCAAGGGCGAGAACCTTTTCGGCCTGGACAAGGCCGCGCAGCCCGTGCGGAAAGAGGGCTTTTTCATTCTCGTCGAGGGGTACATGGACGTCATCGCCATGCACCAGGCGGGAATCACGAACTGCGTGGCGCCGCTGGGCACGGCGCTCACGGAAGCCCAGGTGCGTCTCCTGAAGCGCTACGCGGGCAAGGCGCTCCTGCTGTTCGACAGCGACGCGGCCGGGCAGAAGGCCACGGAGCGCGCTATCGAGCTGCTGGAACGGCAGGACCTGCTGGTCCAGGTTGCCGTCGTGGTCGGAGGCAAGGACCCGGCGGACCTCGTGCAGAGGCGTGATCTGGACGCCCTGCGCGGACTGCTGGAGAAGCCTCAGGACAGCTTCCTCTACTCCCTTGGGAAGGCACTCGCCGGCAACGACCGGACGCGTGCCGAGGGACGGGAGAGGATACGGGACGCCCTCTTTCCTTTCATCGCGGCGGCTGCCTCGCCGATGAGAAAGGACGGGTACCTTTCACTCCTGGGCGACAATCTGGGAGTTGACGTTCGCGCCGTCCGGCAGGATTTTTCAGCGTGGCTTCGCAGGAGGCAACCCGGGGCTCAACGGCGCGAGCAGGCCGCAGGGCAGGGCGCGGGGGAAGGAAGAGCGGGCGCTGAAGCCGCGTCCGGCATCTCTCCCGACCTCTTCCTGATGCTGGCCGTCGCGGCCCATCGTGAATTGTTTCCCCTGGTGCGCAACGGGGGAATCGGCCTTTCGGACCTGGATGACGACAGGGCGGGGAGGCTGTACGTGGCACTGGAAGAAGCCTTCAGGGCGGAGGAGGCGGGCTTCGAGTCCCTCTGCGCGCGGATCGATGATCCCGAACTTCGCGACCTTGCCATCCGCAAGGTCTCCAGCGGGGAGTTCGACGTGAACCCGGAGCGGATGGTGTCGGACGGCGTGCGCCGGGTCCGGCAGCGGGCGCTGCGGAAGAAGACGGAGCTTGTGAGTGCGGAGCTGCGGAGGCTCGAAAAGGAAACGACGGATCCCGCGCGGCTGCGGGAACTTCTTTCGGAAAAGATGCATCTTGACAGTGAGCTCGAAAGACTGAAGACGGGGGCGGCAGGGGTTTGAAAACAAAGGTGGCTGCGAACAAGATGGGGACCGCGAAGAAAAAGGCTGCTGGCGTAGCTCATGGGGCTGCTCCTGCAGCTCACGGGGCTGCTTCCGCCGCGCAGAAAGCGGCCTCTGCCGCGCATGGGGCAGGAAAATCCGCGCACGGAGCGGGCAACCCAGGACACGGGTCAGGTAACTCGGGTCACGCGTCGGCCAAGCCCGCTCATGGCGAGCAGCGCGCGGCGGGGAAGCTGTCCAAGGCCGCGGCAGGCGCCAAGGGCGTTCTGGAGCTGAAGAACGACCCAGCCGTCAAGAAGCTGCTCGAGTACGCGAAGGGCAAAAAGAGCGTCAGCTTCGACGAAGTGAGCGATTTTCTTCCGGATGCGATCGTCAATTCGGACCGGATCGAAGAAGTCATCGCCCTGCTGTCGAAGCACAGCATCAAGCTCGCCGACGAAGAGATCTCGCTGGAGATCGAGGAAGAGAAGCCGGTCAAGGACCGCAAGAAGCTCATCTACAGCGACAAGGAATCCTCGGTCGACGATCCCATCCGGCTTTACCTCCGCGAGATCGGCAAGGAAAACCTTCTCACCGCCGAGCAGGAGGTGGAGCTCTCCAAGGCCATGGAGACCGGCGAGAACATCATCAAGGGCGTCATCAGGAACTCCGGTGTCCTCGTGCGGGAGTTCCTCCGTCTCGGTCTTCGCGCGACTACCGTCCGGGATCCCCGGGAGATGAACCTCACGAAAAAGGAAGCCACGGAGTACCTCGCGGAGACACGGAAGCTGGGCGCCTACTACAAGGAGCCTTTCCGTGACCACCTGCCCGACATCAAGCGTTACATGGAGATGAAGCGCCAGACGGAATCCGAGGGCGGGGACATCTTCGATGAGTCCTTCGTGGAGAAGCGCCGCGATGTCGCCGACTCCCTGAAAAAAGTCGAGCTGCGCCCGGAGGATCTTGCCGCCATCGCAGAGAGGCTCATCGGGGTTGCCCGGCGCATCCGTTCGCTGCAGAAGGAAATCAGCCGGGTCGAGAAGCGCCTCCACGTGGCCTCCCCGCGCGACATGAAGGCGCTGGCGAAGAAGCTCGCTTCCCCGGCCGAAAGGGAACGGGTGGAGAAGTCCGTGGGCATGGGGGAGGAGCGCGCCCGGGAGCTCCTGCGCATGCACCAGGTGGCCGAGAAGAAGCTGCAGCGCTACCAGACCGTGTTCGAGAACAGGATCGAGGACATCCTTGCCATGGCCGACGAGATCGAGCGCGGCCGTACCACCATGAAGGAAGCCAAGGACCGGCTCATCAAGGCCAACCTCCGCCTCGTGGTGAGCATTGCGAAGAAGTACACCAACCGCGGCCTCCACTTTTTCGACCTCGTGCAGGAGGGGAACATCGGGCTCATCAAGGCCGTGGAGAAGTTCGAATACCGCAAGGGGTACAAGTTCTCCACCTACGCGACGTGGTGGATCCGCCAGGCCATTACCCGCTCCATCTCCGACCAGGCCCGCACCATCCGGGTGCCCGTGCACATGATCGAGCAGATCAACAAGGTAATGCGTGAATCCCGACAGCTCATGCAGGTCCTCGGCCGCGAGCCCACAGACGACGAAGTGGCCGAGAAGCTGGGCTGGGCCACCGGCCGCGTGAAGGCGGTGAAAAGCGTCGCCCGCGAGCCCATCTCCCTGGAGACCCCCATCGGCGAGGAGGAGGACAGTCTCCTGGGCGATTTTATCGAAGACAAGGAGGTCGAGAGCCCGTCGAATATGACGGCCTTCCGGCTGCTCCAGGAGCAGCTGGAATCGGTGCTCACGACACTTCCGCCGCGTGAGCAGGAGGTGCTGAAGATGCGCTTCGGCCTGGAGGACGGCTACTCCTTGACTCTGGAGGAGGTCGGCCTCTATTTTAACGTCACGCGTGAGAGGATCCGCCAGATCGAGGCAAAGGCGCTGCGGCGCCTGAGGCACCCGACCCGCAGCCGCCGCTTGAAGGATTATCTTGAGCACTAGAGGAGCATTGACAATGGCACGCACAGTCTACGACAAGCTGAGGGCGCTTCAGGACGTTCTCTCCAGGAAGTTCGAAGTGGAGAAGGAGATCCAGGAGATCCCCAAGTCCCTGGCCACCAAGACAGAGCTCCTCAACCGCCTGAAGAAGTCCTACATGGAGAAAAGCGGCACTCACCAGGCCACCACGACGCGCATCGAGGACATCGGCCAGAAGCTCGTCGATGCCGAGCAGGAGCGCGAGAAGTCGGAAGGCCAGATGGACATCATCAAGACGCAGCGCGAGTATGAGGCACTGGACAAGGAGATCAAGGACGCCACGGAGAAGGAACAGAGCCTGCGCAAAGAGCTGCAGCGGGAACAGACTGCCGTCGAGGAGTTGAAAAACGTCCTCGAAAAAGAAGAGATGATGATCCGTAAGCAGGAAGAGGACGTCAAAGAAGAGCAGTCCAAGATCAAGGTCAAGATCAAGGAAAAGAACGCCGAGCTGAAGAAGCTCCAGGGCGAGGAGAAAAAGATCACCCCCGGGCTTGAGGAGGACATCCTCTTCAAGTTCGAACGGATCATCAAGAGCAAGTCGGGCCTCGGAATCGTCTCACTCACCAAAGGCGTGTGCACGGGCTGCTACATGATCCTCCCGCCGCATTTCGTGAACACCGTCCGACGCGGGGAGCACGTGGAGTTCTGTCCCTACTGCAGCCGCATCCTCTTCTACCAGGAAGACGAGGAGGGCGAGGCCCTCGAGACGGCGGTCCTGGACGAGGAAGCCGAGGAGGAAGAGGAGGAGGAAGAGGAAGAGGAAGAGGCGACGGAGGACGAGGAAGAAGAGATTTGAAGTACACGACCAGCGGCTCCCGGCATCGTGCTTCGCACGAGCCTGCCGCCGCTGATCGTGGTTGCACAATGTCGGATTTCATCCGACATTGTGCAAGGGCAGATCAGGCCACCGCTCACGCGCGTGTCCTTCACCGGGTGCGCGCGGGAGAGGAAAGTCCGGGCTCCACAGAGCGGAACGCCGGGCAACGCCCGGGACTCGCACGCCGAGCCCAGTTCTGCGTGCGAGGACAGAGAGTGCCACAGAAAACAAACCCCCTCATCGGGCCCTTCGGGGCGCGTGAGAGCGGACCTCCGCAGGGAGGGCCGCGAGGGAAGGGTGAAAAGGCGGGGCAAGAGCCCACCGCCCTCCCGGCAACGGGAGGGGCACGGAAAACCTCGTTCGGAGCAAAGCCAAGCAGCAGGGGGCTGCTCGCCCGCCGGAAGCTTCTGCTTCGGCGCCCTGCGGGTAGGCTGCACGAGGGCCCGGGAAACCGCGGCCCCCAGAGAGATGGTGGTCCTCGACAGAACCCGGCTTATCGATCTGCCCTTTTTTTGAGAATGACAAGGGGACGCTCCTGAAATACGACCATTACCGGACCGGCCAGCGGGGCAAGCGCCTGCGCGCGGTCTTTATCCCCCTTTTCTCCGGTCTGCTCGCGCTCCTGGCCGCGGCATTTTTCCTCTTCAATGGGCCGGCGCGCTTCTTCGGCACTGGTGGACCACGAAAGCCGCCGGGCAGGCTGCCGGATCTTTTCAGGGCGGAGAAGTACGACGACGTCATCGCCGCCACGGATGCCATCCTCGTGGGAGATCCCCTGAACCCGGTTGCCCTTTCCTATAGGGGATTCGCCAGCTTCTATAAGTCCGCATCGCAAAACGCCGCCGAAGAGCGCATGCCCTACCTGGACCAGGCGGTGGTCTCGCTGCGCCGGGCGAGGCTTGCTGGCACACCGTTCCCCGGTGAGACCGACTACGTCCTGGGCAAGGCGTATTTTAACAAAGGCAAGTACTACTACGACCTTGCGATCTCCAGCATCGAGAGCTCAGTGGCGAAGGGGTATCTCCAGAAGGATTCGTACGAGTACATCGGGCAGGCCTACAGCCAGCTCGGGGACTATCCGAAGGCCATGGAGAACTTTCTCCTGGCTCTGAAGGACGATCCAGGAGACCTCCTGCTCTTGACAATCGGGCAAACTTATTACCAGATGAAGCGTACGAGCGACGCCGTCGATTACCTCCTGCGGACCCTCAACAAGACCGAAGACAAGGATATCGAGGAGCGGACGCGCTTCCTCCTGGGCGGGATCTACCTGGACGCCGGCGAGCTGTTCAAGGCCGAAGAGCAGTTCGCGGCGATCGCGAAGATCGACCCCGGGTCCGCCGACGCGCACTACGACCTCGGCGAAGTGTACGCGAAGATGAACGATCCGGTGAAGGCGCGCGCGGAGTGGCGCAACGCGCTCATCATCGACCCGTCGCATTACGGAGCGAAGCTCCGCTACTACGGCGGCAGACGGTAAGAATGAATCCGCGGACTACCGCGGCGTGAATCCGCGGACTACCGCGGCGTGAATCCGCGGACTACCGCGGCGTGAATCCGCGGACTACCGCGGCGTGAATCCGCGGACTACCGCGGCGTGAATCCGCGGACTACCGCGGCGTGAATCCGCGGACTACCGCGGCGAGGGAGGGTTCGCGGATGGCTTGGGGCAGGATGTTTGAAGCGTTTTCCACGGATCTCGGAATCGACCTCGGGACGTGCAGCACGCTGGTGCACGCCCGGGGAAAGGGCATCGTGCTCTGCGAGCCGTCGGTCGTCGCCATGGAGCGCGGGACGAAGAAGGTCGTGGCGGTCGGAACGGAAGCCAAGAAGATGCTCTGGAAGACGCCCGGCGACATCATCGCGCTTCGCCCGATGCGGGATGGGGTCATTGCCGACTTCGAGGCGACCGAAAAGATGCTGCGCTACTTCATCGAGAAGGTCATTGCGCGCCGATGGTTCGTCAAGCCCCGGATGGTCATCGGGGTTCCTACCTGCATCACCGAGGTGGAGAAGCGCGCCGTACGCGACTCCGCGGAGCAGGCGGGAGCGCGTGATGTCTACCTGATCCAGGAATCCATGGCGGCCGCAATCGGTGCGAACATCCCCATCCTCGAGCCGGCGGGGCACATGATCTGCGACGTCGGGGGAGGCACCACCGAGATCTCGGTCATCTCCCTCGGCGGCATGGTGGTGACGAATGCGATCCGCGTCGGGGGCGACGAGTTCGACGAGGCGATCATCAAGCACGTGCGCAACGTGCACAACCTGATCATCGGGGAATCCACGGCGGAGAACGTGAAGATCACGATCGGCAACGCATCGCCGGACAAGAAGATCGAGAAGATCGAGATCAAGGGCACCGACGCCATTACGGGGCTCCCGCGCAAGCTCGAGATGGATTCCGTCGAGGTGCGGGAGGCCCTCCAGGAGCCCACGAACACCGTCATCGAGGAGATCAAGAAGACCCTGGGCCAGACCCCTCCTGAGCTCGCCGCCGATATTGTCGAGCGGGGAATCGTGATGACAGGAGGGGGCTCCCTCCTGAAGGGCTTCCCCAAGCTCATCGCCAAGGAAACGGGCGTCCCAGTGATCCTGGCAGAGAGCCCGCTGCTCTGCGTGGCCCTGGGCGCCGGCAAGTTTCTCGAAAGCCTGGTAAAGGAAAAGAACTCCAAGTACTTCAACGTAAAGACCTGATTCGATGCCGGGATTGTTCGAGGGCTTCTTCGCGCGGCACAGGAAAGGCGCCACCCTCGCGGTGCTGGTGCTGGTGTCCTTGATCTGCCTCATGATCTCCAACCGCACTCTCGTTATCAGGCCGAAGGAGATCGGACTGTCCGTTGCGGGGTTTTTCCAGAAGGGTTTCACGGGCTTCTTCACATGGTTCGGAGATACCGCGGGATCGATCGGCCAGCTCCGGGCCGCGCGGGAGGAGCTCGCCGCCGCGCGCGCCCGCCTTGAGGAGATGGACCAGGCCACCCGCGAGGTCCTCGAGCTGCGGCGCCAGAACGCGGCTCTCAAGGAGCAGCTCGATTTCGCTCTGATTCTCCCTCCCGAGCGCATCGCCGCCGAGGTGATCGCCCGGGACACCGACAACCTCTTCTCCACCATCACCATCAACAAGGGTTCCCGGCAGGGAGTGAAGAAAGGCATGCCCGTCGTTGCGTGGCAGGGGGATATCGAAGGGCTCGTTGGCAAGGTGGTACTGGTCGGCCCGGGGACCTCGCAGGTGCTGCCGCTCTACGATCCGCAGTGCATCGTCTCAGCCCGGGTTGACACCACGCGTGACGAGGGCCTCGTTGCCGGGCAAGGAAAGGACCGCGGCACGATCGTCATGAACTACGTGAAGAAGATCGCCAAGGACAAGATCGGCTACGGGGATCTCGTGGTGAGCTCGGGGCTGGGCGGCGTGTACCCCAAGGGGATCAACATCGGCCGTATCAGGGACATCACCGCGCCGGCCTATGAGACCTCCCTCGTGCTGCAGGTACAGCCGATCATCGACTTCGACCGGCTGGAGTACCTGTTCCTGATCGGCCCGGAAGTGGAAGCGCCTCCCCCCGCTGTGCCTTCGCCCGTCCCCCAGGCTCCCCCGGCACCGAAGCCGGCAAACTCGCCCGGGACGAATCCCTCGAACTCGCCGGGAGCGCTGCGATGAACCGCGACCTGCGGACAACGATCTTTACCGTTTTTGCCCTGGCGATCTGCATACTATTGCAGAGCACGATCCTTGGCCGTGTTGCCATCCGTGGGGTCCGCCCCGACCTTGCAATGCTCGTTCTCGTGTTCGTCTCCATGCGGCGCGGACCGATGGTGGGGCAGGTGTCGGGCTTCGCTTCGGGCTTCCTCGAGGACCTGATGAACGTGTCGCCGCTGGGATTCCATTCCCTCCTGCGCACGGTGATCGGATACATCTTCGGGCTGCTGTCGGGAAATGTGTTCGTCGACCCGTTCCTGATGCCGATCATTCTCGCCGTGGTCGCAACACTCCTCAAGGGTCTCCTCTCGGGAATCGTTTCAGCATTGTTCGGGATAGAATCTTCGGGATTCATCACCTTCACCGGCAGGGTGTGGATCGAGATGGGGTACAACGGGATCGTCTCGCCATTCCTCTTCGCTCTGCTCAACCTCTTCAAGGTGTTCAAGCAGACGGACAAGGAAGGAGCCTGATGGAGTACGGCGAACGCCAGCAGAAGAGGCGATTCGTTGTGATCACCGCGATCTTCTCGGTGACCATTGGGGTGCTCACCCTGTACCTGTTCTGGCTGCAGATCGTGAAGGGCGGGGAGTTCACCCAGCGGGCGCGGGACGTCTCGGAGCGGGAAACCCCGCTCACCGCGCAGCGGGGGGAGATATTCGATCGCCGGGGGGACGATCCCCTGGTGTTCAACGTGGATTCGTTCTCCGTCGACGTGGCGCCCGGGGAGGTTCCCGCGTCCCAGCTTCCCGCCCTGTTCGTCCGTCTCTCCCGGGCGCTCTCGGTGCCCGTCGCGGACATCGACCAGAAGGTCCCTCCGAAGACCTGGCGCCAGTTCCAGCCCATCGAGGTGAAAGGCGGAGTCACCCTCCAGTCTATCGCCGCCATCGCGGAACGCCTCGACGAGTTTCCCGGAGTGAGCTGGCACAACAAGGCGATCCGCAGTTACGTGGAATCGGGGACCCTCGCCCACGTGATCGGCTACGTCGGGGACATCACCCGCGACGAGCTGCAGGTGCTGTACAACAAGAACTACACGCCGGGCACGACGCTGGGCAAATCCGGTGTGGAAAAGCAGTACGATGACATCCTCCGCGGCCGTGACGGCAAGCGCTTCCGCATCGTCGACGTAAAGGAAAAAGGCGTGAGCGGAGCCGAGGAAAAGATCGAGCCGCCCACCCCGGGCCAGAATGTCGTGCTTACCATCGACCGCCAGATCCAGAGGCTCGCCGAGCAGGCGCTGGGGCCCCGCAACGGGTCCGTCGTGGTCCTCAGGCCGTCCACGGGCGAGATCCTCGCCCTTGCGAGCTACCCCTCCTTCGATCCCAACCGTTTCTTCGCGGCGGACGGGTCGGCATACTTCACGAAGCTCTCACTCGACCCCTCCTCCCCGTTCATCGATAGGGCCATCCAGTCCGCCTACCCGCCGGGTTCAACGTTCAAAGTGATCATGACCACGGGTATCGTGGACGACGGCACCATCCCCCTCACCCAGGCGGTGCTGTGCACGGGGAAGCTCGAATTCGGCGACAGGGTCTTCAACTGCTGGCTGAAGACGGGCCATGGCTACGAGGATCTTTTCGGCGGGCTTGCGCAGTCCTGCGACGTCTATTTCTGGACCATGGGAAACAGGCTCGGCCCGGACAAAATCCTCGCGTACGCGCGTGACTTCGGCGTGGGCTCGCTCACGGGGATCGACCTGCCGGGTGAGACCTCGGGCCTTCTCCCCACTCCCGAGTGGAAGGAGAAGGTGAAGCACAAGCAGTGGGTGGGCGGCGACACCCTGAACATCTCGATCGGCCAGGGTGACGTGACCATGACGCCCCTGCAGCTCGCCGATTCGGTTGCCATGGTCGTAAACGAGGGTGTGGTCTACCGGCCCCACCTGCTCCTGCGGACGACAGACCCGCGGACGGGCCAGGTAATCAGCGAGACGAAGCCGGAAATCCTTCACGAGTCCCCCGTCAGCCGCCAGTCTTTCCAGATCGTCCAGCAGGCGATGCGCGGGGTCATCACGAAGGGGACGGCGGGTCCGGTCATCACGACGAAAGCGGTGGACATTGCGGGGAAAACTGGCACCGCGCAGGTCGTGGCCGGCGTGGAGACAAAGTCCTGGCATTCATGGTTCGCCGCGTACGGCCCCTATGAGACCTCGTCTCCCGATGATCGTGTCGTGGTGGTGGTCATGGTGGAAGCCTCCGACAATTGGGAATGGTGGGCGCCGAAGGCAGCGAATCTCATCTTCCAGGGGATTTTCGCGCACCAGACATACGATGAGGCGGTCGCGACGCTGAAGCCCTGGTACGCGCCCGTGGTGGGGAGGGTTGATTGAGGAAGCTCACCCTCGCGTCCTTCGACATGGTCCTCTTCGGGGCAACATTCATCCTCCTGGGGGTCGGCATCCTCTTCATCTACTCCAGCGGGATCAATGCGAGCGGTGTGCAGGTCTCCGTGGAGTTCGTCCGCCAGATCGTCTGGTCCCTTTCTGGCCTGGCCGTCCTCGTATTCTTCGCGCTCCTCAGCTACACGACGCTTCGGATGTTCTCACTGTACATCTATGCCGGGGGTCTTTTCCTCCTCCTCCTCACCCTGGTCATCGGCCGGCAGGTGAATGGGGCCCGGTCCTGGCTGGGGTTCTCCGAGATCGGGATCCAACCCGCCGAGTTCATGAAGATCGCCACAATCCTTTTCCTTGCCGCGTATTTGGCAGGCATCGGCAATGGCATTCGGGAGCTTCCCCGTTTTCTTATCGGGCTGGTGATCGTCCTCGTGCCGATCACCCTCATCCTTCTGCAGCCGGACATGGGCGAGGCCCTGGCTTTTTTCCCCATCTTCCTGCTGATGGCGTTCGTGGCGGGAGCGCAGGTCCGCCACCTGCTTTTTATCCTGATCGCCGGCGTGCTGGCCTTCGTGCTTGCCGCCATCCCGACGCTGCATGCGCGGGCGGGCATGACCGGCGCGTCATTCTTCAGCCTGATTTCGGACCCGGACATCGTGAAATACCTGCTCCTGGCGGCCACCGTTGTCTCCGGGCTGGCAATCCTGGGCTGGCGCTCGTTCCGCCAGCGGTATTTTTTCTGGATCGCATGGACCGCGGCGCTTTTTACGAGCGGAGGGCTGCTGGCGACCGCGCTGCGTTTGGTTCTGAAGGACTACCAGATCATGCGGCTGGTGATCTTCGTCAATCCGCAGATCGATCCCCAGGGAGCGGGCTGGAACATCATCCAGTCCGTCACCGCCATCGGCTCGGGCGGCCTGCGCGGGAAGGGCTGGCTGCACGGCACGCAGAGTCATTACCAGTTCCTTCCCCAGCAGAGCACCGATTTCATTTTCTCGATCCTCGCGGAAGAATGGGGATTCCTGGGGGCCCTGCTGGTCTTCGGTCTCTTCCTCGCGATCCTCCTGCGCGGGATCAGCATCGTCTGGGCCTCACGCGAGGACTACGCGATGCTGGTGGGAACCGGGATCCTCTCCATGATCTTCTTCCACGCAATGGTGAACGTGGGCATGGCCATGGGAATCATGCCAGTTACGGGAATTCCGCTGATGTTCCTTTCCTACGGCGGATCCTCGCTGTGGGCAGGACTGATCGGGGTGGGGATCCTCATGAACATCAGCACGCGAAGGCTCCGGTATTGAAATGGCGGCCCCAATCCCGAGGGACCTTGCTGAGCTGCTTCGGAAGGTTGAGAAGCCCGGCAGGTACGTGGGCGGGGAGTTCGGTGCGATAGTCAAGACCGCGCCGGTCTTGACTATCGCCCTCTCGTACCCCGACCTGTATGAGATCGGGATGTCCAATTCCGCGATCCGGATCCTGTACAACCTCCTGAACGCGATTCCTGATGTTGCCTGCGAGCGGGTTTTTGCCCCGGCGCCCGATTTCGAGGCGGCCCTGAGGGCGGCCGGAATGCCCCTTCGATCGCTGGAGTCCGGCACACCACTCTCCCAATTCGACCTGCTCGGGTTCTCCTTCGGCTATGAGCTCACGCTCACGAACCTTCTCGCCATCCTCGAAACCGGTGGCATAAGCCTGGAGTCCTCTCGACGGGGGCGGAAGGAACCGATCGTGGTTGTTGGCGGTCCGGCGGCGACGAACCCGGTGCCCCTGGGACCCTTTGCAGACGCCGTGTTCATCGGCGAGGCGGAGGGCTGGGTTCGCGAGACGTTCCCCGCGCTTGCCTCGCTCAAGCACCGAGGCGCAGAGAGGTCCGACCTTCTTGCGTACCTCCACGCGCAGCCCAGCATCTGGCACGCAGGGAAGAAGGAAACTGTCCGCCGGGCTTTCTGGCGCGGCTTTTCCACGTGCGCCGCGGACACCGTCTTCCCGGTTCCCAGCATGCGTGTCGTGCAGGATCACGGAACGGTGGAGATCATGCGCGGGTGTCCGAACGCCTGCCGATTCTGTCACGCAACTGTCCTGTACCGTCCCGGAAGACTGAAGGAGCTTGTTCTCATCGGCAAGGAGGTGCAGGCACTCGTCGAGCGTGCCGGCTACCGTCAGGTCACGCTCTCGTCGCTCTCCTCCGGAGATTTCCGCGGAATCCACGGTCTCGTACGCGAGTTGAACACGCGCTACGCCTCCCGCAATGTCTCTTTTTCACTTCCTTCCCTCCGCGTGGATTCGCTCGCGCTGGGGCTCCTGAAAGACATCTCGGAGGTGAGAAAGAGCGGTTTGACATTCGCGGTGGAGACGGCAACCCCGGAATGGCAGCGTGAGGTGCGGAAGACCGTGGCGCTGGACAAGGTGATCGGCCTGCTCAGGGAGGCGAAGGCGCAGGGTTGGAGGGCGGCGAAGTTCTACTTCATGGTGGGGCTGCCCCCCGCGTTCGATCAGGACGAGGCGTCCCCGATTGTCGAGTTCCTGCGCGCCGTGCGCGCCGCGACCGGCATGAGCCTGAATGTGAACGTCGCCCCCTTCATCCCGAAGCCGCACACTCCCTGGCAGCGCGCAGCCCAGCTCGGTGAAGAGCCGGCTATGGACCGCATCATGGCTGTCCGCAAGAGTCTCTCAGGAGATGGCTTCAAGATCGGCTACCACGCGCCATTCCTTGCCCTCCTGGAAGGCATCGTCTCACGGGGAGACGAAAGGGCAGGGAGGCTCGTGCTGGAAGCCTACAGGCGGGGCGCCCGACTGGATGCGTGGGAAGAGCACATCAAGCTGGATTTGTGGCGCAGCGTCATCGCGGATGCGGGTTGGGACGTTCTCGGGGAAACATGCAGGAGCCGTCCGCCGCAGGAACCGTTGCCCTGGGATGGCATCACCCTCGCTCTTTCGACGAGCCAGACCACGGACGCTCCGACAGAGCCGCCGGCGACAAGCGATCCTGCACCGGGCCCGCCGGAATCCAGGCAGTCTGCCGCGGATTTCGCCATCGGCTCCACCCGCCCTTGGCAGCGCCTGGTCTTCACCTTCTCCAAGACCGGCGCTGCGGCCTTCATTTCCCATCTCGACCTCATGACTGTCTTCGAACGCGCGGTGGCGCGCGCGGGGTACTCGGCCCGATTCACGGAAGGCTTCAACCCCAAGCCGAGACTCGAGTTCGCCAATCCTTTGAGCCTTGGGCTGTCATCGGAAGAAGAGGTTGCAGGAATCGACCTGCACGACTTCGATTCTGCGGGGGAATTCGTGGCGCGCGCAAACGACAGCCTGCCTGAGGGATTGCGTGTGCTGCGGGTAGCTCCGGTCACCGATACAGGTTCTGCCCGGCGACGGTCTCTCATGTCCCTGTACTGGGGGGCGGATTTTGTAGTGACCGACCGGGAGGGGCGAAGCAGCACGCTGCGACTCCCCGCGTCGGGGCCTTCGATCAGGAAGACTCTGCAGGCAGCCGAGACCTGGGAGTCATCCAGCGCCAGGCGCATTTCGACCTGGGCGACCGGGCGGGACCAGCATCCAGCCAGCTATTTCGACGTACTCTGTGCGCCGCCGGAGGCGGATTCGGCGCCGCCGGAGGCGGATTCGGCGCCGCCGGAGGCGGATTCGGCGCCGCCGGAGGCGGATTCGGCGCCGCCGGAGGCGGATTCGGCGCCGTTGAAGGACTCCTCGGCCTTGACCTGATTCCAGAGCTCGTCCATCCGATCGAGACCCGCATCTGCCGGCCTGCTGTCTTCGGCTGCCAGCTTCCGTTCCACCTCACGGAAGCGGCGTTCGAATTTCACGTTCGTCCGGTGGAGCGCCAGGGTGGGATCCACTTTGAGGAGCCGTGACAGGTTCACGACGGAAAACAGGATGTCGCCCAGCTCCTCTTCGATCGCCGCGGGAGCCCCGGTCTGCACCGCGGCGCGAAGCTCGAGAAGCTCCTCGTCGATCTTCTCCCACACGGGCTGCGGACCAGGCCAGTCGAACCCCACTTTTGCGGCCTTCTTCTGAAGCTTTGCTGCCTTTTCCAGCGGTGGGAATGATGACGGCACCCCATCCAGCGAGGACGGGTGCGGAGGAACATCACGGTGGGCAGGATTCGCCGGCGCGGATTCAGCTCCACCTGCGGCGGCGCCGAATCCGCCTCCGGCGGCGCCGAATCCGCCTCCGGCGGCGCCGAATCCGCCTCCGGCGGCGCCGAATCCGCCTCCGGCGGCGCGCTCAGCTTTCTCCTGCGCCTTGATCGCGTCCCACTGTATGAGAACTTGCTCGGAGTCCCCCCGAGTGGCGCCGGCGAAAACGTGAGGGTGGCGCCTGACGAGCTTGTCGGCGATGCGCGTCAGCACCGCCTCGACCGTGAACGTGCCCTCCTGCTCTTTCATCCAGGCCATCATGGTCACAAGGAGATAGAGATCGCCCAGTTCCTCTTCAAGGTTGGGATCGTCAGCATTGTCGATCGCGCTCACGCATTCCCAGGCCTCTTCGATCAGAGCTGCCCGGAGGGTGCGAGGGTTCTGCTCACGGTCCCAGGGACATCCATCGGGACCGCGAAGCCGCTGGATGATGGTGAGGAGGCGCGCGAAGGCGCCGGCTGCGTCTGGCATGAGGGCCAGTGAACCCGAGCACCCGATCGGATGTCAAGCGTAGACCTGCGGCAGCGAGCCCTAGTGCTTCTCTTCGGCGAGGGAGCGGAGGTGAGAGGCGAGCTCCTCGGGGGTCTTCGCGGGGAGAATGAGGTCGTTCACGCTCACATTCGGTGCTTCGGCGTCCATGCCGCGGCACGGGACCATCTCGAGGCTGAACCTGCCGTCCGCGGTCGTCTCACCGTCGGTGATGTGCAGCTCGCGCTCGATGACCTCGCGCATCTCCACCGAACCTTTGCGCGAACAGGTCTCGCCCCGGCACAGGGCGATGCGGTACCGTGCGGGAGGCTCGGTTCGGAACAGCGGGTAGAACGCCGCTGCTTCGACGACCCGTTCACGGGAAATGTTGAGGAAGTCCGCGATGTGGCCGATCGACTCCCGCGAGATGTACCCGAAAGCCTTCTGGGTTTCTTCAAGGATCTGCACGAGAAACTCGCGCTTCGGCTGGCAGCGGGCGAAGATATCGATGAGCTTCTGAGGCGGGTTTTCCCGCACCTCGGCGGGCGAACCCGAGGAAGCTTCCTTCTTCCGCCTCTTCAGGTAATGAGAGAGGATAGCGAGGCCCATCGCAATGTTCTCGTGTCGAATGATGACATCCGCCGGCACGGTGAGCTGGGTCGGGGAGAAGTTCCAAATCGCCTTAATGCCGAGGGAGACCACGCGGCCCGCGACGCTCTGGGCGGCGTCCTTGGGGACGCAGAGGATCGCGATCCCCACATCGAAGCTCCGCACGACCCTCTGGAGCGATTCCATTGGCAGGATGGTGAAGGTGCCCAGGACCGTGCCGGTCCGGGCCGGGTCGTTGTCGAAGATTGCGACCAGGCGCAGGCCGTATTCCGCAAGCCCGGGATACTGGCTGAGGGCCGAGCCGAGCCGCCCGGCGCCGATGAGGATGGCCGTGTTCTCGTAGTTGATTCCAAGGAACTCTTCGATGGCTTTTTTCAGCCCGAGGATCGAATAGCCCGCCTTCGGCTTGCCCTTGTAACCAATGAGGGAGACGTCCTTGCGGACCTGTGTATCGTCGATTCGGAAGAACTGGGCAAGGTGCCGTGAGGAGACGTAGGCCTCGCCGCGCGCCTGCATCCCGGCGAGGATTTGGTGATAGAGCGGTATACGCCGAAGCGTCTGCTCGGGGATAGGATGCTCGGCTGATTCGAGTGCGTCTCTCCCGATCACGTGCGGGCTACTTCGGCTTCGCCGTCTGCGTCTGTTCCTGCAGGGCCATTGTCTGCTGCACCGTGCGGATGTCGTCCACAGCGGGCAGGTACTTGGGATCCAGCTTCAGGACTTCCCGCCAGAGGGCAAGTGCCCTCTCGTAGTTGCCATTGGCGAACTCCTCGACTCCCTGCAGGTAGAGCGCATCGACCTCCTGGGCGCGTGCCGAACGGCCCGAGTCGCCCAGGTCGAACTTCGCCTGCACGCTGAACTTGTCCAGGGGGTTCAGCGACCCGCTGAGATCCAGGTTGTAGTTCATGTCCAGAGCCAGGGTCCCGACCGTGAGGGCCGCTCCCACGCTGACGCGGGGATTGTCGGCCTTCATGAGTACCCCACCTTGGACCGAGAGGAAGCTGGTCACGGCGACAGTCGTGCCGACCGCGATGTTCCAGACCTCGGCGGGGGGCTGGCCGGGGAAGCTGAACGGATAGGTGAAGTCCAGGGCCATAGTCCACGGCCGGAGGGGCGTCCACGCGAGTCCCGCGGTGGCCATCTGCGGGAGGGATTCGTCAGGAAGCGTCGAGATCCCGAGGTTCTTCACGACAAGACCCAGGGAGAAGTTCTTGGACTGGGAGTTGTAGAACTTCAGCAGGTTGAAGCTCGTCTGCGCGCCGATGTCCGACATCAGGGCGAGAGCGGATTGGTTGTACACGGACAGGGAGGCGATGTCGGGAATATTGCGGTAGGCGACCTTGATATTCGCGCCCACGGCAACCCCGTAGAAATAGTAGTTCGAGAGAAAGTTGTAGGAGACGTTCAGCGTGCCGACCGTCTCGCTGATGTAGTTATTGGCGATCGCGGCTCCCCAGTCATTGTACGCGGTGAAGGGAACGTAGAGGAACTTGCCGCCGAACCCTATTCCCAGGTCGTCGAATCGGATGGTGTACACGACCCCTTCCAGGTTCGAGTCGGCAATCCAGCTGTGGTGGTACAGGGCGAGCTCAGAGGTCGGCAGGATTGAGCTGGCCGCGGGATTGTACTCAATGTAGCCCGCGTCACGGGAGACGGCCGTATAGGCGGTTCCCATGCCCTCCGCGAGCCCTCCCATCGGGACGAGCAGGGTGGGGAAGGAGCGAAGCCCGGTGTTGCTGTCCGCAAAGGACCTCAACAAGTCCGTCCAGCCGGCATAGAAATTCTCTCCGAGAGCCCACGAGGCGAGCTGATTCATCGCGAGAAAGACGAGGATGACAACAGTGCGCCGGATATTCATTGCCACCTACAGTATACATCGGCGCAGGGGCTTAATCCAGAGAGAGTCAGGCTCCGGACGCGGCCCGGGCTATGCTTTTAGGGGTGACCAGCCTTGGTATTTCGTCGATAATAGGAGATGTGGGGTTCTGTGCCGACGCATAGCCTGAAAGCCCGCGCGCTCATACTTTGTCTCGCGCTTTGGTTCCCCGTCACGGTTGCCGTGTACGCGGGGGGGCAGCCCGAAGCGCGCCTCGCGGAGGTGGAGAAGCTTGTCCAGCAGCAAGACTACGTGGCGGCTCTCAAGCTCCTGGCAACGATCCAGCGCAGCGATCCCAACCTGAGGGATGAGACGAGCCGGATCATGGCGCAGATCATGGCGGTGACTCAGCATTACAACACGGTTCTGGAACAGATGAACAAGGCGATCGAAGCTGGGGACGTCCAGAAAATGAAGAATCTCATACCTGAGATGCACCGGATCGATCCCGCGCGGGCCGCCGGGGTGACGGGACGGACTGAGGTCCTTGTCGGTTTCCTCACGCTGATGAACAGCGCCCAGGGCCTCCTGAGCGAGGGGAAAACCACGGACGCCCTTGCGCTCTACCTTCTTCCTTTCACCGATCCCGAGAAGGCGGGTCTGACTCTTCCCGCATCGCAGTTCGAGTCGGCTGGCTACGGGGAGATCATCACTGCGAGCGTCAAGCGGGTCACCGCTGGCATCCTCACCACCGCGCAGGAGGAGCTAAAGACGGCACCAAGCCTCCCGGCGGTCGTGTCCGCGGTGAAGAGCCTGGTTGCCCGGCCGGTCCTCTCGGGCACCGCGGCTCAGGATCCGGCCGTGCAGATGGACGGGATCGCCGCCCCGCTTCTTCAGGCCGCAGCCGCGGAGGGCACGGTGCGCACGGGGGCCTCCTCGATCGCAGAAGTCAGTCGGTCCATTCAGCTTTCCTCGGAGAAGGGCCGCGATGACCCGTACCTCCGTTACCTCCTGTGGCTGTACCTGGGCAGGGAAAACAAGACGGAAGGAATTGTGTACGCCCTGCGGCTGCTCTGGACCGACGCGGCGCAGGAGGCGGCAGACGCCGCAGGCGCTGCTTTGACTGCCGCATTCGAATCTGCCCGATCAAGCTATGAATCGGGCGGGCTCGCCGCGGCGGACGCTGCGTTCCAGGACGTCCCGGCAAGGAGCACTCTGGCAGCCAAGGCGGCAGCACTGGTGTCGGCGCGATTCAGCATGAATGCCGCAACCGGATGGCAGCTCTCTGATGGAGACACGAGGGCGCTGAAGGACGCCCTCGGCCGAGCCCTGGCGGCGCAAGAATACGCGGCGGAAGCGCAGGGATACCGGCTCCTGATCGCCTACAGGAGGGACCTGGACGCGATGCCGGCGTCCTCCCGTCCCCCCGGTGGGGATGTTTCATCGGCAGGTCTCGCCGCCGAATCGGCCCTCCTCGCATCGGCCCGGACGAGCCTGGAGCGGAGGACGAGCGAGGCGCGAGCCCAAGAGACGCTTTGGACGGCGCGTGGGAATTCGTGGGAAGCGAAATCGGGGGTGACCGATGCGGTGGCTCCCCTCGCGGAATCTGCGCACAGGATGGCGGCTCTCTTTCGGGCCTTTGCGGACAGCGATCTGCGGTCCCGCGACGTCGCCTACGCGCTGAGGATTGCCGCCATCGGCGGCGCGGGGTTCTCCAAGCGCCTGGATGACGTCGTGGCGCTTCGGGCGCGGGCGGAAGACCTCAAGGATGGGACGGTGAACGGTCAGGTCCCGCCCGGCACAGGCCTTGCCGTGAAGCATCCCGATCAGGCGCTCCTTGTCCTGGCCACCGCCTCGGGAAACCTTGATTCCCTGATTGCCGACGTGACCGTGCACGAACAGAAGCTTCAGGCGGAAAACGCCTCCGTGAAGGCGAGCCCGGAATTCACCGCCCTGTTCGAAGGCACCCCTTCGCAGCCGGGATACAACGCGATCCTGCAGACCGCGCGGGCGGAAAGGACTCAAACAGACACGCTCGCTGTCTCGTCACAGCGTCAGATCGATAATGCCGCGCTGGCCAGCAGGGAAGGGGACAACAACTTCGCCCAGGCGCAGGCCGCTCTGACCCGCGGCGACCCCGACGGGGCAGCCTCGTCTCTCGAGCTGGCCACGGCTGCGTACCTGAAGTCGCTCACCGAGGAGTACACCGACCACGCGGCCACCCGGACGACGCGGGATGCGGACGAAATCAACAATCGGATCGTGAACCTCCAGAACACCATTTCTGTTGCGAATGCCCAGAAGGCGATCACGGCGATCAACAGGCTCATCGTGGCGAAGGATTTTCTGGGCGCCAGCGACTCCCTGGACGCCGCGGTGCGGGCCTGGAACCAGAACCAGGCGGGCAGCTATCCCCCCTTCGACAACCTGAGGCTCACCATCCAGGCCGCGGTCGAGCTCAGTCAGGGCCGGGAGATCTCCCGTCTCGACGCGAAGGCGGACGTGGTGAATGCATTCATCAAGAACGCCCAGGACAGCCTTGCCGCCGGCAGGCTCGCGGATGCGACCCAGAACGTGAAGGATGCCTTGGCGGTAGCCCCGAACTACGGCGCGGCGAAGGTCCTCCAGCTCATGATTAAGAAACAGACGGATCCGGCGGGATTCCAGAGGGACGCCACGGCCCAGATCGCGACGTACTTGAAAATGGGAGCAGACAAGGGCAACATCGAAGGCCAGAAAGCCGCGTACCTCGCACTATTGGACTATTCAAAGCTCGATCCGAAGTTCGCCGCGCAGACCAAGGGGACGATCCAGGAGCTGGAATACACCCTCGGTCTTGCCCGCCGTCCCCCGACCGCCCGGCAGATTGCCCAGTCGAATGCGCTCGTTCAGCGGGCAAGTGTCACCCAGCAGCAGGGGACCCAGGAGGCCTACCAGAGCGCGCTGGACCTGCTAAAGCAGGCCCTGCAGGTCAATCCCGACAACACGGACGCGGTGAGGCTGGACGGCCTGATCCGCACGAAGATGGGAAGCACCGCGCTTGCGGCCCTCTCACCGGCGGATACGCAGTCGTACAATGAGGCGTACAGTCTCTTCCTTTCCGGCGGCTATCAAGATGCCTACGACAAGGTGATGGGGATCTGGAACGACACGCGGTCACCCCGGAACAAGACGTATGGTCCCCTGCTGAGGCTCAAGAAGCGGCTCGAGGTCCAGCTGAACATATCATGAGCAGACCCCGCCTGATCCCCCAGCTCGTCTTCCCGCTCCTCATCCTCCTGGCAGCTGCCGCGCCGGGATTCGCCCAGACGCTGTACTGGGAAAATCCGCGTGTGTTCATACCCCCGGGCATGTCCTCCAGCAGCTCGATGGTGGGCACGTCCCTCATGGGACTGGCATGGCAAGAGATGCGGCCGCGTTCGCAGACGGACAGGACCAGCGGTGACATCTTCCTCTCGGTCGCTGTCTCGGCGGACGGCATTACCTGGAACACGCACTCCCAATTCTTCGGGCCGATTCACTACACGGGCGTCACGGAGGGGAACGCGCCCCGCGTGTACTCCATGGTGATGGATGCGCGCGACCGGATCCTCGTGGCCGTAGCGGTCTCGGACCGGGAAACTGCGATTCTCCAGTCCACGGATAGGGGAGCGACCTTCCAGCAGATCCAGCAGCTCTCGGCGCGGACATCCGTCGGCGTCCCGAATCTCTACACCACCAACGGGGGCGGCTTCCTTCTCCTCCTCTCCCAGGGATCCGGCAATGCGGATCTTGCGGCAGGATCTGTCACCCTTGCGTTCAGCCATTCGCGCGACGGCCGCTCGTGGTCGGATCTCGCTCCGTTCGTCACCGACGCGGATGGAATCGGCAGCCCCCAGCTGCAGCCCAGCCACGTTACCCTGCGGGGACGCGAGTACGTTGTCTTCGAGTCGCTGACGATCCGCTCGGACCTGACAAGCACCTGGCAGTTGTACGTCAAGAAAAGCGCGGACGGCGGGGCAACCTGGGACCCGGCAGGCACGCTGACCTCCGCGCAAACCATCATCGGCGGGAGAGCCATTTTCGGCGCGGATCCGCTGGCTTTCGACAACGAACGGCCCCGCATCGCCGCGCTCGGCGATGCGCTGGGGCTGGTCTGGGAACGCTCCCCCTTCGGGACGAGCCGGCCGCAAATCTGGTCGGCGCGTTTGGATTCGCAGGGGGCCATTGCGGGGGCGCCTGAAATCGTGGCTCCCGACACGCCCTCCCGATTCGCCCACGTCCTGCAGCTCCGGGGGCAGGAGTATGTGCTCTATGCCGACGGATCGAAAGGGACATCCCGGATCACCCTCGCGCAGAAGGGCAGGACCTGGCAGTCCCAGCTCCTGCAGAACACGGACGTGCTGAACGCGATATTCCCGCACGCCGTGCGGCTCGGGAACTCCCTGTTCATATTCTGGGAAAACCAGGCAGCTTCCGGCGGCCTTTCTTCGCTCGTCCAGCTCCGGCCGCTGACATCGGTGGGAACACCGGTCCTGAGACCAGTGGATTTCACCCCCGGCCAACCTTCGAACCGGGACAGCGTGACGGTGAGCTGGGTCGAGCCCCAGCCGCCCGATCCGTCCGGCATCAGAGAGTATCGCTATGCTTGGACGTACGGCGACGGAGTCACGACGGTCGAGAAAGAAAAGCAGTCGGTGTCCGGCCTCACGTCGGGGGGGAAGGCGTTGTTTTCCACCCGCAAGGTCGACCGCGATGGCACCTGGACGTTCTCCATCATTGCAGAAGACCTCGCAGGAAATGTAACGTCGGTCCCGGCTTCCGTGTCGCTCATTCGGGATGCGACTCCCCCCCGGGCGGTCAGCTTCGATGTCCTGGCCCCGGACGGATCGCTCCTGCTCACGGCACCGCCGTCACCGCCGGACCGACGGGACGCCCACTCCCACCCGATCGACACGAACTCCTTCACGGTGCGCTGGGTGCAGCCGGGCGACAAGGACATCGTCGGCTATACGTACAACTTGCAGCCGGGATGGGCAACCCTGGCGGACTACTTTCAGTCCCGGGTGCCGCTCCTCGCTCCACCCGCGCGCGTCGTGACGAAAAACACGGACCTGGTTTTCTCCAACAAGGATAACGGAGTCTATGTCCTCACCGTCGAGGCACTGGACCGGGCGGGAAACCTGAGCCCGCCCTCCACGATCGCCCTGGAGCTGGGCCACTACCAGGTGGTCACCCGGGTTGACCTGGTGACAACGGAAAAGGATCCCGTCTTCGGCACGGTGAAACTGACGATCCTCGGCCGGGGATTCCGGGACAATGGGCCGATCTCGAAGATCTTTCTGGATCGGGGTCACAGGAATCCGCCGTGGGACATCCAGTTCGATCCTGCGCCCCCGGTGAACATCACGGACCGCCAGATCACCGGCATCACCCTGGACGACAACCGCGATTCGGGTGCTTACAGGATCGGTCTCCTTCAGCGGCGGCCGACGGGGCAGGAAGTCCTGTACTTCACCCCGGCAGCGATGCTCGATTTCCAGTCGCCCGGCACAGTGAAGATCGGCAATTTCCAGGTTCTCCTGCCGAAATGGATCGCCGGGCCGACGCCGCAGTATGTCTTTCGTTTCGATGCACTCCTCGTCGTCCTGGTCGTCGCGCTCCTGGGCATGCTTTCGGTACTCGCCTTTCGAAAGATCGTAGCCCTAGCGCAGGAGGGGGTCGCGGTCAGGGCCGAGGTGACTGCACTCCTGGAGGGCCGGCCCAACGCTCGCTGGGAGGAAAGGAAAAAGCGGATGCAGGCATTGAAGAAAAAGGGCATCGGCCTGAGGCTCAAGTTCACCCTCCTCATGGTGGTGCTCGTGACGATGATCGTTCTGATCGTCTCGATTCCCCTTGGATTCCAGATGGTGAGCAAGCAGCGCACCTCCCTCGTCACCGGACTGCAGAACAGCGCGAACATCCTTCTCGGGGCCCTCGCATCCAGCGCCGAGACGCAGTTCCGGCTGCAGGACCAGGGGTTCCTCGGGGCCGTGGACATGCCCAACCTCCGATCCACCATGTCCGAGGCGGTTTCCACGACCATCACCGGCCCCGACCGGAACTTCCGGCCCACGGAACCGAAGGACGTGGTGTGGGCGAGCGATGAGAAGCGCTTCGCGGACGAGTTGAAGGGGGGACGATTCAACATCGCCGCAGAGACTGTCGACGATGACCTTGCCCGATCGGTGATTCCGGCATTGCAGAAGAAGATCGACGCGGATGGCGCTACGAAGCTCGCGGCACTTATCGATGAGTATCGAAACCTCCGGGGCCAGCAGAGCAACCTCCAAGGGAGGACCGACGCGGCATCCAAGGCCCTGCTCGTCACGGTGAACGAGCGGCTCGCGCAGGCGGGCAAGGATATCGACACCCAGGCCAAGAGCCTGTACGCAGCTCCCGGCACCCTCGAGCCGTTCAACCCGAACTCACGGCTGCGACCGACATACCTGTTCTACAAGCCGGTAATCTTCTACAACCGCGCCCAGAACCTGGCGGACACGACCTTCTTCCAGGGCATGATCCGTCTCCAGGTCCGGACGGACACGATCAGCCGGCAGATCGACGACTCGATCGCCGCGATCCTGCGGACCGCCAGCGCGATTGCCCTTGCCGCGATCGGGCTGGGGATTCTCGGGGCGATCATCATGGCGAGCATCACCGTCACCCCCATCCGGCGCCTTGCGGACGGGGTTGCGATCATCCGCGACACGGAGGACAAGGAGCAGCTGAAGGACCACAGCATCGAGGTCGGCACGCGAGACGAGATCGGCTCGCTGGCCGAGACGGTGAACGAGATGACCCAGGGGCTCGTCAAGGCCGCAATCGCGAATAAGCTCCTCCTCGAGGGCATCGACGTGCAGAAGCGCTTTCTACCGCTGGTGAAGGACAAGGTGGGCGGGGGAGTCAGCACTGCAGAAGAGGAGAACGCCCGGCTGGAGATCTATGGCTACTACAAGGGCGCGAAGGGCGTCTCGGGAGATTATTTCGATTTCCGAAGGCTCGACGACACGTATTACGCCCTCATCAAGTGCGACGTGTCAGGCAAGGGGGTGGCGGCCGCGCTTATCATGGTCGAGGTGGCGACGCTCTTCATCAGTTACTTCCGTGACTGGCCCAAGCGCAAGGAAAACATCACCCAGCTCAAGGACCCGCAGGCCCGGCAGCGTGCTGTCAAGGAGTTGGAGCGCCTGGACCTGCTCGTGTATACGATCAACGACATGGTCGAGGAGCGCGGCTTCCTCGGGAAGTTTGCCGCCCTCACGGTGCTTCTGTACAACTCGGCCACGGGCGTTGCAAGCATCTGCAACGCGGGAGACACGAAGGTCAATATCTACAGCGCCGAAAAAGGAAAGATGATACACGCCAGTCTCCCCGATGCACCCGCAGCGGGGAGCTTCCCCTCCATGCTCGTGGAGATGAAGACACCGTACAGGCAGGTCCAGCAGAAGCTGGCGTCGGGCGACGTGCTGTTCCTCCAGACTGACGGTTTCGAAGAGTCGGAGAGGAAGCTGCGCAACGCCGATTTCCAGGCGACGAAGTGTGAAGAGCCGGGGCTTGCCGAAGATCAGGACCACCTGGGAACGCACAAGAAGGGCGAGTCCGAGGAGGATTTCGGCGAGTTGCGCATGGACGCCGTGGTCAACGCGGTGATCAACAGGGGCCGGTATACACTGGTCCGGAGCCACAATCCCATTGCCAACGAGGACCTCGTGTTCGATTTCTCCAGCTGCCATGGAACGGCGAGGGAGGCGGTTCTCGCCCTCGTCGCAGTGGAGAAGGTCTATCGCATGGTTCCGGATCCACGGCTGGGAGAAGAAAGCAAGGTCACCATCGAAGCGAAGGTAGCGGATTTCCTGAAGGAGCATTTCCTTCAGTACCAGCGGTATTTTTCGCGCCGGGTGGAGGGCGGGCAGTCCACGGGGGATGCCACCTTCACGCACGCCACCGAAGACGAGCAGTACGATGACCTCACGATCCTCGTGCTGCGCAGGAAATGAGGAGACACATGATCAGGACTTTGATTCTTGCGGCGGCCGCCGCATTCACCTCCGCCCTTGCATTCGGGCAGAGCCCGTCGGTCACCCTCCAGAACCAGGAGGACTCGACCTTCTACTACGTCGTCGATTCCAAAGACCTTGCGGGCCTGAGTGCCGGAAGCCCGCTGCTGGCGAGCAAAGTGGCGGGATACTTCTCCGCGGCGGACAAGACCGTCACCTTCGACTCGCTCGCTCCCCAGGCGGAGGCGAAGCTTACCAGCCTGACGGAGGGCACCCACCTGCTCGTGGGCTTTTTCGCGCAGCTCGATGCCGATGATTTCCCCGTCCGCGTCATGGCTCTTCAGGCCGACAGCAGCGTCGGGGAACGTTTCTACGCGGTATTCGCGAGCCCGGCGCAGCTGAAGGTGCACCGGGGCGTCGGCAAGCTCGCGCAGTTTGCGCGCCCGGCCTCCACGCAGGACACGACCGCCGCGTCGGACCAGGCGGCCAGCACCACGGTGTCGAACCAGATCGCAGCAAGTTCGGCGCTGCCGGCCATAGCCACCTTCGCCGCTGCGTATGACCCGACAGTCTTCACCAGGGAGAGCACGGGAAGCTTCAAGGTGCTGCCGATCTCCGAATCGCGCTCCTGGGCTCAGACTGGCACCCGGATCGCCTCCGTGCAGGGCGCCCTCGACTCCGCGGGCCTGAAGCTCGTTCTCAATGTTCCCGGCGGCTTTTCGCCCTCGGTCTCGTATTTCCTTTACGTGTTCGACACCCGCGCCCTGGGGAAGGAAAACCCCCTGACTCTTGAGATCGAGCCAATGGCGAAAGCCGATCGGGGAGCGTGCATCCTCTGGCAGAAAGGTTCGACGGCGCCGCGTCTGCTTGGGACCGTGAAGACCTCGGCGACCGCGGTGGAGCTCGACGTGGGCATGGACGACCTCGCGTCTGGAGCTCTGGCGGCCGCAGGCAGCGCGCCGACGGTGGACCTCACGGCCGGCTGGTACGACAAGGCACTGGGAATGTGGGAGGAGTTCTACTACACCACGTTCCCGGCACCCGCGGCAGCCGCTACACGTTGAAGCGGATCAGGAGGACGTCGCCATCCCGCACGACGTACTCCTTCCCCTCCAACCGGAGCTTGTTCGCCTTCTTCGTCGCCGCGAAATCTCCGCTGTCGAGCACATCCTGCCATTGTGCGACCTCTGCCCGGATGAAGCCTTTCGCCAGGTCGGAGTGGATCTCGCCTGCCGCAGCGACGGCGGTGGTGCCTTCGCGGATGCTCCAGGCCTTGCACTCGTCTTCCCCGACGGTGAAGAAGCTCACGAGGTGGAGTGTCGAGTAGACGTGCCGAAGGAATCGGTTCTTCGCCGGCTCCTCCAGCCCCATGTCCGCGAGAAAATCCTTCTGGTCGGCGGCAGGGAGCTGCGCGATCTCCATCTCGAGGTCGCCGCGGATGGCAAAAGCGTCCACGCCGCTTTGCGCGGCCTCGCGGAGCAGGTCCTCGTGCGGGAGGGACGCCTCGCCTGTGTTGATGATGACGAAGAGCGGCTTGGCCGTGAGAAATCCGAAGCCGGCGAAGAATCGGGCGTCCTCGACGGCGAAGAATCGGGGGCCCAGGGGCTTTCCGGTGCCCAGCCGGTCGACGATCTGGCGCAGGACGTGATATTCACGGCCGTCTCTCTTGGCCTCCTTGTCCAGGCGTTCAAGCCTTTTCTCGGCAATCTCGTAGTCGCCGAACACGAGGGAATCGGTCACTTTGCGAAGGTCTCTCAGCGGAGTTGAATCCTTGAGGGCCGGCATCACAGAATCGCTCGAAAATGCCCGGATCGCCATCGCAACGGCATCCGCTCTTCGCACGTCCGCAAGGCTGGCGGCAGTGATGCCGCCTTCCTCGTCGTGATCGAGCGGAAGGTCCTTGAACAGCACGCTGGCGTGAGTGAGTTTCTTCGGATCGTACAGGCTGGCCAGCTTGTCAAGCCGTTCGTCGGGTACCTTCACCTCGGAAAGCGCCACCTGCTTCCGTCCGCCGGCCGCGTCTCCCGTCATGGCCGCTTGTCCCGTCAGCGCGTTGAAAATCGTGGTCTTGCCCGAGCGGGCCAGGCCGATGATCGCGGTTTCCATTCCGTCTCCTTGATTGCCCGTGTCGGTCGGCAGTATAAACACGAGAGTCCAGGGAGGCAATGGCCGACGTGAAACCCCGTGTCAAAGCGCGATATTTTTGTGAGGCCTGCGGAGCCGAGGTCCGCGCCGGAGCCTCGAGCTGCCCCTCCTGCGGCAGCGTGTTCACGGCCGTGCGCTGTCCGGAATGCGGGTACGAGGGACGGGCACCCGAGTTTCTTTCCGGGTGTCCCGTCTGCGGTTACCGCACGAAATCGCAGGATGCGGCTTCCGCAGAACCCACCGGTGGCACCGGAAGCAGAAAACCTGGCTTATCCGCGGGATTCTACCGCGCCGCTGTCGTGGTGCTCGCCGCGCTTATCCTGGGCCTGGTGGTACTGCTCGTTCTCCGCGCTTGAATCTTCCCTGGGCCTCAATAGAGGAAGCCCAGACCCGCTCCGCCCATGAAATAGTAGTTGTTCGAGTCCTGGTACTCGCCGGCGAAGATGCCCGACAGCATGAGCCGGGTGGTGGGGATGAGCCAGTGGATTTCCGCCCCCGCCTCGAAGGGAATCGGCGAGCTCAAAAAGGCGATTCCGCCGGGGAGCTGCTCGGTACGGGTGCTCGCGGACAGCCCCGCGCTCACGGACCCGAGATCAAGCAGAACCCCCGCGCGAATGTACAGCCATGCAACAGGTCCGAACCGCGGGGTGATGCCGTCGGCCTGAAAAAGGTAAGGATACCACAGCGAGCCTGTTGCCCCGAAGGAAAGGAGTCCGCTCAACGCCCCGACGCTGAGCTGGAGTGGAAGCTCCACGCTGACGCCCGTAAAGTTGGCGAAGGTGTCGGTCATCAGCGGCCCCACGCTGTTCTGCGTCGTGGAGAGCTGGCCCGCGAGCTTCACCTGCACGGCGGCGGATGTGCCGATTCCGCCGCGCGGGGAGAGCAGGTTCCACCGCGCCGCAACGCTTGCGGAGATGGGAAGAACCGTCGAAGTGGCGATCAATCCTGCCGAAGCATCGAGCTCCATTCCCGGGGCAAGACCGACGCGCATGCCCAGCTGCACGGGCGCCTGGATGCTTGACAGATCGGGGGTCGCAATGCCAGCGCCCAGGACCCCGACCTGAAAGTCACCCTGCGGAAGAACTTCGGAGACCGGTGCGTACAGCAGGCCGGCGCTACCGCTCCACACGCTGCGCGGGGCGACCTTGAGCGAGCTGTCCACAGTGATCTGTATCTCGCGGGTCACAGGCGTCTCCGCGCCGGGGCCCCTGGCCATCAGCCTGAGAGTGTACACCCCATCGGCGAGCGATTGGCCGTCCGCGGTGTGCGCGTCCCAGGTGAAGGACTGGTCCCAGGTCGTGAAATCGAGAAGCGGGCGCGTGTAGACGTCGGTACCGGTTGCGTCAAGGACGTGGAGCTCTCCCGTTCCCGGTCCGGTCACTGAGAAATTGCCCTCGATGGAACCGATCAGTCCTGGATTCGCAGGATTCACCGCAGTCTTCGGGATCGAAAGCGCGGTGACGTCGAACGGAGCCGGCTGGAGGGTCACTGACAACGTCGTGACAGCCTTTTCAGCGATCACGACCGAAGCAGTGTAGGAAGTGTACCCGAAGGACTTCACCACGACTTCATGTGTTCCCACGGAAACCTGCTGGGTTCCAGGAGGGATGACCTGTCCGTCCACGGTCACGTTGATATCCGGCGGAGTGGCGGAAACCTGGAGGAAACCGATGATCTGCGCCAGGGTCGTCTGGTAGAGGAGGGGATCGCCCTTGAACTCAACCCACGCGGAGCTTTCGTAGTAACCCTCTTTCCTCAGCAGGATCCTGTGCCACCCAACGGAGATGTCATCCATGACATACGGCGAGAGTCCCTTGAAATCTCCGTCGATCCAGACCTCGGCAGAAGAAGGATCGGTGAGGACCTGGAGGCCCTTGCTGCTTCCGGGCGGGTTCTGAGAAGGCGCCTGGGGCGGGCTGCCGGGGGACCGCTGGGAAGATGCGGGGGCGCCTTGCGCCGAAATGACCTTTCCGAGGGTGGAACCCTTCGAAGTCGCGCAGGAGGCGGCGAGAAGCACGGCGCCCACGCAAAGCACCGCGAACAGAGTTCGCATCCGAAGCCGAGCCGTCATGTCCCGATACTATCTCTCCCCCGGCGGGGAGTTCAAGGCGGATCGACGGCCGACGACTGCGCCTGCTCGGCAAACTCTACCGGCTTTGACCGGTTGCGCGTTTCGCCGATATATGAATCAGTAAGCCATGGCAGGATCCAGGCGCGCTCCAATCCTCGCACTTTCGATGATGCTCTGCACAGTTGCGGCCTTCGCCCAGACGCAGGGAGGCAATGCGCCTTCGGGTGCATTGCCGATGGGCTTCCGGAACGTTTCTCTTGGGATGGGGCTCGACCAGGTGAAGGCGGCGCTGATGGCGGACCCCCTTTTCCGCTACCGCGGAGACCCTGATGTAAGCTTCCTCCCCCAGACCAGTCAGTATCTCATCGAGTGCGAAGGCACTACCTACCTGCGCCGGGCATACTTCCAGTTCGCCGACAGCCGCCTTTTCATCATGATCCTCGTGCTCGATTCCCAGAAGCTCGACCATTATGCGCTCTTCAGCACGTTGTCGACCAAGTATGGCCCACCCACCAGCCTCAGCCCTGAAGAGAGCGTCTGGCAGTCCGAACCGGTGCGATTCTCCCTCGAGAGGCCTCTCACGGTGAAGTACATTGACAACAAGACCTTCGCCGCAATCCTCGCCAAGGGCGGCGCGCAGAAGGATCTCGACCAGCTCTCTCGAGAGAAGTTCCTTGAACAGTTCTAGCACGTCCGGACCCGGGATCCTTCTCAAGGAAGGACGGGACGGTCCGGTGCGCCGTCGGCATCACCCCTGGATCTACAGCCAGGCCATCGCCCAGGCCGACGAATCAGCGCCGGCCGGGGCCCTCCTCCCTGTCCGCGCCGCCGATGGGACGGTGGTCGGGTGGGGGCAGCACTCTCCCGGAAGCCTGATCGCGGTTCGGATGGTATCCTACTCTGCCGAAAAACCCGCGGAGGACTGGGTCGAGCAGAGGATTCGAGCCGCCTGGAACCTGAGAGACAGGCTTGGGCTGGACACCGACTCCTTCCGCGTCGTCAATGCAGAGGGCGATTTTATCCCCGGGCTTGTGATCGATCTCTACGCCGACACCGCCGTCGTGTGCCCGCACACGCGCAGCGTCGAGGCGGGTCTCGAAAGGATCGTGGAGTGCCTCCGGAGCATCCGATCGGACCTTCACGTGTTCGTCCGAAGGGATGAACACTTCGCCCGCGTGGAGAGGTTGAGCACGGCGTCTGGATACGTGCGCGGGGAGGGCGCAGGCTCCACTGTCATCCGCGAAGGGGATGTACGGCTGAAGGTCGATTTCACTCATGGACAGAAGACCGGATTCTACCTGGACCAGCGCGCGAACAGGACCCTGATCTCGCGCTGCAGCGGGGGAAAGACGGTGTTGAATCTCTTTTCGTACACGGGTGCCGTCGCGCTCCGTGCAGCAGCGGCAGGGGCGCTGAAGGTCATTTCAGTCGACAGCTCGAGGAGCGCCCTTGACCTGGCGGAGGATAGCGTGGGCCTTTCCCCGGCTTTGCGAGGGGAGACATTCGAGTGGGTGCAGGCGGATGTCTTCACGTTCCTCGAATCACCGCCCCACTGCGACGTGCTCGTGGCCGATCCACCACCGTTCGCCCGCCGCAGGGTCGAACGTGAAGGGGCGCTGAAAGGCTACCTCAGTCTGTTCCAGCAGTGCCTGCGAATCCTTTCGCCCGGCGGTCTTGCCTTCCTCTTCTCCTGCTCCGGCGCGGTGGACCGGCCGATGTTCCAGCAGGTCGTCGCGGAGGCGGCGCTCCGGTCGGGCAGGTCCGCCCGGCTGCTCTGCGAGCTGCACGCGGACGTGGATCACCCGATTGCCGCTTCGCATCCCGAAGGAGAATACCTGAAGGGCTGGATGGTGCATGTGCAGTAGGGTCGTCCCGTACATTCTGATCGGTGTCTTCCTCGCCGCCTGCCAACCAGCTCAGGAGCGTGTCACAATCAGTGGGGCCGGCCTGTCCCTGACCGTGGAAGTGGCGCGCACCGAGGCGCAGCGCGAACGCGGGCTGATGGAAAGGACGAACCTCGGGCCCCGGGACGGCATGATTTTCGTGTTCGACCGGGACGATCACCTTTCATTCTGGATGAAGAACACGCCGACGCCGCTTTCCATTGCCTTTCTCTCGGCCGATGGGAAGGTCCTGCAGATCGAGGACATGGAGCCTTACTCCCAGAGCATCGTGCGCTCCCGCTTGTCCGCACGCTACGCGCTGGAGATGAGGAAGGGTGCTTTCGCCGAGCTCGGCATCAGGGAGGGAGATACCTTCTCCTTCCCCGAAGGCTTCCCCTGAATCGGTGCGAATCCGCGGAGTACCGCAGCGCGAATCCGCGGTGCTCTATTCGGTTTCGCTCTCGTCGAGCTCGGGGAACAAGGCAAGTCCGGGATCCTCGGTGTCGTCCGCCGGTTCCCGCGTGAGGATTTCCACGCGGCGCTCGACCCTTGACAGGTCCTTCTCAAGGGATTTGGACAGCTTCATTCCCTCTTCGAAGAGTGCTACTGCATCTTCGAGCGGGATTTTTCCTTCTCGCAGCTTCTCGGCGAGCCGCTCCAGCCGCTCCAACCTCTGCTCGAAACCGAGGGGAGCCTTTTTTGCGTCACTGCTTTTCGCCGGCATTGGTTTCCTCCACTGTTGCGCGGATCCTGCCGCGCGAGAGCCTGATGGAAAGCCGTTCTCCTCGATGCACGGGGTCAGGGGAGAGGAGGATCTTTCCCGTTGGTTCATGGGTGACCACCGCGTATCCACGCGCGAGGATATCCAGCGGCGAGTACGAGACGAGCTCCCGTGATGCCAGGGTGCAGCGGTGCCGGCGGGCCGTCACCATCTCCCGGAACCCCTGGATCAGCTCCTCCCGCGCATAGTCGGCCCTCTGGGACAGCGGCTGGACGAACAAGCGGACGTTGCGCTCCAGGTTCTCTGCAGCAAACTGCGACATGAGGAGTCTCACACGTTCGGTCCGCTGGCGGATTCCCGCGGCCATAGCATCCTGAATCCCGCGCACACGCGCCAGCAGCTCGGCCCTCGAGGCTGCCACCATCTCCGCCGCCGCCGAAGGAGTGGGTGCGCGCATGTCGGCGGCGAGGTCGGAAAGAGTGACATCCGTCTCGTGCCCGACCGCCGAGATCACCGGCGTCTTCGAAGCGGCGATGGCGCGCACGACGATTTCGGAAGAGAAGGGCATGAGATCCTCGAGCGACCCTCCGCCCCTTCCGACGATGATGACTTCACCGAGCCGAAAACGGTCGGCGATCTCGATAGCGCGGGCAATGCGCTCATCGGCGCCCTCGCCCTGCACGGGCGTGGGAACGATCACGACGTCCACACCCGCGCTGCGGCGCCGCAGGACCCGCAGGATGTCCCGGACCGCGGCGCCCGTCGGCGATGTCACCACTGCAACGCGTGACGGATAGAGGGGGAGGGGCTTCTTCCGGTCCAGGTCGAAGAGCCCCTCCGCAGCGAGCCTCCGCTTCAACTCTTCCATCCGGGCAAGCAGATCGCCCTCGCCCGCCTTGACCAGGGACTCGCAGATGAGCTGGTAGTTGCCCCGGCGGGCGTAAACGGAAACGCTTCCCGTGGCCTTCACGAGCGTCCCGTCAGCGGGGGCAAAACGCACGCCGTCGAGTCTTCCCCTGAACATGACGACGGAAATAATGGCCTCTGCATCCTTCAGGCTGAAATACCAATGCCCTGCGCTGGAGGGCCTGAAGTTCGAGATCTCGCCCTGGATGGTCACCCAGGGAAAACCCTCCTCGAGGGTTGCCTTGATGATCTGGGTGATCTCGGTCACAGAATAGACGTGCTCCGCAGTGGTGCCCGGCATTAGGGGCAGGTTATACCGGCACTGCGGGAATGGCAATGCGCGGCCGATTCGGGGTCAGGGTTTCTTGAACTTCGCGGAAATCTGTCGATATTATCAACGAAGGACATGAAGAATATCGCGCTCATCAACGGCATCGATCTGCGTGCACCCGCATTCCGTCCGCTCCTGGAAGGAAAATCCTCTTTCACCCGCGCGCTGGAGTTCGGTCGGGCCCTTCCCGGGGTCACGGAGAACGTCGTACTTCTGTCCCAGCCCGCCGACCTGGTTGGCGGCTCTCGATCGATCATCCACACTTCGTGGACGGTCGGGACACTGCTCACGGAAATGTCGAAGGCGGCCGAAGGCTGTGACACTGCCTTCTATTTTTTCGCGGATTGCCCCTTCCTTGACAGCGAGCTTGCCGCACGGATGTACGGGAACCATACGCGATACTGGGCCGATTACACTTTCGCCGATGGATACCCGTACGGAATCACTCCGGAAATACTCACGCGTGAGACGCTGAACAGGCTCCAGGGAATGTCGGATGGAATCGCCGAGCTCCGTCGGGACACCCTGTTCACCATATTGAAAAAGGACATCAACTCGTTCGACATCGAAACCGAAATTTCCCCGCATGACATGCGCCTGATGCGCCTCTCCTTGACCGCGGACTCCGAACGCAATTTCATGCTTCTCTCGCGGATCGTGGCCGGAGGTGTCCGCGACGCCCAGGGGGCGTGCGCGTATCTTCGCGAGAACCAGGAAGCCCACCGGACCCTGCCCGCGTTTTTTCCCATCCAAATAGTGGAACGGTGTCCCCAGGCCTGCACGTACTGCCCCTATCCGCTCGTCGGCGGGAACATATTGCAGAAGACCGGCGCGATGCCGCTGGAAAGCTTTGCGCGTCTGGTGAAGAAGATCGCTGATTTTGCGGGTGACGCCGTGGTCGACATCTCTCTCTGGGGAGAGCCATCCCTTCATCCCCGCATCTATGACATCATCCTCGCGGCGCTGGATGTTCCGGGCATCGATCTGGTCATCGAGACGTCCGGCCTTGGGTGGCAGCAAGGCATCTTTCCGCGCATCAAAGCGGCAAGGGAAAAGCAGCCGCGATGGATCGTTTCCTTGGATGCGGCCAACGAGACAGCGTATAGGAAGCTTCGTGGTGAAGGTTTTGCTGCGGCGTCGAAGACGGCAGAGGAGCTCCTCGGGGTATTTCCAAACCGCACGTGGGTGCAGGCGGTGCGCATGAAGGAGAACGAGGAAGACCTGGAGACATTCTTCCGCACCTGGAGAACGCGTACGGAGAACGTCATCATCCAGAAGTACGACGCGTTTAGCGGCACACTGCCGGACCGCACAGTGGCGGACCTTTCTCCCCTGAAGCGCTTCACCTGCTGGCACCTGAAGCGCGACATGGCCATCCTGCTGGATGGGACGGTCCCTTTGTGCAAGGAAGACCTTCGCGCGAGCGTGAAGCTGGGAAACGCACTGGAGGACGATCTCTCGGCGGTCTGGGAAACGGCGCGCGGGATCCACCGCTCGCACCTGTCCGGCCAGTACCCGGGGATCTGCGCCGCCTGCGATGAATACTACACGTACAACTTCTGAGACCAGCTCCCGCATTCCGTACACCGTGGTGGGCGGCCCGAGATGGGACCGCGTCAGGCGCCACCCTTTTCCCCTCACGCTGCTCGTCATGGGCAGGGGGGACCGGCTTTTCAAGTCCGAAATGCTCAAGGAGCTTCTCGCCCGGGCACTCGGGGAGATTCTCTGGATCGAAGGCTCGGAGTCATCCACTGACGTGGAACCCCTCGCACGGGACTTCCCGCAGGTGCGATTCCTCCTTGTCACCGCGCGCAGCACTCCGGGAGACCGGGTGAACATCGGGATCGAGGAAGCCCGGGCCCCGATGGTCATGGTCACCTGGAGCGACACGAGGCTCGTCGATTTTCCCGCCGCGCTTCTCGGTTCCCTGGAGAAGTCCGGAGTCCTCTGCACGGTGCCGGTAGCGCGCACGGTTCGCGGCGAGCCCATCCCCACCTGGCAGGCGCCGCTCTGGAAGAAGAGGCGTTTTTCGATGGCCTACCACGTGCCGCGCGTCGAGGGGGAAAGGATCCTGTTCCCCTTCGACTACTGCGGGTTGTACAACCGCCTGAAGTTCGCGCAGACGGGGGGGTACGATTCCGGCATCGTCAACCCGTACTGGCAGAAGCTGGATTTCGGTCTGCGCTGCTTCCTCTGGGGAGAGCGCCTGCTCGGAACGATCCGCATGGGCCTGACCTACACCGGTTCCCCGCCAGAAGAGGATTCGACACCCGATGAAGGCTACAAGAAGGTCTGGCTGAAGAACATGGCCGTGCGGATGCGCAGGGAAATGGGTGTGCTCCCGGCGTGGCGGGCCCTGGATTACATGCTTCATTCCGACACCGGCCCTCTCTATGCGGTGAAGGAGTTCCGGATCGTCCGCCGCTGGGTCCACACGCACAGGTTCAGGTTCCGCCGCGATCCACGGGACCTCGTCGATGGCTGGGAGCGGTCCTGACGTGTCTACCGGCATCTTCGTCCAGGTGAGGCTCGGTTCCACGCGTCTGCCCTCAAAAGCCCTTCTCCCCCTTCCCGGCGGGTGCCTCATCCAGCACGTGATGAGATCCCTCGCGTCCGTGCCCGCGGACGTGCGGGCCCTCCTGACCGATGCGAAAAGCGCGGCTGCGCTTCGTCCGCTCGCCGGAGACGAGGGATTCGAGGTATTCGAGGGTCCGGAGGAGGACGTGCTCGGACGCTACTGCATGGCGTGCCGCTCGTACGGGACCACCCGTGTCATCCGAGCCACTGGTGACAACCCTCTCACCTCGGGGCGCCTCGCACGCGACATCATCGCGGAGCATGAGAAGGCGCGGGTGGACCTCAGCCACTATCTCGGCGTGCCGTGGGGCTCGGGGATCGAGGTGGTGACTGCCGCCGCACTGTTCGAAGCGGAACGCGATTCGACGCGGCAGGACGAAAGGGAGCACATCACGACATTTCTTTACCGGCACCCCGACAGGTTCAGAATTCTCGAGGCGCCGGCCCCTGCGTATGCCGCGTACGCGGAAGGCCGCGTGACCGTCGACACGCCGGCAGACCTTGAGGTGGTGACCCGGCTTTTTCAGGACCTCTACCAGGGAACGCCCATCGAAATCGAGAGGATCGTGGCGTGGCTCAAGGGACGCTCGCCGGCGCGCGCCGGATCCGTCGAGGGGGCGGGCAATGACGGCCGTTAACGCTCATCGCTCCTTCCTCCTGGTCCCCGCCGGCGGTGCGGGGGAGGGTATGGGCCACCTTGTCCGGTGTCTGAAGCTCTCCGAGCAGCTCGGGCCCCGTGTTTCGTTTCTCACAGGTCATGTGGATCGGTCTGCGAGGAAGCTCCTGGTCGAATTGCTGTCCCGCTCTCCGAGGCGTCCGAAACCTGCCGTCCTGTCACGAGTCCCCTCGGGAAAACGCTGGGACGTGATCATCGTCGATGCTCGAAGGACATCGGCGCTGGAGCTCGAGGAGCTCATGGAGCACGGGTTGGTGGCCTGCATCGATGAGGGCGGAGAGGCGCGCGACCTGGCGCCGTTTGCAGTTGATGCTCTTCCAGGACTCCCCGGCAGGTCGGGTGCGAACCTGACGGATCTCTCCTTTCTCTTCCTCCCGCGTCGCGTCCGCAAGGCACCGCCGAAATCCTGGCAGAAAATTCTCGTCAGCCTCGGTGGTGAAGACAGGGAACACCTGGGAGAGCGGCTGGTGGGGTCCATGCTGGAGGCGGGCGTCATTCGGTCCGACCAGCTCACAGTGGTTGAAGGTCCTCTTGCCGGTCGGCGCGGCTGGCCCGAGGGGGTGAGGGTGACCGGGGCCCCCCTCGGTCTTGCACCGATCCTCGGCCGACATGACGTGTTGATTACTCACTTCGGAATGGCGGCTTTCGAGGCGCTCGCAGTAGGAATCCCTGCGATCCTTTTCAACCCTTCGCGCTACCACGCGCGGCTCGGTGCCGCTGCAGGATTTCCCATGATCGGGACCGCGACGCCCCGGATCGGGACGCTGAAGAAGCTGCTGGCAGACCCGGCGCGTTTGCAGGCCCAGGTCGACCAGTTCAACGAAACTGTCGGCAGGGAGAGGGGAAAGAAACTCTCGCGCGTGCTCGGCTCGCTGAGCAGGATTGGGAGCGCGGAATGCCCCGTCTGCGGCCGGACCGGCAACCCCGTCATCGCCAGGTTCGTTGACCGCACCTATCGGCGCTGCGCGGAATGCGGGATCATTTCGCTGGAAAGCTTCGTCGGAAGCAGAAAAAAGTACGATTCCGGCTACTTCTCCTCGGAGTACAAGGCGCAGTACGGGCGGACCTACCTGGAAGATTTCCAGACGATCAAGGCAGCCTCCAGGCCCCGGGTCGAGATTGTCCACCGGCTGCTCGGCCGGAACTCAGATGGGGTCGTGCTCGATGTCGGATGCGCGTATGGGCCATTTCTGGCGGCCCTCGGCGAAGCCGGGCTGCCCGGTTTCGGGCTGGACGTTTCGGCGGGAGCCGTGTCCTACGTAAAGAAGACTCTGCGTGTGCCGGCGCTCTGCGCAGGGTTTGAAGAGGTGGAGAGGAAACAGCTTCCACGCCGTATTGCCGCCGTCACTCTCTGGTACGTGATCGAGCATTTCCCGGAAACCGACAGGGTGCTGGGCAAGGCTTCGGAGCTCCTTCCGGAGGGCGGCGTGCTCGCCTTCTCGACACCGAACGGCAGTGGAATTTCGGCCCGGCGCGATCCTCGCAAGTATCTCTTGAACAGCCCCGGGGACCATTTTACGATTTTTTCGCCGAAGAAGCTGGGGAAAATGCTCGCGCGATACGACCTGGCGCTCCAGCGGGTGCGGATCACCGGTCATCACCCGGAGCGTTTTCCGGGCCTGCTGGGCAGGGCGGCCGGCAGGTGGAGATTCGCCGCACAGTTCTTGCGAGTGCTGAGCGTAGTGCTGCGCCTGGGGGACACATTCGAGGCGTACGCCGTGAAGGGAGAAGCGTGACGACGATCCTGATCCTCGGCGCCGGAGTCATGCAGGAACCGGGCATACGAATCGCCCGGTGCAAGGGCTGGCGGGTGATTCTCGCGGATGGCAACCCGCAGGCGATTGCGCGGGACCGCGCCGATGTGTTCGAGTGCGTCGACCTGAAGGACAAGGACGGTCTGCTGGCATTCGCGCGCTCCATCCGGGAGACCTCAGGCCTTGACGGGGTCTTCACCGCGGGCACCGATTTTTCATCCTCGGTGGCATGGGTTGCGGAGAAGCTGGGACTTCCCGGTATTTCCTACGCCACGGCGATGCGGGCAACAGACAAGTGCCTCATGAGGGAAGCCTTTGCCTCTGCCGGGGTGCCCAGCCCTCTGTTCGTCTGCTGGTCAGGCACCGGCGACCCCCGGTCGAGCCTCGTGCCGGGGATGGCATTTCCCCTCGTCGTAAAGCCCGTGGACAACATGGGGGCACGAGGAGTCAGGCGCGTCGAGAACGCACGTGAGCTGGTTGATGCGTGCGGGGCAGCGCTCCCGCTCTCGCGGTCCTCGAGAGTCATCGTCGAGGAGTACATGGAAGGTCCCGAGTTCAGCCTCGACGCGATCGTGTACAAGGGCACGGCTACTGTCTGCGGCGTAGCGGACAGGCTGATCCGGTTTCCACCGTCCTTTGTCGAGACGGGTCACACGATGCCGACGGGTTTCCCCCCGGACACGGTGCGGGCAGTCGAATCGATCTTCGTCGCGGGGATCGCGGCCATCGGCATCGATAACGGCGCTGCCAAGGGAGACATCAAGCTGACGCGGAAGGGCCCCATGGTCGGCGAGATTGCTGCGCGCCTGTCCGGCGGCTACATGTCGGGGTGGACGTACCCGCTGGCTTCAGGAGTCGAGGTGACCGAGGCTGCTCTCAACATCGCCGTGGGACTGCCACCGGGCGATCTGACGCCCCGGCTGCAGAAGGTCTGTGCAGAACGCGCGCTGATCTCCATCCCGGGGATCGTCGAGCAGGTAAGCGGAGCGGAGAAGGCGCGGCAACTTGCGGGCGTGGCGGAAGTATTCCTCAGGACCGCGCCGGGAGACTCGGTGGTCTTCCCCTCCAACAACGTGCAGAAATGCGGAAATGTGCTCGCCGTTGCCGACAGCCTCGACGAGGCTGATGCGGCGGCCAGCCGTGCGCTGGCGCTGTTCCAGATCCGGCTTCGCCCGCTCGTGCGGGCAACCGCCGACCATCTGCTGCGGGAAGCCGCGCACGATTGCTTCGAGAGCATCCCTCCGCGGTGCAGGGTCGAGATCGAATCAATGCCTCCATTTCGTGGTGACCCGTCGAAGATCGAAATCGATGCTCCCCTCGCCCTGGATAGCCTGCCGGGATGGGACGGCCTCCACGAGAAGGACTGGCACGGCATCGATTTCGCGGAATCGGTCCGTCTGGCCTGCGCGCGCGGCGGCGCATCCCTGCAGCCGGACGGGGGAGGAGAGGGCTTCCGGCTGTACGGCCTCTTCTGGCGGGCGATGGTGCGAGGAGGGCACCAGGGAGCAGTCTACATGCTGGACAGCGTGCGGGAGTCCGCACGGCGCGGCACGCTCGGGGAGTTCCTCGCAGGATCATGAGGTCCTCGAGAATTGCGGCAATTCTGTATGCCTTGCTCGTGATCGGCGCCTCGATCGGCGCGCAGGAGAAGAACATCCTCTCCCTCACGAGCGACCTGGGGGCTGTGCTCGAATGGGATCCGCTGCGCGATGCAGGAGTCATCTCCTTTGGAGACGACCGGATCGCGGTCGCCGTGGGCGTTGACACCGCCTTGATCAACTACCGACTGAAGGTGCAGATCGATGCGCCGGTCCGGAGGAACGGCGGGGTCTGGCTCACCACCGCCACGGTGGGAGTGATCGGTGACGCCGTGCAGAAGGACCGCCTGGCTCACGCGGGGGAGCATCTTCGCGTGCAGTACATTCTCCTCGATCCCGGCCACGGCGGCAAGGACGGCGGGGCAATGGGAAGCGCGCTGGTGGGCAGCAAGCAGGTTCCTTTGATGGAGAAGGACATCACGCTGAGCGTGGGGCGCGCGCTTGCGGATCTGTTGAAAGAAGGGTTCCCTGACAAGGAGATCATCCTCACCCGGACCGACGATACCTTCGTCTCCCTGGAAGACCGTGTTGTCATTGCCAACAAGCTGCTTGACAAGACAAAGGACACGATCCTGTACGTTTCGATCCATGCCAACACGTCGCCGTTCAACAAGACCGCCTCCGGATTCGAGGTGTGGTGCCTGCCGCCGTCCTATGAACGGACGCTCGTGGACGAGAAGGCGACCGGCAAGGAGAACCTCGACATCCTCCCTATTCTCAACAGCATGAGGGAGGAGGAGATCTCGCTGGAGAGCACGATCCTGGCGCAGAACATTCTCACAGGACTCGATGCGAGCATCGGCCAGAAGAGCGGCGACCGCGGTCTGCGCCAGAACGACTGGTACGTCGTGCGCAACGCGCGCATGCCCGCCGTGCTCACCGAGGTGGGCTTCGTGAGCAACGCCGAGGAGTCCGCGCGCCTTGCGGACCCTGCATACTTGAACGACGTGGCGCAGGGCATGTACAGTGGTGTGAAGGCATTTATCCAGGGGTTCGAACGGAGCGGAAGCAGCGGTGCTCGATAGATTGGACTTTCTTCTTCGTATTCGTCTTCGCGGGGCGCCAGCGGCCATCGGCGCTGCGTTCATCGGCACCCTCGCAGTGTCTCTCCTGCTATTTCTTCTCTTCGGCAACTCGATGGTCGCACGGATCCTCTTTTTCCCCTCGCAGCCGCCGGGCCGCATCGTGGCAGAGCTGCGATTCGTTCCGCGGCACCCGACCCTTGAAGCAAGCGTTGAGGAGACCGCGGACAACGTGCTCCTCGGCCCCACTCGCCACGATGCGCTTCGACTCTTCCCCCGGGGAGCCACGGTGACCGCAGTCATGGTGAGCGGCAGAACGTTGTACCTCGACCTCACCCCGCAAATTCTTCTCGACGACCCCGAGGTTCCCCTGAAGGGAACGGAAGCACTGGCCGCGCTCGCGCGCTCTCTCAGGCTGAACTTCCCGCGCTTTGCAGGGGTCGTCTTCTTCATTGACGGGCAGGCGCCGCGCTTCGCGGAAAAGAAAAAGATTTGACAAAGCACACCCCGTTGCTATAATTGTCACTGAACTCCGGAAGGTTCCAGCAGCGAAAGGAGCAATGCATGAAAAGGCTGTTCATTTTTGTTGTCGTCGGGCTTCTCCTTGGCGGAACAGCGCTCTTTGCCGACGAATCCGTGCTGATCGATTTTACCAAGCTTGGCACCGATCAGACCGTGGGCACGAACAAGGCGCCCACGGAAAACGGGGCAACGCTTATCGACTACAGCGCAGTGGCAGGTGCGTCCTTCACCGACGAAGAGAAGGCGGCGATGAAGTCGTCACTCGCCCTCAATAACTGGCAGGTGACCCTCGCCTCCTCCGCACGCTCGGTGGCCAATCAGAGCGTGACCATGACGAAGGAAGCGTCGACGAATCCGAACGCAAAGCAGTTCAACGGCGAGGACATGGCGAACAAGAAGATCCTCGGGATCCGCATCCATTTCCCGACCGAGCCGTTCAACTCTTGGGCGCTGATTCAGCCCCCGTTCGATATCCCCGCCTACGCGGACAAGGATGCCCTGCAAGGGGCGAAGCTTGTCGTGGCGGACGCGGACAAGGGCAAGGGAGAGAAGTTCAACGGCTCCGGCGTCGTGAAGAATGTCGGCGTGCTGAAGAGCCTCTCCATCACCGTCTACGGGACGAACTTCCCCAACGGCCTCGGGGTCGTCGTCTCCGACCAGGACGGAACTGAGCAGACGCTGTTCATGGACTATTTGCAGTTCGACGGCTGGCGCACGCTCACCTGGAACAACCCGAACTACATCTCCGACGTCCGCAACCGCGAGTTGCGGAAGTTCCCCCTCTACCCGAAGGGGGAGCCGTACCTGAAGCTGATCGGCATCATCATCTACCGGGACTCGGCGCAGGAGGGCGGAGACTTCGTGACGTATGTGAAGGACATCAAGATCACCTACGACAAGGCGATCATCCAGACTCAGCGTGACATCAACGACGAGGCGATCTGGGGCATCCTGCAGCAGCGCACCGAGGCGCGCCGTCTGGCCGAGCTCAAGAGGCTGGGCAACATACAGGTTCTCCGGTTCCTCGAACAGCAGAAGATGGACGCGACGAAGCCCGCGCAGTAAACAGCCATAGATATGAGACAACAGGAAGGGCTCCCCGCAGGGGGAGCTCTTCTTTTGTGTGCGCCGAGGCCACGGCGCAGCACGTTTAGTGATCTGACCGATGTCAGGACGCGGTCTGTGTTGAAGAGCCGGCTAAAGGAATCGAGACACGAGAGGGTTGGAATCCAGGTTCATCTTCAAGCCGGCATACGAACGGAAAAGGAAAGCCGAATCGCCTCCGACCAGTGACCCCAGGCCGAAAGAGTAGACGTTGCCTTCGATCCCTGCCTTCAGGACGAGCGGGCCCGCAAGAGTCACTTCCACCTGGGTCCCGAGAAGAACAGACCCCAGGGTCGCCGTGGTGGTGGACCCTGCGACGAACGATCGCGAGAGAGCCTGGTAGGCCAGCCAGACGCGCAGACGGTACGGCACGTTCTTCTTGTACACTTCCGTTGCAAACGTGTACTCGGAGAGGCTGTCGGTGACGTTTTGAGACGCCGCCTTCTGCTCGAATGAGCGGGTGCTCCAGGCCAGGGTGCAGATCGCGTTGGGAAAATAGATCCCCAGGGCAATGTCGGTCAGCTCCTGCGCGTAGTCGCCAACCTGCACGAGTGATCCGCCGATCGAGCTGTCCGAGCGCAGGGACACGAACACCACCCCCGGATACTCGAGCCTCACGGAGGCCGAGAGTCCGGACTTCACCGGCGTGCCGAGATCATTGAAGAGCCCGAAGATCGGCCCGATCCCGACGCTCAGCAGCTTCGCGTTGTAGGTGAAGATCGTCCGTGACGTGTTGCGGAGCACCGGGTCAGAATAGAACCCGGTCTCCATGCTCACCGTGTCCGTGATGGGCTGGGACCCGAACACCGACACGCCCCAAAAATAGTCTGCGCCGGGCAGGCTCTTGTCCGACGATGCGCGGTCGTTGCGAAATCCCAAATTGCCTACCCACGTCTCCACACCCAGGTCGAGCCCGGCAGCAACACCGGAACCGAGCAGGGCCAGAAGGAAACACAGTGCAACTGTCTGCGTCGGTGATTTTCGCATTGTCCGTCAGAACTCCGCCTGGGCTCCCACGAACACTTCGATAAGGTCCGAATAGCTGAATGGCCAGATCTTCGTATTCACCTTTATCTTCCAGAGCACTCCCGGGGTGCTGACCCCAAGCCACGGCGAAAGCTTGAAAGCTCCCTGGGTGGCGGACTGGAACCTGAAGTTGCTCTCCAGCCCTCCCTGGAGCGTGTTTTTCGATGCGTCTCCGAGCGCCAGGTTCAGGTTCACGTCGAAGGAACCCGCTTCGCCCGTATTGGGGCCGGCTTGCATGTAGTACGAGGGATGCCAGAAAAAGGTAGGAATGATGGAGAACGTCCCCATGTGCAGGCGGGGCTCGACGAGCAGGTAGAAGTGATTGATGTTCGGAACGCTGTCAACCCGGGGGTCCCACTTCGGTACTCCCAGCTGGCCGAGGAACTCGACGTTGCGATTCGTGGCATAAAAGAGGATGCCGCCGCGGAAAAAGTAGTCCAGCGAGGAGGGCGTGAGCGTCGCGCCCATGAAGCCCTCGACCTTGATGGCCGCGTAGTTCACGAGGAACCTGAGGTCGGTCGAATACGTGCCCAGCGAGCTGATGATCGAAGGAGCCGGAGGGGAGGAGATGCCCGGGTACTGGGAGCGGGTGTCCTCATACAAGTAGAAATCGAGGCTCAGGGATTCGATCTTCGGTACGAGCTCGATCCGGGCACCGGTGCCCTGCACCTGGTATATTCCGTCATAGACGGGTCCGGTAGGAAAATACATGAACCCCCGGTAGACGGTCATGATGGGTTCTGCGCCGAACAGGGCGAAGCCCTCGCCGGAACAGATCGTGTCGCTCTGTCCGACGAAATAGGTGAAGGAAAGGGGCGCCGAAAACAGGTCCCTGATGATGATGCTCGCCGAGAGAAAGCCAAGGCCGAGCGTCGAGGGGGAGAGGGAGATGTTTTCCAGGTTGGCATTGCGGACGTCGAATGCCAGGGAGCCGCCGAACTTGTATCCGCCCTGCACCTCGAGAGTGATATCGCCGAATGTCTGAAGAGTGAAGGCACCGCCGTTCATTGCACCGCGGGTGATGAGGTCCATCTTCGGCACGACGATGTTGGCGGGGAAGGCGAGGCCGGCAAGGAACAGGAAAAGCCCGAGGAGTGCCGCTCGTACGAGTGCCCGGGTACTTTTCAACATTCCCATTTCCACCTCCAGGTGGCGCAAGCATATCACGACGAGATGCTTTTGAAAATATAGCGCTCGAGCGCCTTTTTGTCGGTTGGGCTGAGTATTTCGAACCGGACCGCAAGCACCTTGGATTTGTAGATGACGACGCTCGCGGAAGGAGTGAGCACCTTTCCCGCGAGGGCGATCTCCATCCTCGAGAGGGCAGTGCCCTGGGAGATCGTCTCGTTGTCCGGCGGGTTGAACAATTCTGCGGCCATCCCCCCGAGGGAAATGTCCACGATCCTTCCCGATGTGAGCTGCTTCGAACGTCCCATGCGGAAGCTCACACGCGCGAGCTCGTCGGGACTCGGTCTTACTCGGATGTGGCGTCGCTGGCTGTTGTGCGTGGCGAGCTTGGAGAAAATCGCGGCCAGTTTCGCCTTCGCCGCATCCGGGTCGAATGGCTTCAGGAGATACCCTGCAACTCCGAGATCGACCATCCGCATGACGAAGTCCTTGCTCGTCTGGATAGTGTGAACGATCACGGATATCCCGCGCGTTTTCTCCGCCTGCTTCAAGTCAGTGATCAGCTGGATGCCGTCGACGTCCTTGTTGTCGATATCAACGATGGCACCATCGACCGGACCGCCCTTGCCGAGCGCTTCCATGGCCGCCTTTCTGCTGGCGACCGGTAGGCCCCTGATCCCAAACGCGAGAAGGACGTAGCAGAGGGACTCGCGCACCGTGAGCGAGCTCTCGACCACAAGAAAGACCACGCGCACCTCCCGTCGAGAGGCCCATACTACACAGGTCCCCCAGTGCAGTCAATTGCGGAGGGAGATGCGCGCACGGTACCCCGTGCGATTCGCTTGACTTTGTCAATGGCGGGCATACAATTGGTGGACATGAACGACGAACTGCCAGACGGCGGTTTCTCGATCGAGAGCCTGGGCGAAGACACGGCGGCGGACGCGCGCCTTCAGCTCGCTCTCCTCGAAAAGTCACTGGGATCCTCCCGAGACCCCGCTGAAGGCTCGGCGCTCCTTGACGAGGCCTACCGCGCTGCCCATTCGCTGAAGTCAGCCATTGACTCCCGACGCATGCCGAACGTGGACCGTCTTGCGCGGCGTGTCCAGGACGTCGTCCGCGCAACCCGATCGGGCTCGCTGGCCGTCACGCCGGAGCTGGGCTCCGTGCTTGCGTCGGTTGCGCGGATCGCCCGTGATGCGCTGGACGCTGTCGCGGCCGGCGGCGGCGAGCCCCTGTCCGCATCATCGGCCGCGGCGACCCTGGAAGAGATGCTCGCGCACCCCGGCGCCTGGACCGTCCCGCCGGCACTCACGGGAACTCTCGTGCAGTGGGCGCGTGTCGAGGCTGCCCGGCTGATCGCGGCGGGTGAAGCGGCGGGTGACGCGCGGGCCGCGTCCGCAGCTTACGTTCGGGCTGCTGAGGATTCGGCGGTCATCGCGGAGAGATTCCGTGTCGGGTGGGCGGCACACGAGAATGCTGTGCAGGGATTACGCGAAGCTCTTCCGGCGGCGCTTGCACGAGTCTCACGCGGGGAGGCGACAACCTCGGTTGCCGCGGAGCTTGCAGAGACGGTGAGCGCTCTCAGCGTGGTTGCGTCGGAGCTCGAACGGTCCTTGTCGCGCACTGCCGCTGCGGTCAGGGAGGCTGCCCTCGAGGGGACCCGGGCGGCGGAAAAGGCGGGAACCGCGTTCGGATCCCTGCGAAGTGTCCGTCTGGATGCGCTGTTGGAGAACCTTCCCCTTTTCGTGCGTGGCGCGGCACGCCGCGCGGGGCGGGCCGTGGACTTCGTGCAGGAGCCCACGAATCTCGAAGTGGACGCTGCCCGTGCGGAAGCCGTGCGCGCGCTGATCAAGGCCTCCGTGCGCGCGCTGGTCGGATCGTCGAACGCCCGGGGGAGGAAACCGAGGCGGGGAGCGGCGGTGCGCGCCGCCCGGCTCTTGATATTTGCGCGCTCGGCAGGGGAGAACCTGTACCTGCGGATCGCGCTTGCTGGTGCCGCTCCGGACATCAACCAATTGAAGGCGGCGGTCGCGGCTTCTGAACGACGCGTGGCTCGTGAAGAAGGCAGCCTGGAGGTAGAGACCCGCAAGGGAGAAAGTGCATCCGTCCTCCTGACCATCCGTTCCGCCGCAGCCCCGACCAGCCGTTCCGCGGAGTTTGTCCTCGCGCGGGCGGGTGACATCTGGTACGCGATCATCGCGTCTTCCGTTGTCGAATGCATCGAGGCACGGTTGTCGATGCCGGACTACGTGCTCGAAGGCGCCCGTCTTCCGACCCTGCGCATGAATGATACCCGCGAGCCCCGTGAAGGCGTTGTCGTGAGGACGCCGAGGGGAGGGGCCGTGCTGCTGTTCGACGCTGTCGGTGGACGAGAAGTCGCCCTGCAGACGACCGGCGGGAGTGACGCTGAGGCGATCGCAGGGATTTCTGGTTCCGTCCGCAGGCCTGACGGAAGTGCGGCACGCCTGGTGGATCTCGCGGTCCTCCTCCCCGCGCCTGAGCTTGCGAGGGGACACGTCCCCCTCGTCAGGGCAGGAAGCAGGTCCCGGGCGAAGCGCTGACCGGGAAGGGAAGGTGAAGCGCCAGTATTGACACCGGCGCTGCGCTCTGTCTATTGTCTCTGCAGCCGGGGCGGCTAGCTCAGTTTGGTTAGAGCACCAGCTCGACACGCTGGGGGTCACTGGTTCGAGTCCAGTGCCGCCCAATCGCCGGGGCCGATTCGCAAGGCCGCGGCCCCCCGCGTCAGCCCGATGAAGCTCAAAGCGCTCGATTTTCTCGCCATTGCTCTGTCTCTCCTTGCTGTTGGAGGATTCTCCATTTCGGCGTATGCAGGGAAGGATACAGCGCGCGATGTCGTGATCGAGGCCTCGGGAACAGAGTGGATCTTTCCCCTGAACATCGATCGGGAAGAGACCGTCAAGGGGCCGCTGGGCGACACGCTCGTGGTCATCAAGGGAGGCAGGGCCTTTGTCGAGGATTCGCCTTGCCCGGACAAGCTCTGCGTGCATATGCCGGCGATCTCGCGGGCCAGCCAGTGGATTGCGTGCCTGCCCAACCGCGTGTTCGTGCGGGTGAGGGGGGGGAGTGGACAGGACGTTGACGGGCTCTCGTACTAGACGCGCCGACCTTGTCGCTTTTCTGGGCGGCCTTTGCATGTTCCTGTCGGCGATCGAGTACATGATCCCGAAGCCGATCCCATTTCTCCGCGTCGGGATCGCCAACCTTCCCGTCCTCATCAGTCTGGACTTGCTGCCCGTCCCGCTCCTCCTGCTCGTCGTTTTGCTGAAGGTCATCGGACAGGGACTCGTCGGCGGCACACTCTTCTCCTATGTGTTCCTTTTCTCGGTCGCGGGCTCGTTCACGAGCGCTTTTGCCATGCTCCTCGCCCGACGCCTGTTCGGCGCGCGCATCACGCTCGTCGGAGTGGGCATTGTCGGAGCGCTGTTCGGCAACACCGCGCAAATTCTGCTTGCGCGTGTCCTGATTTTCGGGCAAGGGGCCTGGCTCATCGCTCCGCCATTTCTGGCAATAGGGACTGTCACCGCGGCGGCGCTTGGGACGTTCGCGGAGCGTTTTTCGGCACGGTCGGCCTGGCTGGCGGAGGTCCGGAGGAGCGCATGAGAACGGGGCATTCGACCTCGACTGTCCTCCCTGGAGCCCATGCGTCTCCACAGGCGCTATTCCTTTGTGGGGCGCTTCTCTTTCCGCCATTTCTCATGCAGCAGGACCTCGTCGTGCGCGGGGGCCTGATCCTGGTCTTCCTCGTCGTGAACGTGCTGGCGGGGAAGGGCGTCCGGCTTCTGCAATTTGCAGTGGTATTCGGTGGAATTGTGCTCTTCAACCTCGTCATCCGCACAGGCAAGGTTCTTGCGGCACCACTGGGTCTACAGATCACTGAGGGAGCGCTGAAGAGCGGTCTCATGAAGGCAACAGCTATGGTCGGCCTCATCGTGCTTTCCCAGTTCTCGATCCGCCGCAGTCTGCGGCTGCCGGGTCACATTGGCGGCCTGATCGGGCGCTCGCTTTTTTATTTCGAAGCGATCATGAATGAGAGAAGAAGGATAGATCGCAGGGACATTATCGGAAGTATAGATGCGATTCTGCTCTCAGTGAGAGCGTCCGGAGAGCCTGCCGTCCTGCCTGCGACGGACGCTCCGCACCCCACGCAAAACGCCCGAGGCTTGGCAGCGTTAGCTGTCCTCGTTGCTTTCAACTGGACAGTGTTCGCGCTTACTCTTGTTCACCCTCGTCCGTTCTGGGGCGGTTGAGCGGTGATCCGCAAGCTGGTGTGCGACCCCTCGCCGGCCTCGCTCTTCAGGCGGGTGTGAATCTCCTCAAGGAAATGCATCATCCCGGTTGTCATGCTTTATCACCTTGCGTATGGATTCTTGTACAGCTTCATGTATTTCGTGAAGTATGTCAGGGCGATAAGAACAATAAGAAAAGGATGAAGGCTCCACGGCGGGACCCGCCCGCACGCGGCGCAATATGCTGCAGCGACGGCTGTGCCGCCGGCAGGGAGGCTCTGCCCCTATTTGAGCACGCTGAACCGCGCGTCGGTCAGAATAAAGCGGGTGCGAAGCCCGGGTGTGACGTAGACCTCGCGCTTTTCCGTGATGAAGACTGCCTCAAGCTTGCCTCTGGCCGATTCGACGAAGGAACGGCCGTGTTCCAGACCGAGGGTGAAGAGCATTGTATCGTAGCCATCCGCAGAGATCGAATCCCCTGCCACAACGGAGACTGCCGCGAGCCCGTTCCACGCCGGGTAGCCCGTCCGCGCATCGAGGATATGAAAGTAGCGCTTCCCACCCTGATCGAAGAACCGTTCGTACGTGCCCGCGGTCGTGACGGATCCTGCCGTGATCTCCACGTACCCGATCTTGGTACCGCGCGCCTCCTGCGGGTTTTGGATCCCGATGCGCCATCGGGATCCGTCCGGCTTCGTTCCCATCGTGAGAACGTTGCCCCCAAGATCGATGAGCGCGCTGTTCACCCCCCTCGCCCTCAGGATCCGTGCGACCTCGTCCGCGGCGTACCCCTTGGCGATCGAGCCCAGGTCCAGCCCCATGCCCGGCTTTTTCAGGAAGACAGTTCTTGCTTTCGGATCGATCTCGACATTCCTGTAGCCGATCAGCGCGAGCGCGCGGCGGATTTCGTCAGCACCCGGAACTCGCGCCCGGGCGGAGCCGATGCCCCAGAGCTTCACGAGGGGCTCGACGGTGATGTCATATGCGCCGTCTCCAAAACTCGAATAGAGAAGCCCCTGCTGGATGACCTCCAGCACATCCGGGGTGACGACAATCGGCCGCAACCCTGCCGCCGCGTTGATCCGCATCACCTCGCTGTCGTCCCGGCTCACTGTCATTCGGGAGTCTATTTCGGCAATCCGCGCGAAGGCGGCGTCGAGGATCGACTGCGAGCCCCCCGAATACAGCCGCACGGTGCACGCGGTGCCCAGCAGCTCGTATTCGGTCCGCTCCATGGGTGGAGCGCACCAGGCGCCGATGGTGCCGAACAGGAAGACCAAGGCTGGAAGGACGCGCGCGCCCGGAATATCGAGCAGACTCATGGGCCGTTCATAGCACGCGGCGGCCGAACGTGGGAACCCTGCGCTCCAGAAACACGGAGCGCGCGGAGCGGCGCCTGCGTGTCGACAATCCGGGTCGACATCGCAACCAATGGCAGATTCCCACGAGGAGAGTCATGCCAGACTGAGTCCGCATCGTCGTCCTTGTCGGTGGGTACGGCGGAGTGGAAGCGGCCGAGGTGCTCGAAGCTATGACGGAAAAGCTGCTGCATCGAGCCTATTGAAAAAGCTTGACTTTGCCTGGCATTGCAAAAAACCTTTGCAGCAAGATATATTCAATCCAAGGAGGAACAGGATGAAGAGAAAGGTTGTTGTCGTTTTCGTTCTTGCGCTTTTCTTGTGCGCGGCCGTGGGGGCTTTCGCTTTCGAGCAGAAGAGCAAAACGTATCCGTGGATGGCGTCGTTTAACAAGACTGGCCAGGTCAATCTCTATGCCGCAATCGGCTACTACTACGTAGGATTCGACGTCTCTGGCGGTGCGGAATCCATCCTCGGCAATTTCGACATCTCCGGCATTCCTCTCGAATGGGGAATCGCGGCACGAGGCCTGATCGGCTTCGGAAGCTTTGCGGGATACGCGAGCTGGATCGACTGGGGCGCCGCTCCCATGGTCACCCTTCACTGGGGCGTTGATTTCAACGGTCCTTGGAAGTTCGAGTGGTATATCGGCCTCGGGCTGGGATTGTACGGAACCACGGGAACGTATTACTCCTTCGTCGGGAGTGGTCCTTTCTTCGGATTTGCCTCCTCGGACGGAGTGGCATGGCACTTCGCGGACAACCTCTCGCTCATCATCGATTACTCGTATGTCGGCTGGACATCCGTGTACGGTATCGGCCTGAAGGTGAACATCTGAGCGTTCCTTCACGAAGAAAGTCCAGGCCCCTGCTCACATGGGGCCTTTTCATTTGTGCGTCCTGAAGGCGCACTCACGAGGAGGTGAAAGTCCTCTACTGGCCCGACAGGGGGAACGATTAGCTGGACGGCAAGGGTGTCTGCCATGAGGCGAAATCCGAAGGAAGCCGCAAGCAAAGCGCTGGCCTGACGAACAGGAATTGCATGAAGCAGCCATGAGGGATGAGAGGGCCAATAAACTCAAAGTCCAATAGCCGTACGGAACTCATGGAAGCAGATGCAGCGGGCATAAGCGCGAAGGTGGGTGCGCATTACCAGGGGAGGTCTGTCCATCCGCTCGGTGAGCTACCCTTGCCGCGAGACAAGGGGATGGGTGGGCAGATGTCAGCAGAGGGCATAGGAGGCGATTCGATCAGCGGCGAAGCCCCGAAAAGGCATTCTTTGATCGGCTTGCCGGAACCGCACGTACGGTGGTGTGAGAGGAAGGGGCGTGTGAACCCCCCTCCTCCTCGATTCCTTCCACAGGCAGGGAGAGAATGAGCCCACTCGCAGCGAAGATCCTGATTGTCGGTGTTCCGCTCCTGATTTCGCTGTCGTGGTTTGTCTTCTGGGTACTTCGCCTGACCCGGGCCGCTCGCAGATTGAAAACCGCCTCTGGCGTCAAAAAGAAAGACTCCGAGGCCGGCCCGCGCGCCTAGCTGCCTCAGCAGCCGGCGTGCTGGTCCCCAGCTATTTCGCGCCACTCAGGAGGCGCTTCTCACCTGAAAGCGTGCGGATTTCCGTCAGGTCCTGAGTCACTTCGAGCGTCCCCAGGTAGCGTTCTTGCGGATTGCGCACTGCAAAGTACCGAATGTAGACGAACCGACCATTGAGCTGGATCCAGAAGTCCGCGTGATCCCGCGTGCCGTCCCGGAAGGATTCGAGAATTTCGCTGACCTTCTTCAGGCTCTGCGGAGGATGACAATTCTGGACGCTTCTCCCGAGGACCGAGGTGGCGCGCACGAATATCCTGTCTTTCGATTGGGAGAAGTACTTCACCTTGTCCTCTGCATCGACGAACGTGATGTCCACCGGCAGGGCATTCAGCATGCCAGTCAGTTCCTCAGCGGAAAGCTGTCCCGAGGGCATTTTGATTTCCCCGGCCGTTCCCGTTGTGCTCGCCATCTCCTGTCTCTCTGCTTCCACCAGCGTCGAGTGAAGCCCGGCGCCGCTCAGGTAGGGGAAACCGATCTGCTCGCAGGACGTGAGTATCTCCACCCATTCAGGAGCGCTGATCCGTTCGAGGGAAGCGGGAAAGAGGATATTCTCCTCCTTGAAGATCATCCCCTCCACTTCGGCAAGGAGATTCTTCAATAGGTCCGGTGTTCTCTGGATCGGATCGGAGGCTTTCTTCAACAATCCCCGCACCTCATCGTGCTTGCTCCACATCACCTTTGAGGGACCGGGAAAGCCGTGCTTTTCCAGGGAAGGAAAGAGGGCGTTCTCCTTCAGGCTGTAGTGGCCAATGACGCCCTGAAGACGGCCGAGCCCTGCCTCCACCGCCTTTGCATCCGCGAGGAGAGCGCTCTCCCGGAGCGCTGCCACGACCTTCTCGATCTCGCGGTTCTCCCGCTTGAGCAGATTCACGGGGTGGGAGGGCGCATCGGGTGAGAGCATTGTCTGCTCGAGCGCCGACTCGAAGAGGAGGGCGTGCACGTTGCAGAACCTCCGGATCTCGTCCGGCGAGACCCCTTCGTCAATGAGTCCCTGCTCGATCTCAGTGATCTCTACGGAGCTCAGCTTGCCAACGTCCCGCAGAATTTCCGATTTTGCGTCTTCCACCGTGAGACCGTGATGGAGACGCCTGATGATGTCGGCCACGACCTGCCTTTTCCTGGGCTCGATATGTGCCATGTGGTGAACCTCCCCTTGTGCGCCGCGAAATTGCACGGCGGACGGTGACCAATGTGCAGCAGACTGATACGATCGTCCTTGACTCACGTCAAGATAGCCGCCCTCTAGTGGCAGGAAGGATCCTGTACGGAATGGATGACGCCGATTCACCGCTCCTTTCGATCGAGGAACTGTCCTTTCGATTTCCAGGGAACGAGGGCATGCCGGGAGACCGCCTGCTCGAGGGGCTTAGTCTCACCGTGCCGCGCGGCGGCAGAACCTTCCTTTTCGGCCGGGCGGATGCCGGAAAATCGACGCTCGCGCGCATCGTCGCGGGACTGGTGCCTCGTTTCACGGGCGGTGCTCTCAGCGGCAGAATCTCACTCGACGGCCGTGACATCCGTTCCTCCCCGCCGTACGAGCTGATGCAGAGCATGGGGCTGGTGGCCCAGGACTCCGAAGAGCAGCTTCTCACGACGCGCTGCGACACCGAGGTTGCTTTCGCGCTGGAATCCCTCGGCCTGCCTCGTGCAGAGATGCGTGAGCGTGTCGGCGCAAGCCTCGAGAAGGTGGGCCTTGCAGACTTTGCGGACCGCAACCCCGCCACTCTCTCCGGCGGGGAGAAGAAGAGGCTTCTCGTCGCGTGTCTTCATGCGATCCGTCCCGGACTGTGGGTGCTGGACGAGGCGCTCGGGGAGCTGGATTTCGAGTGGAAAACCAGGGTTCTCGACATCATCGCGGAGACGGGCGGGACGGCCCTGCTGATGGAGTCCCGCTGGTCCGGCCTTGCCGCGTTGAGGGGCACCTCGTACTTTCTCCTGGACGAGGGGCGCAAACGCGCAGCGGCGAAGGATTCCCAGGAACCTGCATTTCTTGCCGCACTCACGAATGCCGGCATCCGGCAGGGCGAACCACTGGAGCCCCGGCGGCCGCAGAGAAAAGGTTTTCTCAGAATGGAGGGCCTGGGCTTCCGATTCGACGCCTCCACGGGTTTCACGCTGGATATCGAATCGCTGGAGCTGCAATTCGGGGAAACCTGCGCGCTTGTCGGGAGAAACGGTTCGGGCAAGTCTACTCTCGGCAGACTTCTCTGTGGGCTCCTTCGGCCTCAGACGGGCACGATCGGCATCCGGGGCGAGCAGGGATACAGGAAGCTGAGGCCCGACGAGCTGTGCGCGAAAGTCGGTTACCTGTTTCAGAATCCTGACCACCAGATCTACCTGCCGAGCGTGCGGGAAGAGCTCAGCCTCGGGCTGCACCGCCAGCGCGCTGAGCGGCGGGAGATCGAACCCCGGGTCCAGGAGGCCGCCCGCATCTTCGGGCTGCCGGACCTTGCCGCGCCCCCGGCCCTGCTGAGCTACGGGGCGCGCCGGCGGCTGCAGGCGGCAACCTACTTCCTGCTCCCTCGCGACCTGCTCATCCTCGATGAGATAGACTCCGGGCTGTCCTACCGGGAAGTCGAGTCGCTGATCAACGCGCTGGCCTCGCGTGTTCCCGGCATCGTGCTGATCACCCACGACATGGTCCTGGCCAGGGCGGCGTGCGACCGGATTCTCGTGATGGAGGAAGGAAGAATCACCGGCGATGCGCGGCGCGGGCGGTTTGAATCGGTGGGGGCGGGCGGCCAGGCGGAGACGACATGATCGTGGAGTTTTTCCGGCCGGGGAACAGCCTCCTTCATCGTCTGGACCCCCGCCCCAAGCTGCTGTTCCTGGTGGTGGTGCTTATCGCCTTTTTCGTGCCTTCCACGACATGGGTATTGCTGCTTTTCACAGCGGCGATCGTTGCAGTCGTCGCCTTCTTTCTCGGCCCCGCACAACTGCTGCCTCCATTGAAATCGCTGTGGCCCATTCTCCTCCTTATTTTCCTCCTGACGCCTCCCTTCCACTTTGGCGGCCAGCCGATCATCCGGATCCTCGGCGCCACGCTCGTGACCTCCGAGGGGCTGGACACCACACTAGTCATGCTCCTGAGGTTCATCGGCATTACCTTCGGCTTCTTTGCCGTCGTGCGCACTGTTGCCCTGGACGACATGGTGCTCAGCCTGCGGTGGTTCGGGCTTCCCTATGCCGCCTGCCTGGTCATGACGATCACCCTCAGGACGATTCCGTCACTCGGCGCGGCATGGCACAATGTGATGGATGCACACCGTCTCCGTTCAGGCCTTGTGGAGAGCCGGCGGCGGCGAATCGTCGAGACATACCTGCCGGTTCTCACGTCGGTCCTGATCGAGGCGGTGAAGGGGATCCCGGTGCTCGCGATGGCGCTGGAAAGCAGGGGATTCGGACGCCGCAATCCTCGGACATCCTACGCCGAGTTGAAGCGTGGACGTGCCCTTGCCGCGGACATGCTCGTGCTCGCGGCTGCCTCAGCCGCATTGCTCTGGCCCGCATTCATCAGGTGGTGATTCGGCAACTCTTGGTGAAAGGCCGCATTTCGCCTATAATGATTTCATGATTGATGAAAAGCCTGCGGTCTCACCCGCGTTTCGCATTGCATCCATCGCGATTCTTGCGGCGGTCACGACCGTTCTCACACGCGTGGTACAGATTCCTCTGCCGGCACGGGGCTACATCAACCTCGGCGACGTGGCAATCGTGTTTACGGCCCTCACACTGGGACCCTTTTCCGCGGCGCTCGCCGGAGGGCTGGGGACGGCGCTCGCCGACCTCCTCAGCGGCCCCTACGCCTTCTGGGCTCCCATCTCGCTCGTCGTGCATGGCCTGCAGGGTCTTCTCATTGGGCTCATCGCGCAGATGCGGCCGAACAACATCGTTCTTCAGATCGCCGGCGGTATCGTCGGAATGATCGTAATGGCCGGCGGGTACCTGCTTGCGGGGGTGTTCCTCGAAGGGGCAGGCCCTGCGCTCACCGAGGTGCCCGGCAATCTCATCCAGGGCGGGGTGGGAGTCGTTCTGGGAATCCTGGTGGGAGCCGCGGTTTCCCGGGCATATCCGCCCGTCCGCCAGTGGAAATGGTGAAGACACTCGTCGAGAGCCTCGCCGACGTCCGCTCACGGATCGACGCTGCCGCTCGAAGGGCAGGTCGCGCTGCGGCGGACGTGAGGCTCATGGCGGTGACCAAGGGATTCCCCCGGGAGGTGGTTCTGGAGGCTCTGGGCGCAGGATTGTCGCTTTTCGGAGAGAACCGCGTCCAGGAGGCAGAGTCAAAATTCGTCGACCTGCCAGGGCCGTGCGAAACACACCTCATCGGCCACCTGCAGACGAACAAGGCGCGCGCCGCGGCGGCACTCTTTGCCTGCGTGCAATCCATCGACAGCCCGCACACCGCAGAGGCCCTTGATGGGCGATGCGCCGAGCGCGGCACCTCGATCGATGTGCTCCTGGAGCTGAACACGAGCGGGGAGGATTCAAAGTCAGGATTCCGCACCCGTGACGACCTTCTTGCCGGACTGGACGTCGTGGGAAAGCTGTCCCGGCTCCGTCTGCGGGGCTTGATGACCGTGGGGCCGCTCACCGACAATCCGCAGAAGATCCGCTCCTCGTTCTCGCAGCTGCATTCTCTCTTCGAGGAAATCCGCCCCGGTCTGCCTGGCTTCGACATCCTTTCCATGGGCATGTCGGGGGACTTCGAGCTGGCGATCGAAGAGGGTGCGACGCTCGTGCGCCTGGGAACGGCCCTGTTCGGCCCCCGGGGGGCGAAGTGATCCGCATGTCCGCCCGGGGAGCGTGCGTCGTCGTCGCGCTCATGCTCGCCATGGCCGTGGAATCCGGCGCCCAGGAGCGGACACCGCAGCCCTATTCGCCGGACGAGTTCCAGTCGTGGATGAAGGAAGCGTGGCGGGCGGAGGCTGTTTTCGTCGGTTCGTTCCCCTTCACGCTGTTTGCGACGCTGGAAGCGTACGACACGGTGCGGTACGTGTCCAACAAATTCAGCCCGGGCTACGCGCCCTGGCCATTCGGCTCCGGCACGGCTGTATCGTATACGGCGGAGGAAACGCTCTGGCTGGCGGTATCGGCCGTATCACTCTCCATGGTCATTTCGGGAGTCGACTTCCTCCTCGGCCGGATCGATGAACGCTCCACACGTCCTTGAGTGCCGGGTCGAGCTGGAGCCCGAGGTGGGAATGCGGCTCGATGTGTACGTGTCAGAGCGGCTTGGGCTGTTTACGCGCAGCCAGGCGCGGGGACGCATCCTCGACATCGCCGTCAATGGAGTGCCTGCCAGGCTGGCACGGAAGGTGAGACAGGGCGACGTTGTGACAATGAGCTATGTGGATCCGCTCCCCATCGGGCTGGAGCCGGAAGATGTTCCTCTCAGCGTGCTTTTCGAAAATGACGACGTGATCGTGATCGACAAACCGCAGGGCATGGTGGTGCACCCGGGAAGCGGGAACCAGTCTGGTACGATGCTGAACGGGCTCCTCTTCCACTGCAAAGGGATCACTGAGCGGTTTTCAGCGGAGGATCCACGGCCCGGCATCGTTCACCGTCTTGACAAAGACACCTCGGGAGTCATCATCGCGGCGAAGACCTCCGAGGCTCTTGCGTTTCTCGCCCGGCAGTTCCACGATCGTGTCACGAGGAAACGCTATCTCGCGGTCACCCTCGGAGCCCCGACCAGTCCATCGGGCAGGGTGGAAGACAGGATTGCCCGGGATCCTCGTGATCGAAAGTGTTTCACCTGGGTGGCAAAAGGCGGGAGAAGCGCATTGACACAGTACCGGGTCATCCGGTCCTACCGTGCGGCAGGTGCCCCGGAGGACACCTATTGCCTGGTCGCTCTGGCACCGCGCACGGGGCGCACGCACCAATTGAGGGTGCACATGAAGAGGCTGGGGACACCGATTCTGGGTGACCCGCTGTACGGCCGCCGGGACGGACGGTTTCCCGGGGCGACCCTCATGCTCCATGCCCGCAGTCTCTCGATCATGCTGCCAGGCGAGGCCGAAGTGCGAACCTTTCTCTCGCCGATGCCGGAAAGGTTTCGCCGCGTGATCCGTCAGCTTCAGAGCTTCTCGCCCAACTGAGAATTGTAGAGCTTCTCGATGCCGATCTTGGTGGGCGGGCCATGCCCGGGGAATATCAACACCTCGTCACCAAGGGGCAGGAGCTTGCGCCTCACCGATTCCAGTAGAAGGCCGCGCGCAAAGCCGTCCCGTGTCGACCCCGTTCCTCCCGCGGAGAGGGTGTCACCGGTAAAGAGGATGTGGTCAATCAAGAAGCACAACGAATCGATCGAATGCCCCGGAGTCTCGATCACCCGGACGCTGAAATCGCCCAGCCGCAGGATGGGTCCCTCCTGGACATGGTGCGCTGGAAAATCCAGCACGCTCGGCTGGTTCGCATAAATTTCCGCGTCGTAGACCTTCAGCAAGGACCGAATTCCGTTGATATGTGCATTATGCGCGTGCGTAATGAGGATGGAGCGCACATAGAGGCGATTTTCTTCAATGGCCTGGAGCAGCGGGGCATCGAAGACGCCCGGGTCCACCAGGATGGCATCACCGCCCTCGTCAGGACCGACAAGGTAGGTGTTCGAGAATCCAAGCCGCGAGAAGAGAGAAAAGAACTTCATGCCGGCTGCTCCTCAAAAACGGCCTCATTCGTGTTGGAGGAGCGGAAATCGACCGCATCCCTGTGCATCCGGTCGAAATGGGTCCGCGTGAGGTTGCAGTCCCGCATGCTCACCGACTCAAGCACCGCTCCGATGAATCGCGAGCCGTAGAGATTCGAATGATCAAATCGGATGCGCTCGCCCTGGATGCCGAGGAAGTTGACCTGGACAATCTCGCAGTCCTGAAAGGAGCATCCCAGGAGCCGGGAACCGGCAAAGACGGAGTTCTGCAGGGATGCCCCCGAGAAATCGCAGTCTTCGAATGTTGCCCGATCGAGGAACGAGAGATGGATCCGGGCCGAGGTGAGCTTCACGCGCACGAAAGTTGAGGCAGTCAGCCGGCATCCGGAAATGTCAGCGCCGGAGAGGTCAGCGTCCTCGATGCGGATGCCGGGCAGGTCGAGGTCCCGCAGAATGATGTCTCCGCCCTTCCGCGTGAGAAGGCCTGCGACGTGTTGTGCCGCGGCGGGAGTGTGCACGATGCAGGCTGACGAACCGGAGAGGGCGGGGCGGTTGCACCCTTTTTCGGCGCATTGGCGATGAGCGAACATACCCGGGAACACTACTCGTTTGCGGACGTGCGCGCAATCTGCCTGCGGCGGTGCAGAATCTGCCTGCGGCGGTGCAGAATCCGCCTGCGGCGGTGCAGAATCCGCCTGCGGCGGCGCAGAATCCGCCTTCGGCAGCGTGAATCCGCTTCCAGCGGCGCCTTGCTGATCGCGGTTGACTTGGTATATCATGCCCGGTATGCACGCGTGTCATTTCTGCTCCGCAGCAATTGAAAACCCGCGCGAAGTGTACCGCTCCTCGACCTGTCCGGCGTGCGGCAAGGATCTCAAGATCTGCCTGAACTGCAAGTTCTACAGCCCCGGAGCGCATTGGGACTGCTCGGAAACCATCGACGAGATGGTCAGGGACAAGGACAGGGCCAACTTCTGCACCTTCTTTTCCTTCCGCCAATCGACTCCCGGGGAAAAGGGAACCACTCGACCAGATGCCGGACAGGCCAAGCGGAAAATCGACCAGCTCTTCGGAAATGACTCCTGAGCCGGTCGCATTTCTTGACTCGGGCGTCGGCGGTCTGCCGTATCTCGCGTACTCGCGGAGCCTTCTCCCGGGTCGGCGCTTCGTGTACGTGGCCGACCGGGAAAACTTCCCCTATGGTGAAAAGGATCGGGACGCGATCATCGCGGCAACACTCTCTGTCGCAGGGAGGCTGATCGATCGCGAGCACCCGCGCCTGGTCGTTGTCGCCTGCAACACCATGTCGGTCGTCGCCCTGCCGGATCTGCGCGCCCGGTTCTCCGTGCCATTTGTCGGGGTCGTGCCAGCGGTCAAGCCCGCAGCGTCCCTGTCCCGGCGGAAGCGCGTGGGGGTGCTCGCAACGCGTCAGACCGTAGAAGGCGAATACCTGCGGAACCTGATAGGCCAGCACGCCGCGGGCTGCGAGGTGGTGAGCCTCTCCACTACCGCGCTGGTGGAGTTCGTCGAAAAGGGCCTTTACCGGGCCAGCACACCTGAACGGGAAGCAAGAGTCCGGGAGGAGGTCGACCGTTTTCTCTCGGAGGGAATCGATGCCCTCGTGCTCGGATGCACGCATTTCCTTCATCTCGAACGCGAGTTCAGGTCGCTCCTCGAAGCGGAGGGGATCGCACTTGTTGATTCGCGTGAGGGCGTGGCACGACAGGCCGCCCGCCTGCTTGAGGATACCCCGCTGCAGGGAAGTGACGGCGGCCCTGACGCGCTGTATGTCACCGGTCCTCTCCCCTTGGAAGAGCGCTACCAGTGGTTTGCCGGACAGTTCGGACTTCAGCTTCGGGGCGGCCTGTGACGCGCGAGCCTGTCACTGCTGAAGTGCCGCCTGAACGCCGGGTGGAAGCGGAGGTTCTCTACGGGATCAACACGATCTACACGGTCCTCGCAGGCGATGTGCGCCTGCAATGCAGGATCAAGGGAAAGCAGCTGAAGGAATCCCAGCGCAGCTACAATCCCATTGCACCGGGGGACATTGTCGGGGTCACGCCAGACCTTCTCACCCCGGGCGAGGGAATGATCAGCGACGTCATCAATCGACGGACCCGGCTCGTACGGTGGAACAAGAAGGGCAGGGCTCCCCAAATACTTGCGGCCAACGCCGACCTCGCCGTGTGCGTGACCAGTCCCGCCGCGCCGCCGTTCCGACCGCGATTCATCGACCGGCTTATCGTCGCGGCGGAAACCGGCGGGCTCATACCCCTCGTCGTGATGAACAAGAGGGACCTGTGGTGTCCGAAGGAAGTTCTGGAGAGGCTCGATCACTACCACAGGATGGGGTACCAGGTGCTCTCCTGCTCTGCGCGGACCGGGGAAGGAGTGAAGGAGCTTGCAGAAATCCTTGCGGGGAGGACCGCGGTATTCGTTGGCCAGTCCGGCGTCGGTAAGTCCTCCCTCCTGAATGCGCTCGCGCCCGGGCTCGACCTTCGTGTGGGAAGCCTGTCACAGAAGCACGACAGGGGGAACCACACGACGAACTACTCGATCCTTCTGCCGTTGGAAGCCGGTCTTCGCATCGTCGACACCCCGGGCATACGGGAGCTGGAGCTGGCCGAGGTGCTTCCCGAAGAAGTGGGATTCCACTTCCGCGACTTCGCGCCCTATATGCAGTCCTGCAGCTTCCAGCCCTGCCTCCACGACGACGAGCCGCGGTGCGCCGTTGTCGAGGCTGTTCAGCGCGGCGAGATCCACCACGACCGCTACGAGAGTTACCTGAGGATCCTCCAGGAGCTCCGCGACACGAGGAAGGCCGCGCATGGATGAGCATACCCTCACGCTGCTGGAGTTCTCCCGCGTGCGGGAGGAGCTTGCAGGCCTCTGCGCAAGCCCGACGGGAGCCGCGCTCCTTGGTGGCCAGGAGTTCCTCTCCGACCGGCAAGCCCTCGACGGGCTCCTCGGTCTCACCCTCGATTTTCGAGCGATAGTGGAGGGGGGACACGCCGTTCCAGGATTCGATTTCCCCGACGTCAATGAAGTCATTCTGCGTCTCGGGAAGGAAGGTCTCCAGCTCGAAGGAGAGGAGCTCTCGGCAATCGGCCGGTGGATCCTCTCCGGTCTCAAGATGAAGCGCCTTGTCCTCCTGGGAAGGCCCGGAACTGCCCTGGCATTGCACGCGGAGCGGCTGCCGGACCTTTCATCTCTTTCCCGCAAGATTTTCCGCATCGTCGACCATGATGGGGCGCTGAGGGAAAAGCAGATCCCCGAGCTGGCCGCGATCAGGGAACGCATCCGCCGGCACAGGGAAGACGCCGATCGTTCGGTGCGCAGCCTGCTTGATGAACATGCCTACAGAGGATACTGGCAGACGACCACCCCGACGCAGCGTGACGGGCGGGTCGTGCTCCCCTTGAAGTCGCAGTACAAGGGACGGGTCAAGGGAATCGTGCACGAAATGTCCTCGAGCGGCTCCACGCTGTTCATCGAGCCCCTGGAAATCGTGGAAAAGAACAATGCAATCGTGCAGGAGGAGAACCTCTACCGCCTCGAGGTGAGGCGGATCCTCCGTGAGCTGACCTCCGAGGTTTCGCGGCACGCGGATGAAGTGAGACTGCTCGTTCGCTGCGTCTCGGAGATGGACACCTGGCTGGCGCGAGCGCGGTACGCGGTGTCGCACGGGTGTCGGCGGGCCGATCACGACCCGGAGAAGGTTTCTCTCATCGATGCGCGGCACCCGCTCCTGGGGACCGGCGTGGTGCCCGTCACGGTCATCGTGGGCAGCGACCAGCGGGTGCTGATCATCACCGGGCCGAACACCGGCGGCAAGACCGTCAGCCTGAAGACCGTCGGGATGCTCGCGCTGATGAACCAGTTCGGGATGGAGATCCCGGCGGCCGAGGGCTCGGCACTCCCCCTCTTCGACTCGATATTCGCGGACATTGGCGATGAGCAGTCCATCGAGCAGTCGCTGTCCACCTTTTCCGCGCATGTAAAAAATCTCGCCGCCATCGTGCGCAGCGCAGGCGCACGGTCACTCGTGCTCATGGACGAGCTGGGGGCGGGCACCGATCCGCAGGAAGGCGTAGCGCTGGCAATGGCCCTGCTGGACTACTTCATGGCGCGCGGGTGCATCGTGCTTGCCACCACGCACCACGGCATTCTCAAGAACTACGGCGCCACCCGTCCAGGGGCGCAGAATGCGTCCATGGGGTTCGACCGGCAGACATTTGCGCCAACCTACCGGATCCTGATGGGAGTGCCGGGGGAAAGCCACGCCCTGCAGATCGCCCGCAGGAACGGGATGCCGGAGAACGTGCTGCAGAGCGCCTTTTCCTACCTTGACGACGAGCGCACCGATATTTCCCGTCTCGTTTCGCATCTGGCCGAGCGCCACCAGAAGCTGACGCTTGCCGAAGACGAGCACAAGGCGCGGGAGCATGAGCTGAGTGAAAAGAGGCGGAAGACGGACCTCAAGGAGCTGGCCCTCCGGCAGAAGGAACTGGAGCTTCGGCGGCACGGCTTGAAGGAGCTTCGCGATTTCATCGGCCAGGCGAGGAGGGACTGGGAAGCGCTGCGGGAAAAAACCGGCGCCTCGACGGGGTCCGATTTCGGGCAGCTCGCGGCGGGCATCCAGGCGCGCATCGAATCCGAGGAGAAGCGCATCGAGGAAGAGAGAGAAACGCTCGCTCCGGCCCCTTCGTTCGAGCTGCACCCGGGGATGGAGGTCATCATCGCACGGACGGGACGACGGGGCCGGGCGGTGAGGCCCGACAAGGCAAGGCGATGGATCGTGGAAACGGAGACACTCCGGCTGTCCCTCTCGCCGGGAGAGCTGCGCCCCGCGCCACCGGCAGGTCCCGCAGACAACAGCGCACCATCCGTGAGCTACTCGGCGGCGGGACAGGTGGATCCGCCGGTGCTGGAGCTGCACATCCGCGGGATGCGGCTCGACGAGGCCATGAAGCTCGTCGAGAAACAGCTCGACAGTGCCCTGCTCCATGGGCTGCGGGAGTTCAGCATCGTACACGGGAAAGGGGAGGGGATCCTTCGAACGGCAGTTCACCGATACCTCAAGAGCCTTCCGGCGGTGGAAGATTTCCGTTTTTCACTGCCCGAGGAAGGCGGCTTCGGGAGGACGATCGTCACATTGAAGAGTTGAAGTCGTGTGCGGATGCAGTCCGCGGATCGCCCGCGGTCGCCGGGGCCCGGCCGAACGGCGCCTCAGGCTTGCCATCGCGGGAGCCCGACGATAGTATGGCCCGATGGAATCCGGGCTTTTCGTTCAAGTCCTCTTCTCCACGGAGGTCATTGCAGCCGCTTTCTTCCTGATTCTCCTTCTCCCCCTTGTCTTCTTTGTCGCCTCCACCCGCAGCCGCCGGAGATTCGTGAAGCTTCCTGCACGGGTTCGGTCCCCGAAGCCCGTGCGCCGTCCGGTTGAAGAGCCTGCGGATCCCGATTCGCCTCCCGCACCGGGGCCCCGCTCCCGTGCCGGCGGCCCGGAGGCCGATCCGGAAGACCGGAAATGAAAAGCATCATTATCCGGGGCGCGCGCGAGCACAACCTGAAGAACATCGACCTGGAGCTGCCGCGGGACGCGCTGGTCGTGGTCTCAGGCCTCAGCGGGTCCGGCAAGTCCTCGCTGGCCTTCGATACCATATTTGCAGAGGGCCAGCGCCGCTACGTCGAATCGCTCTCCTCCTACGCCCGGCAATTCCTCGGCCGGCTGGACAAGCCTGACCTCGACTACATCGAGGGCCTCTCGCCCGCCATCGCCATCGAGCAGAAAGCCACGCATCGCAACCCGCGGTCCACCGTAGGGACTGTCACGGAAATCTACGACTATCTGCGGCTCCTGTACGCGAGGATCGGCGTCCCGCATTGCCCTCGCTGCGGCCGTGAGATTCAGGAGCAGTCGGTGGACCAGATCGTGGATTCGCTCCTGGTGATGCCGGAAGGCACGAAGGTGGTACTCCTGGCCCCCGTGGTCGGGGCGAAGAAGGGGGAGCACCAGAAGATCCTGGACGACGCGAAACGGATGGGGTACGTGCGCGTGAGGGTCGACGGTGAGATCCTGCCGCTGGACAGTGAGATAACGCTCGACCGGAAGCGGAAGCACATGATCGAGATAGTGGTGGACAGGCTCGTCGTGTCCGCCGAGAGCCGCAGGAGATTCGCCGAATCGGTCGAGGGGGCCCTGCAGACGTCAGGCGGAACCCTCATCGCGCAGGTCCATGAGAAGTCGGGGGAGCGCGAGATCCTCTTCTCCCAGAAGAGCGCCTGTCCCACCTGCGCCATCAGCATCCCGGAGATGCAGCCCCGGCTTTTCTCATTCAACAACCCATTTGGCGCATGTGATGAATGTTCTGGCCTCGGCGTGACTCTGGAGTTTGACCAGAACCTGGTCGTGCCAGACATGAGTCTCTCCTTCAACGAAGGGGGCGTTGCGCCCTACAACCCGAAGGCGAACTGGCACAGGAGCCAGTTCGAATCCCTCGCGAAGCACTTCAAGTTCTCCCTGGACACACCACTGGAGGACATCCCCCGTGATGTCTTCCAGGTCCTGCTGCATGGCACGAAGGAGAAGATCGGCTTCCGCTACGAGAGCAGAGACGGCCGGGGCAAGTGGGAGTTCCAGTCGGGGTTTCGTGGCGTCTTGAACGACCTGAAGCGGCGCTACCTGGAGAGCAGCTCCGAGCAGGTCAAGGAATGGATGGAAGGGTTCATGTCGCAGAAGGAATGCGGGGCATGCGGCGGGCGGCGGTTGAAACCCGAGGTGCTCGCTGTGACCGTGGGGGATCGCAACATCCACGAGCTGACGCAGCTCTCCGTCCGCGACGCGCTGGAGTTTTTTGCGAAGCTCCCCCTCGCTCCCACATCCCAGAAGATCGCCCGGCAGATCCTCAAGGAAATCGCCGCCCGGCTCGCCTTCATGAAAAACGTCGGACTCGCCTACCTGACACTCGAACGGCGCGCGAGCACTCTTTCGGGCGGGGAAGCGCAGCGCATCAGGCTGGCGACGCAGATCGGGTCGTCGCTCGTCGGGGTGCTGTACATCCTGGACGAGCCCACCATTGGGCTTCACCAGCGGGACAACGCCCTGCTCATCGACACTCTCAAGCACCTTCGTGACATCGGCAACACGCTCATCGTCGTGGAACATGACGAGCAGACCCTCCGGACGGCGGACTACATTGTCGATCTCGGGCCCGGCGCGGGTGTCCATGGGGGCCACGTCGTCGCAGCCGGCAGCTTGAAGGAGGTCTGCGCAAACACCCGCTCGCTGACGGGGCAGTACCTTGCCGGAGCGCTCACGATTGAAAGGAGCGGGCAACGTCGACCCGGAAACGGCGCTCTCATCGAGCTGCGCGGCGCGCGCGAGCACAACCTCCAGGGGATCGACGTCGTCTTTCCGCTGGGCACCCTGATCGCGATCACGGGCGTCTCGGGCTCGGGCAAATCCACGCTCCTGTCGGACCTGCTCTTTCCGGCGCTCTCCAACCGGGTGAGCGGGACACGGCTCCCCGAAGGCGCCTATGCGTCCCTCGAGGGTGCCGATCAGATCGACAAGATCATCAACATCGACCAGAGCCCCATCGGGCGTACTCCGCGCTCGAATCCCGCCACGTACGTCGGTCTCTTCGGGCCGATCCGAAGCCTTTTCTCGCTCCTGCCCGAAGCCCGCGCAAAGGGGTACAAGGCCGGCCGATTCTCGTTCAACGTGAAGGGCGGACGGTGCGAGAAGTGCCAGGGAGCCGGAACCATCCGCATCGAGATGCACTTCCTGCCCGATGTCTACATCACCTGCGATGCCTGCAAAGGCCGCCGCTACAACCGCGAGACACTGGACGTGCACTACAAGGGGAAGAACATCCATGATGTGCTGGAGATGACGGTCGAGGAAGCGATGAGCTTCTTCCGTCACATCCCCTCCCTGGCGCCGAAGCTGGCCACCCTGGTCGACGTGGGACTTGGCTACGTTTCCCTGGGACAATCGGCTCTCACCCTCTCCGGCGGCGAGGCCCAGCGCGTGAAGCTTTCACTCGAGCTGTCCCGCAAGAGCACGGGCCGAACTTTCTACATCCTCGATGAGCCGACCACCGGACTGCACTTCGCGGACGTGAAAAAGCTCATGGAGGTGCTGCAGAAGCTCGTCGATGCCGGCAATACCGTGGCGCTGATCGAGCATAACCTGGATGTCATCAAGTGTGCGGACTGGGTGATCGATCTGGGACCGGAAGGCGGGGACAGGGGCGGGTGCATTGTAGCTGCCGGCACCCCGGAGCAGATCGCCCGGGCAGAAAGCTCGTGGACCGGCCGATTCCTGAAGCACGCGCTGAAAAAGGAATGATCGCGGCCCTGCTCGCGTTGTTGTTCGTCTCTTTCACCGCCACCGTTTACGCGCAGGATGCCGGCGCTCCTGCACCTCCTGTCACGTCACCTTCGGCCTCCTCACCCCCCGCCCCGGCACCGTCCGCCGCAAAGGCCGCGCCTACCGCACAGGATCTCCTGGCCGAGACCCTCGCAAAGGATATCAACACGGCCAGCTACTACGAGCTGGTCATCTGGTGCGATCAGCTCGGGCTGGACAGCTCCGGTTCCCGCAAGGACCTGCAGGCCCGGCTTGCCCGGCACTTCTCCGTAACGCTGCCGGAGGCACCGGCCCCCGGCAAACGTTCCGTGACGGTACGTTCGGCCAGGGAATCGGAGTATTTCACGCAGTCCGAGACGGGGGAGAAGTATGTCCTGCTTCGCGGGGACGTCCGGGTGGAAGTCAGGGACCTTTCCGACGGCACCCTGCAGGTGATCAAGGCGGCGAGCCTCACCTTCAACCAGACCCGGCGGACCATGAGCGCGATGGGCGACGTAACCTACACGCTGACGCGGGGAGGGCAAACCGACACCTTTACCGGGCAGAGCCTTGACTTCGACCTGGACAGCTCTGAGGCGGTCTTCTACGACGGCAGCACGCGCCGAATCATCAAGAGGTCGACCGGTGACGTGCCATTCACCTTTGCGGGGGAGACGATCACACGCGTATCCAACGACACCGTCATACTCAGCAAGGGAGCGTTCACAAGCTCCGAAACGCCTGCCGATCCACTGTACCAGATCCGCGCGGGTACCGTGTGGCTCCTCGCGCCCAGTGAGTGGGCGGTCCAGGACGCAGTCCTCCTGATCGGCAGGGTGCCCATACTGTACCTGCCGGGGTTCTTCTGGCCGGGTGACGATTTTTTCTTCAATCCAAACGTCGGGTACAAGACGCGGGAAGGATCGTTCCTCCAGACCACCACGTACCTCATCGGCCGCAAGCCGAAGCAGGACAGCCCCTTCTCATTCCTCCAGCTGACCGGCTCCGGCGACGCCGGTTACGCAACGGAGCCCCATGGACTATTCCTGAGGAAAATTCCCGGCCGCACGCCGCCGAAGGATGACGGGCACACGCTGAAGCTCATGCTCGATGCCTATTCCCGGCTGGGCGTGATGGCAGGACTGGCGGGGGACTTTTCTCCCCTCGGAACGTTTCGTACGAGCCTTGCCTTGAGCCGGAGCATCTTCCTGGACTCGACGAGCCAGCTCTACACTCCTTACCTGCCCGTGTCAAACCCTCCGTACAACGTGGGCGACGAGTTCTGGAACTCCTCCTCGGTTTTCGGGTCTGTCGTTCCATTCCGGTACGGCATGGAGGGCTCCCTCAAGACGAGCGGCAGCTCGTACTCGCTGACCGCAGGCTTCCAGTACTTCTCGGACCCTTCCTTTACAACGGATTTCTACACACGATCGGAAAGCGGCATGCTTTCAGCACTTTTCACACAGCCGAATGCAGCGCCGACAAGCACGCCTCAGCAAGTGAACCTCTCCTGGGATGTGTCGGGCAGGCTCGATTTCACCAGGATGGTGAACCTGCCATTCATTCAGAATCTTTCGATGCCGAACCTCAATCTCAAAATGACGTGGCAGAGCAATACGCCGAGCGGGCTGAGCGATCCGCAGGCCAGTGACCCGGGCCGCACCTTCTATTACCCCTCCAGCATCACCGCTCCGAATGTCTCTTTCGCCATGTCCGGAGACATCCTCACTCTGGGCGGGAGCTCGACGAGCCCGCCTCCTTCGGCAGCGCCCGCGGGAGTCGCGGCGCCGGCGGAGAATGAGCCCTCGGCGCCGGGGAAGGGCTTGCGGGCTCCGGTCCCCGCGGATATCCCGCTGCCGCCGCCGAAGGAAATCACTCCCCCCGGCGCCGCAGGCGCAATCGCGCGGATCCCGTTCAGGGGTCCCGAGCCGCAGGCGGATGAACAGGCGCAGGCCCGTCAGGCTGCGACATTCAAGCTCTCGTATCAGATCCAGCCTCGCGCCACCCTCGAGCACACGTTCGATACTGCGGGCTGGACGACCAGGCAGGCCGTGAACTACGGGATCCTCTACCGGACCTTCGAGACGGGCGGCGCTTCCAGCGTCACCGCCGCGGCATCCTTCTGGGACAAGCTCGCCGATACGAGCGTCACGCTCAGTGCGGACGGTCTCTGGCGATCGCGATTCGATCCCTCTGCCGCGGAGCGCGTTTCGACTGACTGGCCGAACCTCCTCCTCCTCGACCAGCAGCAGGACCGGCTTTCCTTCCGCACAGCGTTCCAGGGAACGATCCGGCCATTCCCCGCGGTGTCGGATCTCTCCGCCTCGAGCCTGCAGTACAAGCTCAACTTCAGGATGTACCAGATCGGCCTAACGGGAACCGATCCGTACAATCCCATCATGACGACCCTGGGACCCGCATGGGCGCCGGACGCGATCTCGGAGCACAGCTTCGCCTCCAATCTTGCCCTGACCACTCCGGCAACGAGCGATTCGCTGGCAGTCACACTGCAGCTGCCGCCGCTCGTGCCGACGATGACCGCCCGGATCGACGCGAGCGGAGGAATACTGAAAGGCCGGGTCCAGGGGGGCTTTGCCGCTCCCGCGTCTGGAATCCAGTACCAGCCGCTTGTCGTGAACGCATCGATAGACACGGGGGCGGCCGGGAGTTCTGCCGGCACCAGCCCTGCGGCAAGCACGCCATCGACGCCGGGCGCCTCTCTCACTGCTTCCGAGGAGCTGCAGTTCGACGTTGCCGGTTCTCTTCTCTCGCGGTCCACGTCGCAGATCGGAATCGCCGGACTGGCCGCCTCGTTCGTCGCTCTGAACACGGGCAGCCCGAACAAGCTCGTTCCCGCGACCGTGAGGGTCGGGTATGAAGCCACGGGCGACCCGCTCTGGTCCTGGAAGGATCGGATGAAGCTCGTCCCCGGGCTGAAGACTCACTGGTACCTGAACCTTCAGACCTACGTCGACAACCTTTTCGATTTCAGCCCGTCGCTGACCCTCACGATCTACAAGTCCCTCGACCTCACATTTTCCTCCGTGTCCAACAACACTCGAACGTACCTCTACATCCCCGGATGGTCAGGGCTTCCGTGGGTCAATCCTCTCTCCGACCTCATGCAGTCGTTCAACTTCTTCAACAGCGACGACCGAAGGCGCTCAGGGTTCAAGATCCAGACCATCTCGCTGAAGGCAGTTCAGCACTTTCCCGACTGGGACGTCACGGTACAGTATCAGGGATCGCCGCAGCTGATCACCCATACCAATCCGTCGGGAACCCAGTACCAACAGAACGAATGGAGCCCGACATTCTCCATCCAGGTCCAGTGGAAAGCGGTTTCCGAGGTCAAGAGCACCATCCATCAGGAGTACACGGGGGCCAGCACTGTGCCGAGCCTCCGATAGCTCCCGGCTCATTGACGCCGTGCACGGTTTTCGATTACCATGATGCCGGAAGCTGAATGGAGAAACCGCTGACTGTCGTGGTGAGCGACGAGACGATCCTTCCCGAGATCTGCGGGGCGAACGACATCAATCTGAAAACTCTCGAGGATCTGCTGGGAGTGCGCATCTTTTCCCGTGGAAACGAGATCCTCCTTGACTCCTCCGACGATGCAGTCCAGAGGACCTTCCGGCAGCTGCTTCAGCAGCTGGAGGATCACGTGCGCCTGGGACAGCTCCCGGGACCTGACCTCATCCGCACCCTCCACAGCTCGATCGCAAGCGGCGAGGACGAGAAAGTCGAGATTCTCAAGCGCAATCTCGTCGTCATCCCGAACGGTCTGCGCAAGGTGTATCCCCGAACGCACAACCAGGCCGTCTACCTGGAGTCGATCGACCGCAATGAGATCGTCTTCGGCGTCGGTCCTGCAGGGACGGGGAAGACGTATCTCGCCGTGGCCCAGGCGCTGAAGCAGGTCCTCGGCCAGAACAGGCGGAAGCTCATCATCACCCGGCCTGTCGTGGAGGCCGGCGAGAGCCTGGGGTACCTTCCGGGCGACCTCACGCAGAAGATCCATCCCTACCTCCGGCCGTTGTACGATGCGATCGAATCCCTCATTCCGCTGGAGGTCTTCCGCCGCATGGAGGAGAACGGCGTGCTGGAGATTGCACCGCTCGCCTACATGCGCGGCCGCACGCTTTCGGGCGCCTTTATCATCCTGGACGAAGCGCAGAACACCACCCGCGAACAGATGAAGATGTTCCTCACGCGCCTTGGAGAGAACTCGCGCACCGTCGTCACCGGGGACATCACGCAGATCGACCTGCCGCGCAAGTCCGATTCCGGCCTGCTGTCGGTGATTCCCATCCTCACTCCCATCCGAGAGATCCGCTTCACGTTCTTCGAAGAGAGGGACGTGGTGCGAAATCCTCTCGTGCGGAAGATCGTCCACGCATACGAAACGGCGCATGAAGAGTAAGCGGCTGCCATTCGTCACGCGGGCCGCGGACCTCATCCAGCGGATGCGCCTCGAACGCTGGACCGTCATCGCGCTCGCCGCCGCCTTCGTCATCGGGCTCGCGGCAATCCTCCTCACAACGGAGTTCAGGAGCCTCGGGCTGCCGTCGCCCGAGACATGGACGCCGGGTCGGCACGCGGAGAAAGACTACATCGTGGAGAGGGATTTCCCGTTCGTGGATGAGAGGGCCACGGAGAGCCGGCGCGATTCCCAGGCCCGGCTGGTCCCTCCTGTTTTTGTCCTCACTCCGATGGCCGGGTCTGCGGCGCGGGACGAGCTCGACCGCTTCTCCCAGCTTCTCCTCCGCATGGTTCGTCAGGGGGAATCAGAGGACCGGATTTCTGCGGCCCTCCAGGACGGATGGAACGACAGGATCAGCCGCACGGACCTCCGGTCGATCCTCTCCACCCGCAGCCTGTCGCGGACGCTCCAGCACGCCCGGGAACTGCTGGACGCATCCCTTTCCTGGGGAATCGTGGACATGATCGCGCATACCGACGAGGTGTCGTCTGCGGGCGCGATCGAGCTGCGCCGGATGCAGGATGGCCGGCTGCAGTCCGAGGAAATCGCGCTGAAAGACGTGGTGACGCGCGACAACGCTGCATCCCAGGCAGAGGTTCGCCTGCTGCCGGCCGGGACGACGGATGCCGAGCGGCGTGCACTGCGGATCCTCATTGACGCCTTCGTCGCCGAGAACGCATTCTACGATGCGGATGCCAGCCAGCAGAGGCGTGACCGTGCGCGCGCGGAGGTCGACCCGGTGACGGAAAAGCTGTCGCGGGGGCAGGTCATCGTCCACCGGGGGGACGTCGTGTCGGAAGGGGCCGCGGCACGGATCCGGGCGCTTGCCGACTACGCGCGAACCGTGGACGTGAACGGAATCCTCGGGGAGGCCCTCTTCCTCCTTGTCGTCATCACTCTCGCCCTGTTCCTCCTTTCGCTGAAAAGCGCTCCGGTGACGCTCCGCCGCGGTCACGTCATGCTCCTCCTTGCCCTCGGCCTGGCGCACGTGATCATCGCGTCGCTCGTCGTGCGGTTCGTGTCCCTCGCGGATTGGATGCCGGCGTCGGTGGCGCTGCCGACGGGCGCAATGGCCATGCTGGTTGCGATCCTCGTATCCACACCCGTCGGGGTCTTCTTCTCACTGGCCGCATCGCTTGCCCTGCTCCCGCTGACGGGAATGGGCGTGCAGGCGTTTCTCTTCGCGTTCCTCAGCGGCATCGCCGGCACCGCCGTCGTCCTCGACGCGGAGAAACGCATCGACCTGGTGCGCGCCGGCCTCCTCCTCTCCATCGCCGATGCGGTGATCGTTCTCGTGCTCGGGCTTCTGGGAAACTACGAGCCGCGAATGATTTTCTCCCTGGTTGCCGGCGGGGTGGCCAATGGGTTCCTCTGCGGTATTCTCACGCTCGGGTTCCTCCCCGTCTTCGAGCTCACCCTCAATGCCCCGACCCGGTTCAAGCTCATGGAGCTCTCCGACTTGAACTCGCAGATCTTCAAGCGAATGCTGTCGCAGGCGCCGGGAACGTACACCCATTCCATCAGCGTGGCGAATCTCGCCGAGACCGCATGCGAGGCCATCGGCGCAAACGCCCTGCTCGCCCGGGTCAGCGCCTATTACCACGACATCGGAAAGGTCGAACAGGCCGACTATTTCGTGGAAAACCAGAAGGCGCATAATCGCCACGACGAGATGCGGCCCAGCCTCTCCGTGGCAGTGATCAAGAGCCACGTGCGCATCGGCATCGAAAAGGCGCACGAGCTGAATCTCCCGCAGGCCATCATCGACATCATCGCCCAGCACCACGGGCGGGGACTGATCACCTACTTCTATCACCGCGCGGTCAAGGAGGGGAGGAATCCCCGGCTCTCGCGGGACGACTACATGTACCCGGGGGTCCGGCCGAAGTCCAAGGAGGCGGCCGTGCTCATGCTCGCGGACACTGTGGAGGCTGCTTCGCGCGCGCTGAAGAAACCGACCGAAAACCGGCTGGAGCGGTTCGTCCAGGACATGATCATGGAAAAGTTCACGTCGGGTGATCTGGGGGACTCCAGCCTGACCCTCAGGGACCTCGAATTGATCCGCAAGAGCTTCGTGCACATTCTCGAAGGCTATTTCCATACGCGCATCGAGTACCCGAAGCTGGCCCGGGCAACGGCGGGGCGCTCATGAGCACGCCGCCATTGCCCGGCAGCCGCGGGCGCCCGCGATCAGTGGAGATCATCGCTGACGGTGTTCCGCTGTCGCGCAGGCATGCCCGCATTGCACGATTCTGCGAGAAGGCCCTCATGAATGCGGGCTTCACGACATGGGCCGTGAGCATACTCCTGTGCGGTGACGAGCGGATGACAGCCCTGAACAGCCGCTACCGCCGCCGGCGCGAGGCGACAGACGTGCTTTCATTTCCGGAAGAAGAGGGCCGAAAGGGTGAGCCCGTCGCGGGAGACCTTGCCATCTCGATAGATGCATTGCGCCGCAACGCCGCGGTGTTCGAGGTATCGGAGAACGAGGAGATGAAACGGCTCCTTGTCCACGGCCTCCTTCATCTTGCCGGCATGGACCACGGGCGCGGGCGAAGAGGTGAAATGCTCACCCTCCAGGAGAGGCTGTTGGACACGCTTCAGTCAGAAAAGATCTTCGGGGAGACACGGAAGTGAGAATGAACGCCCGGGTCATCGTGCGCGCGGCGCTCATCGCGCTCATCGTGTGGGGGGGGACCGCGGCCTTCGGCGCCGATGCACGGAGCGCCTATCTCGATGGAGCTGCCGCGGAGGGCCGGGAGGACTTCGCGCTTGCCGTGGAGAAATACAAGGAAGCCCTCTCCCTCAATCCCGCGTACCTCGAGCCGATGGTCGGCCTGGCCGAATCATTTTTCCAGATGGAGGAGTACGACGAGGCCTCCACCTACGTGGCAATGGCGCGTACCTATGACAGAAACAACCCCGATCTTGCCGTGTTGGAGGGACGGATCCGCATCGGACAGGGCAGTGTTCCCGCGGCGCGCGCGCTTTTCACCGCAGTGTTGCGGGAACAGCCGAACAACGTCGAGGCGCGCCTGGGGATCGCCGAAGCCGAAATCGCGGAAGGCCGGCCGCAAACAGCGCTGGGCCAGTACGCGCAGACGCTGAAGCTCGCCCCGGAAAGCAGCCGGGCAATCCTCTCACTGGCCATGCTCTCCGACGAGTCCGGCGACTCCGTCCGCGCGGGCAGCTACTACGAGCTCGCGTTGAAGAGCCACTCGTCGGATCCGCAGGTCCAGCTCGCGGCCGCGACATGGTATGCGTCGCGTGGGAGCTTTGCCGCGGCGGAGAAGCGCGCCCAGATCGCCCTTTCGCTGAGGCCCGGGCTGGATCGGGCGAAAATTCTCCTCGGAGGAATCTCCCTCCAGACCGCCCGCTACGCTGACGCGATCTCCATGCTGCGCGATGTTGTGACGACGAACAGGGACAACGCCGTTGCATGGTATTCGCTGGGCCTCGCGTACCGCAAGTCGGGTGACCCTGCGAAGGCGATCTCGAGTTTCGCCTCGGCCCTCCAGGCCCGGCCGGACGACGAGGTGGCGCGGATCGGCCAGGAAGCAGCGGCAGTCGAGTCGCTCCCCATGGACGATGCCCAGCGCGGGAAGATGGGAGCCTGGCATTTTGCCCAGGGACGCGCGTACGAGGACCGGAGCTTCCTTGAAAAGGCTCTTGCGGAGTACCGCAGGGCACTGATCCTCGACCCGACCTCGGCCGATGCCCGGGTCGGATATGCCCGGATCTACAAGAGCCTCGGATTCCCGGCGAAGTACCTGAGTGAGCTCCAGGTCCTCGCGAAGCTCGGTTCGAAAAACACATTCGTCTCAGACGAAATCGAGCGGCTGACGAGCGTTCTTTCCGAATCCGTCTCCCGCGCCTGGGGCTATGACCAGTACAACCTTGAGCGGTCGCGCTACGTCATTCCCGTGTACACGCTTTCAGCAGGAAACCGGCTCGTGCACGCGATGGCCAGCGATGACCTCGCCCGCTATTTCGCTTCGCTGCTGGGAAGATTCGACTCGATTTCCACCCCGGATGTTCCGCCCGGGGTGATCGGGTTCGACCAGGCCTTTCGGGCTGCCCGGACCGCCGGCAATGACTATTTCGTCCTCATCGCCGTTGACGAGGCGGACAGGAGCTTCTCCGCCACCGTGGACGTGTACCTTGCGCGCACGGGAGCGCGGATCGCCAGCTTCGCCGCATTCCGGACGGGGAATGACCGTGTCCGGGACTCCTTGATGAAACTGGCCTCCCAGGTTGCCGATCTGCTCCCGCCGAAGGGTTCGCTGCTCACCCGCAAATTCGGGCAGGGTGCCATCGATCTCGGGTCATTCCAGGGGGTGAAGAAGGACGACGCCCTTGTCATCGTGCGCAAGGGAAGGGTCCAGCTGAGATCGGATGGTCCCGGGCTTGCCTACGACGAAAACGATGTGGTGGGTGACTTCCGGGTTACAGGCCTCGACGAGGCCGTGTCGGAAGGATTGGTCTCGGGACGCGGGTATTTCGACTATGTAAACAGCGGGGACCAGGTGCTGTACCCCGTGAAGAAGGCCGCGGCGCCAACTGTGACGCCCGCACAGCGATCGGGAAACATTCTCTCCCGCATTTTCAGGATCGGCGGGTAGCCCGTCGTCCCGGGACAGCCTCGACGCCGTTGACACTCCCTGGCCTTTCCCGTATATTTTCGCCGAATTCGCGCACATCCCCCCCGCTGAAAACTGCGATGACAAAGAATGTCACCTGCGGTGACAGGGCACCTGCAAGGAGCATGCGTATGGCCAAAAAGACCGTTCGCGACGTCGATCTGAGGAAGAAACGAGTTCTCATCCGGGTTGATTTCAATGTGCCTTTGAAGGATGGCAGGATCACGGATGACACACGCATCACGGCGGCGCTGCCGACCCTCAATTACATCCTCGACCAGAAAGGCGCGAGCCTCATCCTCATGAGCCACCTCGGCCGTCCGAAGAAGCCGGACAAGGAGAACAGCCTTGCTCCGGTCGCCGTGCGGCTCTCCGAGCTGCTCGGACGAAAGGTGACGCTCGCTCCGGACTGCGTCGGCCCGGAGGCGGAAGCAGTCGTGAAGGCGATGCAGCCGGGGGACGTCGTGCTCCTGGAGAATGTTCGCTTCCACCCTGAGGAGGAGAAAAACGACCCGGCGTTTGCGCGCAAGCTCGCAGCGTTCGGGGACGTGTACGTGAACGATGCATTCGGAACCGCGCATCGGGCGCACGCCTCCACGGAAGGGATCTCGAAGATCCTTCCGGGTGTCGCCGGATTCCTCATGGAGAAGGAAATCAAGTTCCTTGGAGGGGTGTTCGAGAACCCTGCGAAGCCATTTGTCGCGGTCATCGGCGGCGCCAAGGTCTCCACGAAGATCGCCGTCCTTGAATCCCTTCTTCCCCGGGTGAGCACGATGATCATCGGCGGAGGGATGTCCTTCACCTTCTCGAAAACCCAGGGGCATACCATTGGCACTTCCCTCGTGGAGGAGGACTTCCTGGATACCGCCCGGGCCTTCCTGGACAGGGCGAAGAAGACCGGCGTGGAAGTGCTCCTGCCCGTGGACTATCGCGTCGGGACGGAGTTCTCTGAGAAGGCGAAAGCCGAGCTGGTGGACAGCGTCGATGTGCCCGCCGGCAAGATGGCAATGGACATCGGTCCGAAGACCGTGGCCCTTTTCAAGGATCGCATTCTCAAGGCGAAAACGGTGATCTGGAACGGCCCCATGGGCGTGTTCGAGTTCCCCGAGTTCAGCACGGGAACGCTGGAAATCGCCCGGGCGGTGGCCGAGTGCAAGGGAACCACCGTGGTCGGCGGAGGCGATTCTGTTGCCGCGGTCAACCAGTTCGCCCTCGGGGACCGCATCACGCACGTGTCCACTGGCGGCGGCGCGTCATTGGAGCTGCTCGAGGGCAAGCAGCTTCCCGGTGTTGTCGCGCTCCAGGACAAGTAGGTCATCATGAGACAGCCATTCATCGCCGGGAATTGGAAGATGTACAAGACCGTGAGTGAAGCGGTCTCGCTCGCGGGCGCCCTGGCATCGGCTCTCGCATCGGAGTCCGGCAGGAAAATCATGATTGCGCCGCCCTTCACCGCGCTGCACGCTGTGCGCGAGGCGCTGAAGGGTTCCCGCATCCTCCTCGGCGCGCAGAACGCCTGCGCGGAGCTCGAAGGGGCGCATACGGGGGAAATCTCGCTGCGCATGCTCCGTGATGCAGGGGTCGCGGTGGTCATCCTCGGACACTCCGAGCGGCGTCACGTGTACAGCGAGAGCGACGCCCTGGTGAACCGGAAAGTACGACTTGCCCTCGCCGAAGGATTCGAGGTCATCCTGTGCGTGGGGGAGACCCTTGATGAGAGGCAGTCAGGCGTGACGGAGAAGGTGGTGGAAACACAGACCCGTGCGGGTCTCTCATCGGTCTCCGAGCGTGATCTTGCGAAGGTCACGATTGCGTACGAGCCGGTCTGGGCCATCGGCACGGGGAAGAACGCCACGCCGCAGGATGCGGACGCAGTGCATAAGTACATCCGCGCCGTCGTGGGCGGCATGTACAGCGTGGCCGCGGCACAGGCCATCACGATTCAGTATGGGGGATCGGTGAAGCCGGAAAATATCCGGGAGCTCATGGCCATGGACAATGTCGATGGCGCCCTCGTCGGAGGCGCGTCTCTGAAGGCGGAGACGTTCCTGCCCATTGTGAAGTACGATCGGTAAGGGGGTTTTTCAGGTATGGGAATCATCGGCATCGTTCTCCTGGTGATCATGGTCATCAGTGCGGTCCTCCTGGTGCTCGTCGTCCTCGTACAGGACGACCAGGGCGAGGGCATTGGGGGCATATTCGGGGGCGGCAGCAACACGGCCTTCGGCTCGCGTTCGGGGAACGTTCTTACCCGGTTCACCGCCGCGCTCGCCGCGGTGTTCCTCGTGTGCATCTTCGGGCTGGCGTGGATCAACAGGACCCCGACGGCAGGCAATGTCGTGAGCAAGGCGCGCCAGGAAGCGCTCAGCGGCACCAACCAGCAGAGCTGGTGGGTCCAGGCGCCCGCCACGACCGGTACAACGCCGGCGCCCAGCGGCGGCGCCTCGCCGTTCGGCGCCTCCACTCCCCAGGGAGGGGCTGCGGCGCCGTCGGCCAACCCTTCACCCGCCACGAGTCCGGCGCCTGCAACAACGCCCGCGCCCGGTCCCGCCTCTTCGGGAACAGGGGGCCAGTAGGGTGGCTCTGCTCCTGCAGGAACTGTTCGTCCCCGGCCGGATAAAGTGTCACCTGGAAGCGGAAGACAAGTCAGAAGCCTTCGAGGAGCTCGTCGACCTCCTGGTGACGCACTACGGCCTGGACTGCCGGGACGACATCCTGGATGCGATAACACGGCGCGAAGCGAAAATGTCCACGGGGATCAAGCGTGGAATCGCGATCCCTCATGCGAAAACGAACTTCACGAGCGGCGTGGTCGGCGTCCTGGGAATCTCCGACCGTGGAATCGACTACGAATCCCTCGACGGGGAACCGGTCCACATGCTCTTTCTCCTCGTGAGCTCGGAGGAGGATGCCGGTACACATCTGTCTGTACTGAAGAAGATCGCCCTCCTCGTGGAGAATCCGGATTTCTACCGTGACGCCTGCGCAGCCGGCGATTCCGAGACGGTACACAAGGTGCTCCGCAGCTACGAGGAAATCCTGGACTCGCACGAGATCTAGCCCGCCACGAGTCCGCGGAAGGAACAGGTGCTCCCATGTCCGACATGCTTGAAAAACTCCTGGGCGTTGAGAAGACCGCCGCCGGGCTTGTGGCGGAAGCGGAGGAGGAGGCGGGCCGCCGCACGACCCAGGCCCGCCTGGAAGCACAGAAGCGGCACACCGAGCTCCTGAAGACGAAAGCGGCGGAGAACGGGGCCGCCCTCGCGGCTGAGCGCGCGCGGCTGGCGGCGGAACGGGAGGCCCGGAACAGCGAAGAACGCGAGAAGCTGTCGCGATCCCGCACCGATGAGGCCGCGTTCCGCGCGGCCGTGCTCGCGATCATCGAAAAAGGCAGGGCATGAGCCGCACCTCCCGGTATGCCTTCATCCTCGCAAAAGTCTACGGCGTCATAGCGAGATCGTTCGTTGGCGCCAGCTACCGGGATCTCCTTCGGCTGAAGTCTCTCGCCGAGCTCTCCGATCACCTGTTTCCCGGCGAGCGCGCCCAGTCGCCGGAGGCGGCCCTCCCGATCGAGCTTGAGGCGCGCGTGGTCCGCGCGTCCATCGAGGCGATGGCATATGTCCTGAACTATTTCGAATCGCCGCCGCCGATCCTCGTCCACACTGCGCGAAAGCTGGAATACCAGAACGTGAAGTCCGTCGTGCGTGGAATTGTGCACGGCAGGGTCGACGACCTCCGAATCTGGGATCTTGGAAGGTACGCCGGCATCAGGCTCAGGGACGCCAAGGATCCGGAGAAAGCCATCAAGTCCAGCCCATACGCATGGATCCTTCCCCTCCTTAAGGCGGTGCCGCTCGCCCAGGTGGAGAACAGGCTGGACCGGGACTATTACGACCGCTTGCTGCAGCTCGCCCGTGCGCTCCCGGCAAGGGATCGGACGGGAGTCCTGCGGCTTGCGAGCGCCGAGATTGCCCTCGCGAACGTCGTCTGGGCCCTTCGTCTGCGGTTCTACTTCAAGCTCGACGCCGGAAAGGCTCTGGGCCTGCTGATCCAGGGGACCAGCAGCAGCGTGCGGGCTGCCATTGCCGACATATTCGAAATCTCCGCCGACTCCGCGGAGGACTGGCGGAAGTGGCGGTACGGCTGGCTCCTGGAGGATCAGCTCGGGGAATCCTTCACGGCTCCCGATCCCATCCGGGCAGAGCAGAAGGCATCGCAAGCCCTGTACGCGCGAGCGCACCATGCCTTTCATCAGAATCCCTTCACCCTTGGTCCGCTCGTGGCGTATTTCAAGCTCAAGGAGTACGAAGCGAGCCTCCTCAGCATCGCTGTAGAAGCCCTGCACCTCTCCGTTCCCGAGCAGGACGTCCTGAACATCGTGGGGGACCGTTGATGCTGTTCACGGAACCCATGAAGAAAATCGAGATCCTGGTCCTCAAGAGCGACGCGGACAGCGTCATGCGTTCGCTGGGATTTGCCGGCTGCATGCAGCTCATCACAGACACGCCGGAGACCCGGGGGCCGGGTGCAGAGGAGCGGGAAGCCGCTGAGCTGAAGGTACGGGTCCAGTCGCTTGCCCGCTTCCTCGGGGTGAGCGATGAGGGGGGAGCCGGGAGCGAGGCTCCCGATAGGAGTGTGCTCGCACGGAAAGCCGCTGAAATGCTTGAGGCGGCGAAACAGCTCGTCGATGAAGAAGGCCGGCTCATCCAGCGACGTCTCGGCCTGCGGCAGGCCGCCGATGAGCTTGCCGCGTTCTCCCGGGTGAAGGTCCCTCTGGAGGAGGTGCAGCGCCTCAGCTACCTCACCGTCCGCGTCGGCTCGGTCGCCCCGGAGCTGTTCCCTGACCTCGTCCAGGCCCTCGGGAAAAGGGCCCTCGTGCTGCCGCTGGACCGCCCTGGTTCTTTCATGGCACTCGCCCCGAGAAAGGGTCGATGGGCGCTCGATTCTGAGCTTTCACGGCGCGAGTTCCAGGCGGCACAGTTTCCCCCTGACCGAAATGGCGTGCCGGGGGACATGCTGGCCGCGATCGGCGAGGAGCTTGCCGCAATCGAGCGATCCCTTGGGGAGATGGAGACGAGGAAGGCGGTCATCCGTCGCGAGCGCGGAGCCGAATTGGCCGTCCTGCTCGCAGAGCTGGAGCTGAGCGTAACGGTCGACTCGGTGAAGCAGACGCTGGGGTCCACAGGGAGCGTGCAGAAGGTGACGGGCTGGATTCCGCTGCGCCGGATGCCTGCCGTTCTGGACGGCCTGGATGCGATGACCCAGGGCCGGATGGCGGTTCGCGTTTTCGATCCGTCCGAGCTGCCGGAAGTCAGCTCGGGCCGGGTGAAGGTGCCGGTCTCCACCCCGCACGGCCGCCTTGTCAGGTCGTTCGAGCGCATGGTCTTCTCCTATGCCATCCCCCTCTATGGCACGATCGATCCCACTCCGTTCGTCGCCGTGATGTTCGTCCTCCTGTTCGCGGTCATGTTCGGGGACGTGGGCCAGGGCTTTGTCGGCGTGGTGGTCGGGCTGCTGATCAGCAGCGGGCGCGTCGCCTCATTCGAGACCTACCGCCGGAAAAACTTCGGTACGACCTTTCTCCTGGCGGGTCTCGCGTCCATGGTGAGCGGATTCTTCTATGGTTCCTTCTTCGCGAACGAGCACGTCCTGGAGCCCGCGACGCGGTTCGTCACGGGTTTCCTGCTGGGCAAGCCCCTCGATCACATCGTGTCCCTGCAGGGTTTCCAGAAGATCATTCTGTTCTTCGGGATCACGATCGGGGTCGGTGCGATCATCAACTCCGTGGGACTGATTCTCAACATCGTGAACTACGCGCGCCGCAGGGACTGGGAAAAGGCCATCCTGTCGAAAACTGGAGCCGCCGGGGCGATCTTCTTCTGGTATGCCCTCTTTGTCGCCGTGCGGGTTCTCGCCGGAGGCCGGTTCGGCAGTCTGGACCTCGCGGTTCTCGCCGTGCCCCTCCTTGCACTGTTTTTCCGGGAGCTTATCGTGCGGCTGCTGAGCGGGCATCGGCCGCTGCTGAAGGACGGCCTTTTCTCGTTCATCATGGAGGGGATCGTCGAGATCCTCGAGTCGGCCATCTACTATGTTTCGAACTCGGTGTCGTTTCTCAGGGTTGCCGCCTTTGCCCTGGCGCACACGGTGCTCAGCACGATCGTGTTCCTGCTCTCCGACATGGTGGGCGGTGCGCCAGGGGGGATCGCTTTCCGGATCCTCGTCATCCTGATCGGGAACTCCATCATTATCGTCCTCGAAGGCCTGATCGTGACGATCCAGGTGGTCAGGCTCCAGTACTATGAGTTCTTCTCCAAGTTCTTCAATGAAACCGGGGAAGAGTTCTCGCCGTTCATTCTTCGTTCATCGGGAGGTGTGAGGTGAAGAAGCGTGTTTTCGTGTCGCTGGCGCTGCTGGTTGTTGCCGCCGCGCCCGTGCTGTTCGCCCAGTCGCCGGCCGCAGCCGCCACTGGCGCGCCGAGCGCGGCACTCAAGTACATCGCGGCGGCCCTCGCGGTCGGGATGGCCACCCTGGGCGGCGGGATCGCCGTCGGCCAGATCGGCGCGGCGGCCATGGCGGCCATGAGCGAAAACCCCGAGCTCACCGGCCGGGCGCTCCCTTTCGTCGGGTTGGCGGAAGGAATCTGCCTCTGGGGCTTCATCGTGGCCCTGATGATCCTCTCGGCCTGAGGCCCGGCGGTCCGTGACCTTCTACTTTCTTGGGTCTGAGGAGCTGGCCATCGGATTCCGGTTCGTCGGTGTCCCCGGCACCGTCGTTCGCACGGCCGAAGAGGCCCGGGAGGCCTTTCTCGCGGTCACGCGCCGCGGGGAGGCGAAGGTGGTTGTCATCACCGAGGACGTTTCGGCCATGATTCCGCGGGAGGTAATGGACTGGCAGATGGCGGGCGCGTATCCCCTCATCGTGGAGATCCCCGGGATTGCGGGCCACCGTGAGGGACGGACGAGCCTGATCGATTCCATCCGGGACGCCGTGGGAATCCATGTCTAGGAGGGAGAAAATGCGCCTACGGCGCCGAGAAGAAATGCGCCTACGGCGCAGGGGGAGCAGGTTCAGATGGAGACCGTGAGGACCAGCGAGGCGCTGGAATCGCAGATCCTGGAAGACGCGCACGCGAAGGCAAAGCGGACCCGGGAAAAGGCGGACAAGGAGTGCGAGGCAATCCGTGGAGAGTGGGCGCGCCGGGACGCAGACGGGGTGCAGCGGCTGGATGCCGCCCGTGAGGCGCGCATTGGCGCCATGCGTGAGGACCTGGAGGCTTCGCTCCCCCTGGATTTCATGCGTTCTCGACTCGCATTCTTCCAGAAGTCGGTTACGGACGCCCTGGAGAAGCTGTACGCGTCTCTGGACGCCCGTGAGCTGGGCCGGGTCATCGGAAGCCAGGTGGCCAGGGCTGCGTTCGCGTTCATCAACCAGCATCTTGTCGTGTGGTGCTCGGGGATCCCCGACCAGGAGGCGCGCGGGATCGTTACCGGCAATATTCCCGGCGCCATCGTCCAGGAGGTGAAGCAGCTCCCTCCAGAATCGGCGGCAGAAACAGGCAAAGGTCTCGTTCTGGAGACATCGGACGGGAGCAGGCGCTTCCGGGCCACCCTGCAGGAACTCTCAGCCCTCCTCCTCGAGGAGCATCGCGAAGAGCTGGTGAGGGCATTGTTCGGAAAAGACGTGCAGAAATGATCGAAGGCAAGGTAGTTCGGATCAACGGACCAATCATCAAGGCGACGGGTCTCGGGGGCAGCGGACTGTACGATGTCGTGGAGATCGGTGAGAAACGGCTGATCGGAGAGATCATCCGTCTCGAAGGCGACGCGGCGACCATCCAGATCTATGAGGACAACACTGGCATGCGCGTCGGAGAGAGCGCCTTCTCCCTGGAGCGGCCGTTGTCCGTGCATCTGGGCCCTGGGCTCCTGGGCGAGATCTATGATGGAATCCAGCGGCCGCTCACGGAAATCAAGCGGATGGGCGGGGGGTTCATCAACCCGGGCATCAAGATCCCCCCGCTCCCTCTCGAGAAGAGGTGGCATTTCGTCCCCACGGTGAAGTCGGGTGACACGGCGGCTCCCGGCGTGATCGTGGGGGAGGTGAGGGAATCGGCAACCATCATGCACAGGATCGTGGTTTTCCCCGACCTCAAGCAGTCGCGCATCGAATGGATCGCGCCCGAAGGCGACTACACGATCACGGACATCATCGTGCGATTCGGCGGGGGCCGGGACATGTCCATGTCCCATTACTGGCCGGTACGGAAGCCGCGGCCCTTCCAGGCGAAGATGGGGATGGACGAGCCGCTGGTCACCGGCCAGCGCGTGATCGACGTATTCTTCCCCATTTCACGAGGGGGCACCTCCGCAATCCCCGGCGGCTTCGGCACCGGCAAGACGATGACCCAGCACGCCCTGGCGAAGTGGTGTGACGCGGACATCATCGTGTACATCGGATGCGGCGAGCGGGGAAACGAGATGACGGACGTCCTGACCGAGTTTCCCAGGATCCAGGATCCGCGGACAGGCAAGTCGCTCATGGAACGCACGATCCTCATCGCCAACACCTCGAACATGCCCGTGGCTGCCCGGGAGGTATCCATCTATACCGGTGTCACGCTCGCCGAATACTACCGTGACATGGGCTACGACGTTGCGATCATGGCGGACTCCACCTCGCGCTGGGCGGAGGCGCTGCGCGAGCTTTCTGGAAGGCTGGAGGAAATGCCCGCCGACGAAGGGTTTCCCGCCTACCTTCCGACGCGGCTGGCGGAGTTCTACGAGCGCGCCGGCAAAGTGAAAGCGCTGGGAGACCGTCTCGGATCGATCTCCGTCATCGGCGCCGTTTCCCCTCCCGGCGGTGACTTCTCGGAGCCCGTCACGCAGCACACGAAACGGTTCATCCGCTGTTTCTGGGCGCTGGACCGCGAGCTGGCGAATGCGCGGCACTATCCGGCGATCTCCTGGATCGATTCGTACAGCGAGTACGCGGAGGAGATCCGCGGCTGGTGGGAGAAAGTGAACCCGGACTGGAACGAGGCTCGGGAAAGGGCCATCGAGCTGCTGAAGCGCGAGCAGCGTCTCAGCCAGATCGTGAAACTGATCGGTCCGGACGCCCTGCCCGACAACCAGAGACTTGTGCTCATGGTCGCGGAGATGATCAAGAACGGCTTCCTCCAGCAGAATGCGTACGACGAGATCGACATGTTCTGCGTGCCCGACAAACAGGTGAGGATTCTCAAGCTGATGATGGACTTCTACGCTCGCGCGCTTGCCATCATCCAGCTCGGCGCCCCGCTGCTGAAGCTTCGCGAGCTTTCCTGCCAGGAACGGATCGTGAGGGCAAAGTCCACCATCCGCAACGAGGAGCTGGGCAAGCTCACGGAAATCGAGAGCCTCCTCACCGAGGAGATGGACGAGCTGGAGAGGAGCTACAAGAAATGAAGGGGCTGGAGTACAGGGGCCTCACGAAGGTCGACGGACCGATCATCATCCTCAACCGCACGGAGGATGTGGGCCTGGGCGACCTCGTCCGGGTCTATGACCGGTCGCACGGCGAACGCGCCGGCAGGATCATCGAGATCTCGGAATCGGCGGTCGCGGTGCAGATCTTCGGCTCGAACACGGGACTGTCCACCGATACCTCGTCGGTGGAGTTCACGGGCTCCCCGATGGAACTGAGGGTGTCCCGGGACATGCTCGGCAGGGTCTTCGACGGCCTGGGCAAGCCCATGGACGGGTACCCCGAGTCGTGGAGCTCACTCCGCCTGGACGTGAACGGCGTCCCGATCAACCCTGATGCGCGCACGTATCCCAAGGACTTCATCCAGACCGGGGTGTCCTGCATCGATGGGATGAACACCCTCATTCGAGGGCAGAAGCTGCCGATCTTTTCGGGCAGCGGCCTTCCGCACAACAGGCTGGCTGCGCAGATTATCCGCCAGTCGAAGATCCTCACCTCCGATGAGCCGTTCGTCATGGTGTTCGCCGCCATGGGCGTGAAGTACGACGTCGCCCGGTTCTTCATCGACACCTTCGAGGAAAGCGGCGTGCTCGCCAACGTGGTCATGTTTCTCTCCCTGGCCGACGACCCGTCGATCGAAAGGCTGATCACCCCCCGGTGCGCCCTGACCGCGGCGGAGTACCTCGCCTTCCAGTGCGACATGCACGTTCTGGTCGTCATGACCGACATGACCAACTACTGCGAGTCTCTGCGCGAGGTGTCCACGATCAGGGGCGAGATCCCCTCGCGAAAGGGATACCCGGGGTACCTGTACTCGGATCTCGCGTCCCTCTACGAGCGGGCCGGAAAAATCGAAGGCTCCCGGGGTTCCATCACCCAGATCCCGGTGCTCACGATGCCCAGCGATGACATCTCGCACCCTGTTCCCGACCTCTCGGGATACATCACGGAGGGTCAGATCGTGCTCGATCGCGAGCTCTTCCAGAAGGGCATCTACCCGCCCGTGGCGGGCCTTCCGTCGCTGTCCCGGCTCATGAAGGACGGCATCGGGCCCGGGATGACGCGCGAGGACCACAAGGAGCTCTCGTCGCAGCTTTTTGCGGGGTACTCCCGGGTGAAGAGCATCAGGTCGCTTGCCTCGGTCATCGGCGAAGAGGAGCTTTCGGAGCTGGACAAGAGCTACCTCGCATTCGGGGACAGGTTCGAGCGGGAGTTCCTGGCTCAAGGCGAGCATGAAAATCGCAGCATCGACCAGACCCTGGACCTGGGGTGGAAAATCCTCACGGCGCTGCCGAAGGGCGAGCTGTACAGGATCCGGGAGGAGACGATCAGGAAGTATTATCCCGGCGCTGAAGGCGCATTTGCCACGGGCGCCGCGGCGGGGCCTGTAAGAACCGGCCGGTAAAAGCGGCAATGGCGCGCTACGACGTTCCTCCGACAAAGTCCTCGCTCTTCTCCGTCAAGGAGCAGCTCACGATTGCCCGGGAAGGATTCGAGCTGCTGGAGCAGAAGCGGGAGATCCTCATCATGGAGCTCATGCGTCTGGTGGAGGAGGTGAAGCTGCTGGAAAGGGACCTCGACAAGAGGGTCTCCTCGGCGTACGGTTCATTGAAGCAGATGCTCGTCCGCGTGGGCCGTGAAAGCGCGCGGGACGTCAGCGCGGGGATCCAGTTCGAGTACGCCACCCGGGAAAAGCACGGCAAGCTGATGGGAATCCCGCTGCCGACGATCGACGTGGACATGCCGCGGCTGGAGCTGAAGTACTCCTTCATGAGCACCAGCAGCGCATGTGACGCCACGACTGTCGAGTTCTTCGAGCTGCTGAAGCTCCTTGCGCGGATGGCGGAGATCCGGACAATGGTATGGCGCCTGGCGAAGGAAGTCCGCAAGACGCAGAGGCGCGTGAACGCGCTGGAACGAATCGTCATTCCTGATGTCGAAGAGACCAGGAAGTTCATCGAGGGCGTGCTGGAGGAGCGGGAACGGGAGGTCTTCTTCGTGCAGAAAATCCTCAAGGCGAGGCTGCTGGGAGACAGGGTATGAGAGAACTCTTGCAGACTGTCGTAGTGGCGGTGAGCGGCTCGGAGGCGTCGATCAATGCGGCGAAGTACGCCATCGCCCTTGCCAAGGGCTACCGCAGCCGCGTGCTCGCCGTGTACGTCGTGGACACCGCGACGCTGCGGGAGCTGCTCCTGTCGAAGATCTTCATCGAGGAGGAGAGCACCGAATACGAGAAGAGCCTCGAGCAGAACGGGCACCGCTACCTGAACTACATCGCCGAGCTCGCGGCGAAAAAAGGCGTCCAGGTGGAGAAGATTCTCCGGCGCGGTTCCATTTCGACGGAAATCGTCGAAGTGGCCGAGGATAACCAGGCTGGCCTGATCCTCCTGGGCGGTTTCGAAGACAAGGGCATTCTGCGGGACGCTCTCAGCCGTCAGCACAGGGAGATCTTGAAGAACGCCCGCTGCTCGATCCTCGTCGTGAAAGAGCCCGACGTAGACGCAATCTTCAAGAGGCTTTAGGACTCCCGTCCGACGACGGCCCCAGCGGTATCCGAAGGAGCCGCAGGTCCCCCTGGGACAACAGGACGTACAGGGCGTCGACCGTCCGCGTAGCGGCGAAGCCATCGATCCGCGCATCCCCCGATGAGAGAACCGCCTTGCGATACCTCGTTCCCCGCGCCCCAAGAAGTGATCCCGGGGCGATCAGGGAGAGCTGGGAAACGAACCTGCCCGCCCCGAGGGAACGGATCTCGTCGAACAGCATCATGAATGTCGTGTCGGATTGCCCGGGAAGAAGGGCAACGGTCCCCGTGCCGTCACACACGGTCACCGTTGCCGAAGAGAACGTGCCTCCGGGCTCGCGTTCCTGGCGGAGCATGAGCCGACGCGCCGTTGCGTCCCACGAGAGCACTCGGAGCAGTCCCGAAGCGGAGCGCAGGGAGGCCTGGACGGGACTGCCTCCAGGGATAGCCAGTATCGAGTAGCCCGTTCCCGTCCAGCGCAGCCAGAGCAGCTGGGATGTCAAAGAGTCGAACGCGGTGAACCCGCCGGCACCGTCCGGGCTCGCTCGCCCGCGAATCTGGAACGGGATGGGCGGCGCAACAGAAGCGGTCTGGCCGTCCGGCGTGCGATAGGAGAGCAGGCCTGTGGACCATGCGGCGCTGAATCCTCCCCTTTCATCGGAGTCGAGGGCGAGCGGATCTCCGGCCGGTTCCAGGATGTCCAGGTTCCACTCTCTCTCCCCGATCTTTCGGGTTGCCAGTTTCAGGACATTCTTCACGTCCGTCTCCCGGTCAAGGTAGAAAACCGCCGAGCTGCCTCCCGCAACGGAAAGCACGTGCTCCCCGAATGCGGGGGAAAGCGGCGCAGCCACGTCCACCTTGTCGATGATCTCGGGAAAAGGTGAGGCGGAAGGGAGGTGGGGACCGTCCGGCAGCTCAACGAGGTCAAGCGTGGCGGCCGCACGGTCCGCGAACACCGCAAAAAGAGCTCCCGGAGAATGGGCGAGGGAGAGAAAAGGTGCGGCGGGGGCGCGCGACAGCTCCAGTGCTTCTGTCGTGACGTTCACGAAGGGGCCGCGAACAGGGCAGCCGCTCATCGTCACCGCACATACGACCAGCAGACCCAGCGGGAAAAGAGTCCTTGTCTTGACCATGGTTTTCCGGAAAACCTATACTACCGGAATGCGCGGAGAGTGTACAGAGAATCACCTCGCCACGCTCCGCCGGCGATACGGAGAAAAGAGGCTGTGCGAGGCCGCGGCGCGCCGGGAGCACCTGAACTACCAGCGCCTGTCCATCGGCGACAGCCCGGGGAGCGGGCGCGTGAAGTCCCTCCTCGCACAGATGCACCAGACGTATTATTTCGGATTTGCGGAGAGTGCATGCATCCTCGCCGGCACGCTCCTCGAGCAGGGATTGATTTACCGGCTGGGCGCCGCGCTGGACGAGCGCGGCCCTCTCCCGTTCACCCACGGCGCCGAAAAGCGCTGGCTGCAGACGCGGCACGACCTTCTCGAGCTGGAGCTCGTGGACATGCTGGAGCTGGCCCGTGCGGAGGGGATCATCAATGAGGGTCGCACCCTGCTTCTGGCCCACGAGATCCGATGGATCCGCAACATGGTGGTGCACGAGAAGATCCCGGTGTTTCGCGCTCATGACGAGACACACCTGGTAATGATGGTGACCAAGAGCCGGAGGGGACGCGTGCGCTATGCGCGCATCCTTCTCGACCGGACGGAGGTCGCGGACCTCGTTGACAAGCGGCACCCGGGGCCGGGAGAGCTCACCGCGTACTTCTGCGTGAGCAGAACGCGGATGGTACTGCGGCACCTTTTCCAACAAAAACGCACGGAGGCGAAAAAGCGCGATGAGAGTGGCGGTAGTCTTCTTCTCTGGTCAGAATCGTGACGGGATGATGCGGCTTGCTCAGGCGGTCGCCCGGGGCATCGAGAAGCAGGGGAACCAGGTCGATACCTTCGAGGGCGCTCGTGACCCGAACGCGAAGCTCACCATATACCAGTATATCGTGGTGGGCGCCGAGACCGTCGGCTCACTCGGCGGAAAAATCCCTGACTCCGTGAAGACCTTTCTTGCGGCTGCCGGGGCGGTTTCGGGAAAGAAGAGCTACGCCTTCGTGTCCAAGGCGGCGTTTGGCGCGGGCAAGGCGCTCGCCACGCTGATGAAATGCATGGAAGGGGAGGGGATGCTCATCAAGACCTCGGATATTCTGCGTTCACCAGCGGAGGCCGAAGAGATCGGACGCCGGTTGCACGTGGGATAGGAACCCGAACCGCGTTGGCGCAGCTGGCACTGAACGGCACGGCCCCAGATCCTGCGCTCGGCGCGGTGTTCGCACGGCGCGGCCGCGCGATCACTCCTTCCAGGGGAAAATCATTCCCTTCAGCGTGCGCTTTCCCACCCGCTCCCGATCCTCGACGAGCAGGGCGTCCCAGGGAATGCTTTTCTTGTTTGCGCCCGGATTCTGCTCGAGCCAGTCGTATTTATACAGCCGAAGCTTGAAGGCCGCGTTCCAGAGCAGCAGGATCGAGGAAATCCCCGGGAGCAGAAGGGCGGTGAAGAAAGAGACGACCAGCACGATGAGGGAGCAGAGAAAGAGCCCGATGCTGAATGCGGGGTTGTCGAAGAAGACGAGGAACGTCTTGCGGAAGATTTTCCTGAACTTCCGATCCAGCCGGGACTGGATCGGAAAGAAATACTGGCTCGCGAATACCCACCCCACCGTCACCCAGAACAGAAGCGCAACCGCGAGAGGCCCGGCGAGCGATTTCAATCCCCCGTAGAACTGGAACGCGATCGAGACGACGAACACGTACGCGGCGAGCGCCAGCGCGAGGATCAGGCTTGACGCGTAACTTTCCTTGAGAAATCGGACGATATCCGAGAAGCCCGGCTGCTTGTAGTCCGCGATTTCCGAGCACATCTTGCTCACCACTCCCGTGTACAGGGCGAACAGCGCGATCCCGACGACCAGGGTGGCGACGAAAAGCGGAGGGACGGAGGTGAACAGCGGTGCGAGCAGGAAGAAAATCGCGAACACCAGGATATACCCGAGATTCATCAACAAGATGCGGAACATGTTGTCCCACATGTCGAAAAATGCCTTCTTTATCAGAAAACCAAACATGCTTCGACTCTACCATTCTTTTCGGGCAGGGTCAAACGAAGCGTCGAAGAACGATGCCGGGCCTCCTTTCGCGCGTCCATGCGCTCGTCGGCCCTCGGCATCCCTGCCTACGGGCACGTCGCTGACACGAATGACGCCCTGTCGGTCGTCCGCTCAAATGACGCCGTGTACGTCGTCCGCCTTGACAGCCGCGTCGTCCGGTTACTATCATACAGACAGCACTCGCCAATGATCAATTACTACGAGATTCTCGGCATCGCGCAGGACTCCACGGCCCAGGAGATCAAGAAATCTTTCCGCAAGCGGGCCAAGGAGATTCACCCCGACGTGCGCCCGGACAACGACCGGCGCTCGGAGGAAGAGATGCGTCTCCTGCTCTCCGCCTATGAGGTCCTGAGCGATATCGAGAAGCGCGACGAGTACGATCGCGCCCTGCATACCTTTCTGCGCGTGAAGGGGTTCGATTACCGCGAGTTCCTCCGGCGCCGCGGGGATGATCCGCTGAGCCAGTCAAAGCTGATTTTTCACGATCTGCTCGCCAATCACCAGGAAGAGGCGGTGGAGCTGTATGAGAGGCTCACCGCGGGCAGGGGATTCGAGCTGGAGCGCTATCTTTCGCGCGAGGACTACATGGATTGTGCGTTCCTCCTCGCGGAAGTCTTCGAGGCACGTCGACGCTACAACGAGGCATATGAGCTGTACCTGAAGCTGTACTATTATGAATGCGACAAGGCCTATTTCCACCACTTCATCGACGAAGTCATCGACCGCCTCCGCACGCTGCTCTGCTTCAAGATGCTGCCCGCGCTGGAGCCGGCAGATGCGATCAGCCGGCTGAAGGAAATGATGAGACTCGATTTCTCCCGCAAGGACAACGCCTTCTTCTGCAAAAAGCTTGCCGAGGTCTACGCTACGCTGGGCCAGCAGCAGGCGGCTTTGCATTATCTGCAGAAGGGGCTACAATTGGATCGGAAGCTCTCCGGGGTGAAGAAGCTCATGGAGAGAATCGGATGCCCCGTGTGCCTTGACAATCCGTGACACCTCCTGTTAACTGGGCGTCGCTTCCGGTTTCCTGAAGGCACACGCAGAGGAGCTGTAATTCACGATGAAAAGAATCTTGCTTTGTGCGGCCATGGCCTGTGGTCTCGTTCCCCTCCTCGCTGCTCAGGTGCTCGACAAGCCGGCCGCGACGGTCCGGCTCACCAAGACCGAATCGGTTACTGTCAGCTCCCTGCAGAAGACGGCTGCGGCCATGGAGACACAGGCGAAGCGAAGCCTCACCGCGGACGAAAGGAGGCAGCTTCTCGACGCACTGATCGGCAACATCCTCATCCTGCAGGCGGCGGCGCGCGACAATGTGCTGGTATCGGACGCGGAGATGAAGACCGCCGTGGCCGAGTATCAGCGGCAGATGGGACAGCTCGCCAACCTCGGGCGGAGCATGAGCGATGCCGAGCTGCAGCAGTACGTAAAAAGCAACGGCATCACGTACGAGGCCTTCCAGAAGCAGCTTCGCGACCAGCAGACCGTCATCGACTATGTCCGCAAGAAGAAACCTGCAGTCTTCGACGTCTCACGCACGGCGTCGGACCAGGACGTCCAGGACTACTACGACGCGAACAAGTCCAATTTCTTCATGAACGACATGGTGACGCTGAAGCACATCTTCATCGACACGCGCCAGCTCACGTCCAAGGACGATCGAGACAAGGCGGCAAAGCACGCCGATGACGTTCTGAAAGAGCTGAAGGGAGGCGCCTCCTTCTCGGACCTCGTGATGAAATACTCGGAGGACAACAAGTCGAAATACAACGGCGGCCTCTTCAATACCTTCTTCCGCAACGACGCGCAGAACAGGCAGTTCCTGGGAGCCGCGTTCTTCGATTCGATCTTCAAGCTGAAGAAGGGAGAGATCAGCGGCGTCCTGCAGTCCAACCTCGGGTTCCACATCGTGCAGGTGACTGAAAGGCTGGACGCCCGGCTGCTCTCTCTGAGCGACAAGATTCCTCCCCTGAACCAAATGACCGTCAAGGAAGCCATCAACGCCACCCTCGTCACCCAGCGTCAGGCGGACAGCTACAAGGCGGCTCTCTCTGACATCGTCGCCGAGCTGAAGAAGCAGGCGGAGGTCAAGGTCTTCGACGACAACATCAACTGGTAGACCCCGGGAGCGGGGGGGCGGCGGAGTGGCATGGGCGCTCGCAGGAAGGCCAGGATCATCGCGTTCCAGTCCCTCTACCGCCACGACCTCTCGGGCGCGGGCCTGGAGGAGCTCTTCGATTTTTCCTGGATGGATGCGGAGAAGCCCGCGGGAGCCTCGCCGGATACGCTGGCATTCGCCCGCCTCCTGATCCAGGGAGCCCTGGAGAACATGCCTCATATCGACGAGACGATCCGTGGACAGCTGGAGAATTGGGATTTCACCCGTCTGAACAAGGTGGACCTGGCCCTTCTGCGCATGAGCGTGTATTGCCTCCTGTACCAGCAGGACATTCCTCCGACGGTCACCATCGACGAGGCGGTTGACATCTCCAAAACGTACGGCACGGCGGACTCGTACAGGTTCGTGAACGGCGTGCTGGACGGTGTGAGGAAGAAACTCCTGCTGCCGGGAAGCTGAGTGCCGATGCGCAGGACCGTGGCCGCCGCCATCCTCTCAGCGCTGGTCGTCGCTGCCGCAGCAGTCCTTTTCTTTCTAGTTTTCCACCGTCCGCGGCCCGCCCCGCCGATCGATTTTCGTACCGTCTTTTCCGGCCTGGATGCAGAGATTGCGGGCGGGTACCTCTCAACCGCCCGCGAGACACTTGCCTCCCTGCGATCGCTGCCCTCTACGGAGGAGGATCAGCTCAGCCTCCTCAAGCGCGCCTTCCAGGTGGGCAGCGGAACGGGGGATTTCGCGCTCCTGGCAGACTTGGCGGGTGCTGCTCTGGCAAGGAACGGCGGCAGCCACCGTATCCGTTCCGTCGCGGCGTACGGGTACCTCCGATCGGGACGGCCCTCCGAGGCCGAGAGGATCCTCGCAGGAAACGCTGCTGCCGGATCGGGCGCTGTGTCCCTGCGCGGCGAGGCCCTGCTCCGCCGGGGAGAGCCGTGGTCGGGCTCGGACGATCTCACGCGGGAGCTTCTCGCCCTGGAAAACACCACGGACCCGGCAGCGTTCGCGGTTGCGGCGCTCCGAGCAGGTGAAAAGAGGCTTTTGCTGGATGCCGCCCTGCTTGCCATGAAGCAGGGTTCGTCGGGCACAGCACTTCGCCTGGTCCGCCTGGACCTCGGCGAATCCCGATTCGATGAACCCGCCGGCCTCATGCTCTACGACGCCGGCGACTTCGACGCGGCAGCGGTTCGATTGGAGCGGCTGAACGCTGAGCGCCCGGGAATCCCCGCAGTCGGGCTGCAGATTGCGGATATCTCCGCAGCCGCTGGGAAACCCGCCGATTCGCAGATGTGGCTTCTGCGGACGCTGCCCCTTGCGCCGACCTTGTCGTGGACTCCGTACGCCAACCTGGCGTTGTTCGACATGTCGCACGGTGACATCGCCGCGGCAGGACGCCGGTTGGAAGACGGGCTCGCGTTCTTTCCCCGCGCACGGGAGCTGCGCCTGATGCAGGCCCGCGTGGACGTCCGGACGGGCGATGTGCGTGCCGCAGAGTCGCTCCTGACCGGCCTGCTCGCGGAACGCCCCTCCGATGGAGAGGCGGCACTGCTCCTGCTGGCCCTGCAGGGCCCCGAGATGTCACCCGAGGCTTCGCGTGCCCGGCTCTGGAAACTTTTCGACCTGGTGCCGTCCGACCATGCAGTCTTCGATGCATTGGCATCTTCCCTGATTGCCGCGCGGGACTGGGAAGGGATGCAGATCGCCCTTCGCCAGTACCAGGGTTCGGGAGGGCAGGCGGACGCGCGGCTCCTGCTCTTCCAGGGATTTGCGGCGGCGATGAGCGGTGACGACGCGGGCGCTTCCTCCGCATTCCGCCGCTCGGCGCTGCTGGCCCGGGACGGGATCGCGCGGTTCGATCTTGCGCTGGTGATGCTCCGCCGCGGGGCCGCCCGTGGGGCGCTCTCCGAGCTGGACGGTGCTGCCGAGGAAGTGCAGGAGCGGACGCTGCCGGCAGACCGGCCGGCACTTCTTTCGCGCATCGAGACTCTGCGCGGTGCCGCGCTCCTGTTGGACGCCGACGTGCCCGGCGCCGGCTCGGCGCTTTCCCGCGCTCTGGCGCTGGATCCGCACAATCTGAGGGCGGGGCTTCTTCTGCGGAAACTTGAAGCAGGGGGTCAATAATGCTATCTTGCTGGGAAAGGAGATGCCATGCCGAACAAGAACGACGCGACGAATTGCATCATCGGTGAAGGGTCCATCTTCGACGGCCGCTTCTACGTGAACGGCTCGATCATGATCGAGGGCAAGTTCCAGGGCGACATTCGAACGGATGACCAGCTTACCGTCGGTCCGACCGGCAAGGTAAAGACAGATATCCAGGCCCGCAAGGTCACGATCGCGGGCACGCTCATCGGCAATATCTCCGCCTCTGAAGAGGTGACCCTTCTGCACACCGGGAAGGTTTTGGGAAACATCACGACTCCCAAGTTGAGCGTGGAGCAGGGGGTTATCACCGAGGGGAAGGTCACCATCACCTCCGGCCAGACCGAGGACGCAAAGAAGATAATTGAGGACTCCTTCGGAACCGAGACCGAGGATGCCTTCTCGTCGATCATCAAGGAAAAGAAAAAGGAAAAATCGAGGGAAAAAGAGAAGGAAGACGCGGGAAAATAGGCGCCGATGATCCGACTGAAAAACGAGAAAGAGATCGCGGGGATCAGGGCGTCCGGAAAGCTTCTTGCCGAGACCCTGCAGGAAACTCTGAAGCTCGTCGCGGACGGCATCACGACCCGTGAGCTGGATTCCTTTGTGCGCTCGCGCATCGAAAGCAGGGGCGGGCGGCCCGCATTTCTCGGGTACATGAACTATCCCGCGTCCCTCTGCATCTCTCTGAACAATGAGGTCATCCACGGGATCCCCGGACCCCGGAAGCTCAGGAACGGAGACCTCGTGAGCATCGATCTGGGGGTCGCTCTCAACGGCTATTTCTCCGATTCCGCGGTTTCCGTTGCCGTCGGGAGGACCAGCCCACAGCGTGATCGGCTGATGCGCGTGACCCGTGAGTGCCTGGAGCGCGCGGTGGAGCAGGTTCTGCCGGGGAACCGGATCAGCGACATCTCACGCGCGGTCTATGAGCACGCCACGAAGCATGGGTGCGGGGTCGTGCGGGAGTACTGCGGACACGGCACCGGCTTCGCGATGCACGAGGATCCCCAGGTGCCGAACTACGTGGGGTCCGGCCCGAATCCGCGGCTGAAGGAAGGCATGGTCCTCGCCATCGAGCCGATGGTGAACGCCGGGACCGGAGACATCGAGCTCCTCGAGGACGGGTGGACCGTCGTCACGGCGGACGGACGCGATTCGGCGCATTTCGAGCATACGGTCGTCGTGCTGCGCGATCGCATGGAAATCCTTACCCTTTTCCATTAGACTATCCGGTACATGCGCAAGGAATTCCTCTCGTACCAGACCGTGCGCAACAATGCCATCAAGCTCGCGCACCGCATCCACGGGGAAGGCTTCTTCCCCGACGTGATCTACGTGTCCCTCCGCGGCGGGGCATACATGGGCAATGTCATGAGCGAGTTCTTCAAGATGAAGCGCCGTGACCGCCGCCCCGTGTACTACGCCGCCGTGGTGGCGCGATCCTATCGTGACATCGGCCTGCAGGACAGGGTGCGCGTGGACGGGTGGACCTATGACCCGGAATACCTGCGCAGCGGCGACAAGGTGCTGCTGGTCGACGACATCTTCGATACCGGCCGGACAGTGAACCACCTCGTGGAGATCATCATCGACAAGGGAATCCCCCGGGAAGACGTGCGCGTGGCAGTGCACGACTACAAGATCCGCCGTTACCTGGCGAAGCAGATGCCCGTGCAGCCGGACTACTGGTGCCGGTGTCACGAGCTCACCACGCCGGAAGACGATTTCTGGATCCATTACATGAGCCACGAGCTGGTGGGCCTTACGGAACGAGAGAAAAAGGAGCACTACTACGAAGAAGATCCCGATCTCGCCGGAATCTTCTAGGAGCGCGCGCCGAATCGCGCGGACCACCGCGGGAACGCTGCTCTGCCTCCTCCTTGTCATTTCAGCGGCGGCTTCCGGGGCGCAGAGCCCTTCCGTGACACAGAGCCCTGCCGTGACGCCCCGCGCCGCGTCCATGTTTCTTTCCCCGGTCTCGGGAGTCTACGCCGAAGACCAGGTGTTGACTGCCGAGGCCGTGGAACCGCGGGGCACCCTGCGCTATTCGTTCCGGGATCCTGCAGGCGTCGAGGGGCCCTGGATTCCCTTCCGTGGACCGCTTGCCCTGACTGCCGCGCCGGGCGAACAGAGGGAGTACCGGGTCATCGTCAGGTCGGATTCAGAGACCGGGGAGCTGGAGCGACGGGAGCTTTCCTTCCGCATCGACAAGCGCATTCCATTGTCTCCCCGCGTGCTGCCCGTGCCCGGAACGTACTGGGACCCCATCGCGGTACGGTTCGAGACGCCGCCCGGCGACACCGTCTTCTACTCGATCCAGGGCGACGTGGTACGCGAGCCCCGTCAGTGGGACGGATCGGACATTGCGGTCGGGGGGACCGACGAGAATGCACTGCACGTCGTGCAGGCATATTCGGTGAATGCGGCGGGGAATCGCAGCCGGATCGTTACGGCACGCTACTCCGTCGATACACGCGCTCCAACGCTGGACGTGCTCAGCCCGGTCCCAGGAACGTTTGCGAACCCGCAGGCGCTCGCGCTTTCCTTCCGCGACCTGCTCTGGGTCCGGTACACGGACGACGGCTCGGACCCTGTGTCCGGCGGAACCGCATACACCGGTCCGGTCACGATCGCCCGGCAAGGAACCATCACCATTCGAATCGCCGGTCAGCCGAGGGCGTCGAAGAGGCCGATTCTCCGACGCGAAGTCACGGTCACCTACACTCCCGAGCGGGGAACGGGCCTTCTCCTGGATGCGGACAACGGTACCTATCCCAGGGGCGTCGCGCCGCGGATTCTTTCCTCTCCCGGCGGCAGCGCGTATTACACCCTCTGGGAAAAGACCCCGACCGAGTCCGATCTGCTGGCGACCTCCGGTATCGCGATCAACTCCAACACGGGCGGGCCGTCCCCCGTAACCCTCCGGCTTCGATCCCTGGCTGTCTCGGGTGACTGGGGCCCCGAGTACCGCTTCTTCTACTACGTGGGCCAGGGAGCGGCGGCGCCTCCCTCCGTGACCATGAATGAGCCCGAGCCCATTCGAAGGCCGGCCAGGGTTCAGGTCATCGCACCGGAGGATGCGCTTCTTTCCGTGACGATCGACGGCTCACAGCCGAATCCCCGCTCGCCTGCCTCGACGAGCTGGATCGATCTGCAACCGGGTGCCGGGACCAGCGGCATCACGGTGCGCGCCCTGTCATTTGACGGTTCGGGCCTCCAGAGCCCTGTGGTGGAGCGTCGGGTGCAGATGGCAATCGACAGGATAGCCGTGCCCGTCTTCACGTTCGCCCCGGGGCCAACTGCAGGCACCGCGGTGCTGAGCGCTCCCGCGGCCGCGAAGGGAGCGTATGTGTACGGAGTTACGTCGGACGGCACCGATCCGGGCACGCCGGGCCCCGACTCGCCGCGTCTTTCCGGACCGCTCACCGTTTCCCTGCCATTCGGGATGCTGCGAACCTTCAAGGCGCGGGTGGCGCTGATCGACGATTCCGGACGCATCCTTTCCGCATCCGAGGCCGTGTCGGTGACACTCAACAGGAAACCGCCGGACCGACCGACGCTTTCGCCACCGCCCGGCGCGGTCCTGGATGAAGCGACCTCCCTGACCATCGGCTCTGCGGCAAAGGTCTACTTCACGCTTTCTTCGGACGGCACCTCGCCGCGCGACCCCGTTCCTCCTTCCTCGCCTTCGAACACTGTTCTCGCGCTTCCAGGCGTTGACGGGGCGGTCGTGACGTACCGACTGAAGCTCCTTGCGGTCGATGACGCTGGGAACACGACCGAAGTGTACGGGCCCTTCATGTATACCGTCGACCTTCGCCCGCCCCGCATTCCGCCCATGACTCAGATCGCAGACGGCGGCAAATACAACAGCCGGCAGGTGTCGCCTCGGATCGAGGAAAGCGCCTGGACCGTGCGGTACACGGCGTCGAGCGACGGATCGGTTCCCCCGGAACCTGACGTGAAATCCAACCTTCTCACGAATTCTTCCGTATTCGCAGGAGAGGACGGCACGGTCAGGACGTGGCACCTGAAGCTCCTGGCGATTTCTCATAGCGGAAAGCGGATCGGGGAGAGGCGCGATCTCTCCTTCATCATCGATCTGAAACCGCCCGACGTGCCGAAGTTGACCGGGATCCCGCCCGGCAGCAGGGGAGCGCGGCCAGTGGTGCTCATCCCTGAAGCGCTCCCCGGCGACACACACCTGTTGTACAGCGTATCCACCGGTGACGCGGATCCCGGCGATCCTGCAACATCGGGATCCGCCTTCCCTGCTGCGCTGACCCTGGACGTGCCAGAGGGCATGCGTCGGGACTTCACGGTGAGGATCGCCGCGGTGGACGATGCCGGAAACAGGTCCCTGTATGACCGGCGCTACCGCTTCACAATAGACCGCGAGCTGCCGGACGATCCCGAGGTCAGCGGCGCTCCTGACGGGACCGTTTCCGGACGGCCGGTCACCCTCACAATTGAATCACGTGAACATTTGACGGTGTACGAGATGACCGACGACGGGTCCATGCCCCGGCTGCCCACGCCTGTCTCTCCTGCCTACTCCGGTCCCCTGCTCCTCGTGGGCAAGGCAGGCGCCTCCGTGACCTACCGACTCCTGACCCGGTCTTTCAATGACCTTGGGACGGCAAGCAGGGCAGCACGATTATTCACGCTCACGATCGACCGGACAGTGCCGGCTCTTCCGGGCACGCCGAGTGTCCAATATTCCCCCGACAATCCGGGCGTTGCGTACCTCTCCTGGCCGCTGCCCGCTTCCGGCAGAATTCTCTACAGGTTGGCAGCCGGCCCGCCTGACTCATCTGCTCCCGGGGAGCTCGTTCCGTTCAGCTCTCCCGTGTCGATCAGCGTGAACCCCGCCGGCGGATCGACCATCGCCGGAGAGGCCGTTTCCGAGAGCCCGGCCGGCGTACGCAGCCCGGCGGCGGCGTTCTCCATCAGCATCGGAAGGCGTCTTCTCCCGCCTATTTTCCGCGGCGCCCGCGACGGCACGCTGTCGACGCAGAGGATCGAGCTGCACGCATCGGCGCCGGCAGGAGAGGTGCGCTATGAGGTCTCCACGGACGGAGACTATCCCCCCGCGGTGACCGCCTCCTCGCCGCTGTTCCCCGAGCCCCTGGTACTGGATGCGGCCGACGGCCAGATGGTCAACGTGAGGATCGCGGCGAGGTCATTCGATCCGACGGGCGCGGTGATCCCTTCAGAAGAGGTTGACCTGAAGGCGACCATCGACAGGACGCCTCCCGATCCTCCTGTCGCCTCCGGTATCGACGACGGCGTGCACTACGAGGAAGGGAAGACCGTGCCGCTCCTTTCCGCCGAGGGAACGATCTACTACACGCTCTCCACGAGCCCGGACGCGGTGATCCCCGCCCAGACGGACTCGAACAGGTACTCGGGTCCGCTGAACCTGGACGCCCGGCCGGGTGAGTCGGTAACGTACCACATCGTTGCATTTTCTGTGGACTCCGCGGGAAATCGCAGCAGGGAGATCCGTTCCTGGACAGTGACCATCGACCAGAAGGTCGTCTACGCAGCCCCGACGGGGAATGACTACGCGGACGGTTCGCGGAGCGCGCCTGTCAGGAGCATCAGCCGCGCGCTCCAGATCGCGTCCTCGAGTGCGCGGAAGACGATCTTTGCCGCGGCAGGTCCGTACCCGCAGGATTCCGCGTTGAGCGTGAGCGACGACATCTCGCTGGTTGGTGGACTGGATCCGGACACGTGGCAGCCGCTCGGATTGGAGCGCTGGTCGACGCTCCGCGCAGCGGCACCGTGGCGGACGGGCATCTCTCTGATCTCCATGTCGGGCGGGAAAGTGTCCATCAAGGGATTCGAGCTGAGCAGCGGATCGGCCCCTGTCCCCGCGCTGATCTCGGTGTCCGGCGGGTCTCTCTCCATGCAGCAGTCGGCCGTAAGCTTCCAGGGGCAGTCCAGCGGCCAGGGCCTCAGCGTGAGCGGCGGGACAGTCACTCTCCTGGATTGCCGGATGCAGGCAGCAGGAGCATGGAATGGCTCATTCGTCACTGTGACTGGAGGCAGCTTCAGCGCATCCGGGTCGCAGTTCGCGGGCCCCAGGGATTCAACGGATTTTGCCGCCATCGAGGTGACGGATTCACAGGGGTTCGAACTGAAGGGTGTGACGATCGATCCGGGGACTGGAATCAGGACCCGGGCGGTCCGCGCCGTACGGTCGCAGGTGTCCATCAGCGCGAGCAGAGTCGAATCCGGCGCGGGAACAGTTGAGGCGGTTGCCGTGGATGCGCGTGACACATTTCTCTCCGTGGAGAATGCGGACGTCGCGGCCGCGCCTGCCGCCCGATCTCCGACGGCGATCCTCGCGTCGGGTTCAACTGTATCAGTCTCGCGCAGCCGAATTTCTATCGGGGGTACGACGAGCGCCGTGGGGATCAGTGTCCGTGGAGGGAAGCTCGTCCTTTCGCGTACAACCATGAAGGGCTCCACAACCCGGGAGTACCTGGCACTCGTCCGTCTCGAAGAGGCTAAGTCGCTCATCGCCAACAATCTCCTCGTCGGCGCGGCTGCAGGACAGTCCGTGGGGCTCCAGGTGAAAGGGGGTTTCGCGGACATCGTGAACAACACTCTCGTCGCTGGAACCGGCTCGACGATCACGGTGGGAGTTCTCGTGCAGGGCGACCAGATGCCGAGGATGGTGAACAATATCGTGACAAGGGCTGGGAATGAGCTCGGCGCGGCTGTCGCGGTCATGGACTCGCGGACCGCGCTGGGCGCACGGGCGGTCATGCTTTCGAACACATTCGGCGGGTGGCAGCGCCTGCTCAGGGTCGACTACGCCCGGGATCTCAGCCTGCCGCCCCTGGATGTTCAAACAGCGGACGCTCTGAATGCCGCGGACGGCGATGTGTTCGGCGGACCCATGTCGGGGAACAAGTCCGAGTCCCCGAGCGCGAGTTTCAAGCCGGGACAGATCGACGCCTACAAGCTTGCGCGCGGTTCGGTGTGCCTGGATGGGGGAACGGACCTCACGGCCCCCGGCGGCCCCGGGGGAACCGGGGCAATCCTGCTTGGAATGTCCTCGGAGATCTCGGCGGACATCCTGGGCAATCCCCGCCCGGGACCGGTCAAGCTGGAAGTGCCGGGTCCTCCGCGCGGCTGGGATGTCGGGGCGTACGAATACTCGGAGTAGGAGCCTTATTCGTGGATCCAGGCCTGTCCCGATGCGAGGGCGCCCGCGTTCGTGTCAAAGACCGCGCGCCACAAGCCGTTCGCATTGGTGCCCATGAAGACGTTCACGCCGTCGACAAGGATTCGGGCAACCGATTCCGAATAGAGGCTGACTGTGCTGTCGCCGAACCTGGACAAGCTGTTTCCGCTTATCGAGAGGGTGTAATAGCCGTATCCGTCGGAGCCGACGAGATACTTGTCCGAGGTTGCTCCATCAATAGGCCCCGCGACGCAAAGATAGCTCACGGTGGCACTGCCGACTATGGGAGCGGTGATCTGATTCCACGTCGTTCCACCGTTCGTCGTGAAGAAGACCCCGTTCTTCTTCGTCGCGAGGAATGCATATCCCTTCACCGGATCCGCGAACACCCCGTTCACCTGGTCGCCGCTGAGATTCGGAGACACGGGAGGCGCGATGAAACTGGAGGTCGTCGGCGGATCAACGCTCCTGTAGACGTTCGTTCCTGAAGCCGCCCAATAGTGGGTGCCATCCCACGCCACACCGGCGACCGGCTTTGAAAGCGTGCTGAGGAATCCGGCAACCCATGGTGAAGCGCCGTCCGCCTTATAGTCGAGCTCATAGTTGATCGTGTCCGGGGTGCTGACCATGAAGAGGTGGTTATTGGCGACCTGGAGGAGAATCGCCTGCTTGTTGATGATCGCCGAATCGCCGATGGGGACGCGCGATGCGAAGGAGAAGTTCGGTCCGGCTGAAGATTTGTAGAGGCCCGGCGCGCCGCTCGAGCTGATGAATCCTCCCCAGAGAGCGCTCGTGGACGGGTAGTAGACCATCGCGTTGCAGAGCAGACCCGAGGGGTTCAGGGGCCGGGTCGTGTCAGCGGGATACCACGACATAGTGCCTGCACTCAGAGTGCCCTGGAACACACCGCCTGCCGCGACGTAGTACGGGCCACCCGGCACCCCTGGCGCCACCGTCGCAATGTCGAACACGGAGATCGTCTGTGACAGGGTATTCGTCGCGACTTTCCTCTCCGCCTCGATCGTTGCAAAAATCGCGTCGGTGCAGGAAGTCAGGGCGGCCGCCGCAAGGCTGAGAACGCCCAGAATGGTCAGGTATCTGGCTTTCATTCAATATCCTCTAGAAATGATAGAGCGCGGAGAGCGAGAATTCGAGGAAATTCCCGTACCGCGTCTTTGCCGGATCAGTATTGAACTGCATGTCGAACCAGTAGAGAAGATTCACGCCGAAGGACCAGGACGAATTGTAGATCCAGTAGAACGAGGCCCCGGGGCGGAGGAGCAGGTCGAGGGACGACTTGTCCACGTACTTCACGATGTTCATACCGATCCCGAAGGACAAAGGGAGCTCGAAGGGGTAAAAGGTGAAGACGTAGGCGCCCTTTGCGACAAAGGGAAGCATGAGAAGCACATTCGAGTTGGGCGAGAGTGTGAAGTTTCCCGCGACATCCACTCCCAGCCTGATCTGCGGAGTCACGTAGGCTGCCCAGCTTAGGGACCCCACCGCGCCGAACGTCAGCTGGGGCGGATTTCCGGCCAGCAGGACCGTGCCAGTGGGCAGGAGGAACATCGGCACGAACAGCCCGGCGTTGATGGACATCGTCTGGTCCCCGAGGGCGTACTGAGACGCCGCGGCCCCCGGAGTGTCAGCGGCAAAGATCGGCGCCGAGCCGCAGGTGAGCACGAGCATGAGTATACCAGCGCGTCGAACAGCTTTGTTCAATTGTTTCTCTCCCGGTGCAGGCCAAACGTAGCACGCAGAGCGCGGTTGTTCAAGAATCGGAGGGTCACGGGGTGGGAATTTGTGGTGTTGGTGGTTCAAAGCCAGAAATGGCCCTGTTGCGGAGGATCCCCTTCCCGCAGTATGTATCGTGATGAGTGCTGCTATGAATGGCCGCGTTCTATGAGTGCAAGCGTTGCGCTATCGCAGGGCCGATCCACGATTGATCCTCCGGCAGCTTTTCCGTCATCGCCTCGTCTCTTTGTTGCCTCATTGTCTCCAGGAAGGCGAAGTCGGCGATCGAGATGATTGGCGCGATCTTTCTGCCTCGGCGCGTAGCCAGCACCGGCTCCCGTCCGAAAACCGCGCGATTGATCCACTGCGAGAGGTTATCGCGAAGTTCGTTTGTGCTGACGGAGGGGAGCACCTTGGGAGGACCGAAGTCATCGAGTTGCGCTGCCATACCCTCTGCTTGCGCTATGGGCAGCAGGGCAGGCGGTCGTTCGCGGGACAACGCATGCGAACCCGCGGAAACGTACGTCACCGCGGGTTAGCGCGACATGGTTTGTCCTGGGAAGTGGCAGAGCGAAGGAACGCGCTTGACAACTCCGTGAATCTACTATGATGCGCGTCAAGCCGCCTCTTGGTTTCCCCCCTTCTTGATCTCCTTCGCGTAGTCGCTGAGCTTCTTCTCATAGAGCTTCGGCTCAATCCAGCGATATAGCTCGCGAGAGAAAAGCATTCGGCGCATCATGGAAAAAATCTTGCGCAGTAGAGCTATCCGCGCGCGCCCATACCCTTTGCGATCAACCAACTCGCGGTAGAAGTGAGCCAGCACGGGAGAGGAGTCCACCAGGTGGATCACTGCCTGGGTGAAAAGGGTGCGGGTAAGTCCCCGGCTGCGTCGGTTGATCGCCCCGTTGTGTGTCACCCCTCCGCTGGAGCGCACCGTGGGAACCACCCCCAAGTAGGAGTGTAGCCGCCGGGCGCTCCTGAATCTTGTGATGTCTCCCACCTCGGAGAGGAAGACCAGGGCCAGCAGAGGGGTCACCCCGCGGATGCTGATGAGCAGCTTCACTTCGGCCTCCAGCGGCCTGCCTGCCTGGCAGATCTCGCGCTTGAGACTTTCCTTCTGGTCCTGCACGCTCGCCAGAAGAGCCAGACTGGTGAGGATGCATACACGACTGGCCGCGGAGAGCTCCACCGTCTTCAGAAGCTCTTCTGCCTTGGCGGGATAGTCCGCAAGGCGGGTGCCCAACGCCCGATCCCTCACCCCGTTGTCCAACAACACCCCGTGGATCACGTTCTTCAGCTGACGGATCTGTTTGTTCAATAACTCGTACAGCCCGAAGTACCTTCTCAACTCCCGTACCACCGGTCCCGGCTGCCAGACCGCTGGCAGCTTCATCTCCCCGCTGCGCGAGGCCAGCCACAACGCCAGGGACAGATTGGCCGCGTCGCGCTTGTCCGTCTTCTGCCAGGAGTCGCGGATGATACGGAAGCGGTAGGCGTCAATCACAACGCAACTGGCTCCCTGACTCTGGATTTTCTCCGCCCAGTACAGGGCTCCCGCGGATGCCCTCCAGCACGACCGAGTCCTCACTGCCCAGGCTCACAACGTAGCCCTTGATATCCGCCTGGGCTCGCACGAATTTCTCTTCCGCTCCTTCCTCATTGCGCACCGAGATCGTGGAGTACTTTTTGTGCAAATCCATTCCGTGATACTTCATGTCCCCCTCCCTCCTCGAAATCCTCGGGTCCCGACGAGGAGACTTCCTGGAAGGCGCTGATGACTCCAACCTACTATCCAACATCGCCGGTGGCGTGCTATTTTGTTGGTACGGAATGGCGGTGGGTGGCCTGCCAAACTACCTAAGGAGTCGACACAAAATAACCGCTCCAAGTTAGTGTAACGTAGGAAGAATGGTGTAGTTCCATTCGCCATGGAACTTGTCCTTTACGATCTTAACGCGTTTCATCTCCTCGTCGGAGATCTTG
>Ga0315279_10000154_pt1 | contig 147590 bp, 157 predicted proteins | sample YL17G06_20_MG_FD_203694 | JGI IMG/M metagenome (GOLD analysis project Ga0315279, IMG submission 203694) | Sediment microbial communities from Yellowstone Lake, YNP, Wyoming, USA - YL17G06_20 | ecosystem: Environmental > Aquatic > Freshwater > Lake > Sediment | place: USA: Wyoming | collected... | reverse complement strand
GCACGTTCTGACTTTCGGTTACAAACTCGTATGCCCAGCTGGTGTCAGGAGCTTGGGTACCGTTGTTTGTACCTTCGATGTAGCGTTGATGCCAGCTGTTGCATTCAACATCCTCGATCATCATGAATGTTGCCTGTTGAGCAGCAACGCTTCCTCCCGCGCTGTTTACTATTCTGAAGGTGTAGTTGCCGCTTTGTGCTGGAGTAAAGAAAGGCGCGTCATACGTGTCCCCCAAGTGTTCGAGCAACCCGGCGGATGCGGTGTGGTTGCTTTCGGAGTTGCCGTCTGGTTCGTTAACATAGACATCGTAGTTTGTCTTTGGGTCTGATCCGTTGTTCGCCCAGGCGCCGTAAAGGTAAACGTGGTAGGTGTGGTTTGCTTCCAGCGGGCACGTGATGTTCCAGTCTCGCCCTATCTCAATCTGCGATTCACCAAACCATACAGGAAACATGGGTTTTTCAAGGAAGGTCGAGCTTCGTATTACAGTGTAGTTTCCATAAGTGGTAAGCCTGTTTTCCAGAGAGTCGTAGGCTTGGACTCCAAAAAGGATAAATGTGTCAGCTACCTGTCTGGGGATTGTTGCTGTGCACGTTCTCTGGTCGTCCGAGATTTCCATTGGGATTGTTGTTGGGCTTGTCCAATTGTTGGTTGAATATTGTAAGGTTGCGTTGAGCAGGTCTGTGGACTTTGAAACGTAAGCTATAGTCACATCGGTGTCTGGGTATACATTGCCCGGGAGGATTGATGGTTGCAGGGAAGGGTTAAAAACGGTCTTGACGCGGAACTGTACTGTTCCTGCTCCATACTCGCCTATTATTACTAAGTGGTACAGAGTTTGTCTTGCGTGTGGTGAGGTGTAGTTTATGAGCATGTCTTGGCCTGGGTACTCGCAGCTTGCGTAGGCTACGCCTCTGTACCCTTCACTGTCCAAGTTGTAGCCACCGAAGAATCCGGTTCTGTTGCCGTAGAGTCCTGGTTCCCATGCTAATGGTACGTTGTTTAGGATGGTTTCGTTTTGGAGTGTTGAGTCTGCCATGAGATAGAGTCTTGCCTCGTACATGTCCAGCGTGTCCGGAACCCTAACCTGCACCTCCACGCGCTGGCTTTCCGCTACAAAGTCGTAGGCCCAGCTAGTGTTGAACACGGGGAAGTTGTTGCTGTTTTTTCCTTCTACGTATTGTTGGTTCCAGGTGTTGGTTTGGATGTTTTCGATGATCATGAATGTTGCTTGTTGTGCTGCGTGGCTTGTGCCTGCGTTGTTTGTTATTATGAAGGTGTAGTTGCCTGTTTGTTTTGCTGTGAAGAATGGCGCGTCCACCGTGTCTCCCAGGTGTTCAGGCAGTCCTGCGGATTCTGTGTGGTAGCCTGCGAGTGTGCCGGTTGGGTCGTAGACGTAGACGTCGTAGTCTGTTTTTGGTTGTGACCCGTTGTTCACCCATGCGCCGTAAAGATAAACATGATAAGAATGATTCGCCCTTAGGGGAGACACGATGCTCCAATCTCGGCCTATCTCGATCTGCGAATCGTTGAACAGTACTGGGAACATCGGCTTTTCCACGAAAGTCATCGAAGGTTGCCTCACAGTGTAGTTCCCACTGGCAACAAGTAAGTCTTCTAGATAATCGTAAGCTTGAACTCTGAAACTGACAAGCGTGCCCGCAGCCTGTACAGGAATGATCGCTGTGCAAGTTCTATTGCTCAAGATTTCCATTGGGATTGTTGTTGGGCTTGTCCAATTGTTGGTTGAATATTGTAAGGTTGCGTTGAGCAGGTCTGTGGACTTTGAAACATAAGCTATGCTAGCATTAGTGTCCAAGTACACTTTGCCCGGGACGATCGATGGTTGCAGGGAGGCGTCGAATATCGTTTTGACTAGGAAGTCTACTGTTCCTGCTCCGTATTCGCCTATTATTACTAAGTGGTACAGAGTTTGTCTTGCGTGTGGTGAGGTGTAGTTTATGAGCATGTCTTGGCCTGGGTACTCGCAGCTTGCGTAGGCTACGCCTCTGTATCCTTCACTGTCCAAGTTGTAGCCTCCTATTGTGACGTTTTTTCCTGGAGTTGCGGTTGTGCTGGTTGTGTTGCCGTAGAGTCCTGGTTCCCATGCTAGTGGTACGTTGTTTAGGATGGTTTCGTTTTGGACTGTTGGGTCTGCCATGAGGTAGAGTCTTGCCTCGTACATGTCCAGTGTGTCCGGAACCCTAACCTGCACTTCCACGTGTTGGCTGTCCGTTACAAAATCGTACGCCCAGCTGGTGCTAAGCATGGGCAAACCGAAGCTTCTGCCTGTGATGTATTGTTGGTTCCAGGTGTTGGTTTGGATGTTTTCGATGATCATGAATGTTGCTTGTTGTGCTGCGTGGCTTGTGCCTGCGTTGTTTGTTATTATGAAGGTGTAGTTGCCTGTTTGTTTTGCTGTGAAGAATGGCGCGTCCACCGTGTCTCCCAGGTGTTCAGGCAGTCCTGCGGATTCTGTGTGGTAGCCTGCGAGTGTGCCGGTTGGGTCGTAGACGTAGACGTCGTAGTCTGTTTTTGGTTGTGACCCGTTGTTCACCCATGCGCCGTAAAGATAAACATGATAAGAATGATTCGCCCTTAGGGGACAGGCTGTAGTCCAATTTTGACCCACGAGTATTTGAGAGTCGTTGAACAGTACTGGGAACATCGGCTTTTCCATGTAAGTACTGTTTGAATAATTGTGCACGTATCTTTGATATTCCGAGTCGGGTTGGGCCTTCACGCAGGGTTCCAGTCTGACAAACAATGAGGCCATCATGATGATTATGCCTAGAACCAATAGCCTTCTTTTCAAGGCTAAAGCTTTCACCAAGGTTATCACGAGGTCACCTCTTAGGCTCTATATTGATATCAGTTATGAACACGGAATCTTGATTCTCAATCCAGATTCAGTTGCAACAGAAAGAGCTTGTCCGAACGAAAAACGAGCCGCAAGGCCGTCTGATTCTACGTGCCGTTCATGGAAAACGAGGGTTTCCATGCGCTCTGTCGACCCTTTGGATCTGTTTCGGTGTTCTGTATTCCTGTTGTATAACTCAACGGGAATACTTATTAAGTATTAATATTAAAGATATGTTTCGGGTATGCCAAACTGGTGAACCCTGGCTCTGCCTCGTCTGCGTGTCCACAGCCAAAAGCTCAGGTGCCCGTGCGAGAGGTGTAAAGGCGGTTGCAGCCTTCGTTTTCACCTCCACACCTCTCGCATGCAAATACTCGTTGCTAAAGAAGTTTCTTGAATGGCAAACTTTGTTTTCTTGGTTGCGTGGCGTGCGTCCTTTAGTGGTTAATGTTTTGGAATATTGGTTTTCTGATCCAAAGTGATGTTTGAGTTGACTGGTGCTCCCGTGTTTCAGAGAATCCGGTATTTTAGATTGAAAAAAGGATGTATAGGCGGGTTGGTCCTGTGTCTTGCTTTGCAGTTATTATGCTTCTGGTTAGCGCAGGTCTCCGGTGTACCGTCCTTCCGAGTTGTTAAGCCATCTGATGAACTCTTTGCAAGACGGACTGCCCTTGTGGATGCAATCTTTCTCCTTGAGAGTGACGACAGGACACATTCGCCATAACAGGCATCTTACGCCTGTGCTATTCTTTTTGTTCTCAATTGGACGTGGGACAACGACTTCCTCGGACATTGTTTCACCTTGGCGTTGTGTTTCTAGTTTTTTCTTGTTGGCCCATTGGATTAAAGAGATTTATGAATTTTCACTAAGTATCAGTGATCCTTCTTCGCTGATGGAAGGATAGTCTGGAAAAAGATGTTATTTTATGGCCACTATCACTGCGGCTCTGACGTTTCCTGTGGGGGTGCTGACATAAAACGTGTAGGTTCCGTCAGCTGGGACTGTCCAAGGGAGGCTATAGAACGTGTCTTCTCTTTTTTCTATAAGCGTTGAAGATTGGTTATCCGTGATTCTGAAGTCGACGGGTTGACCGTTGCCTGATACTTCGACATGAAGTCTTTCGCCTTTCCTGAGCGTGAGGGGATATCCTACTTCGTAGTTTTCGTCGGTCAGAACTACTGTTTTGTTCAGAAGAGTTGGCGGAGGCGGTGAATTGGTCATGTAGGGAACCAGCATACTGACCGTCAGCCATGCAATGATGGCAATTGAGACGAAGATAGTTGCGATCTTTGCGATCAATCTTACTCAAATTCTCCTTGAGGCATTTGTTGGGCTTGGCTTGCCCATTATCAACTGTGATCGCAGCCGTTAGTATGAACCTTATGAAGGACTTGTTAAGATCACTTGTGAAAATCTGTAATCTTGCTCGTTACACAATATTCCTGGAGCATGTAGCTCGGTTGCCTATGCTGATTTCACGGCTCAACTTCTTTCGCATCTAGCGTTTTCGAAAAACAGAGAGGTTCTGGGGCAATGATCCTAGGCTGATTGCCAAACTGTATTACTAATTCATATTCCGAGTTCAGAAGTGTCAAATAGTTCTTTGAAGCTTGTGAAGGTTCAATCTGGATTCAAAGTAGGAATCCGATCAGGAACATGTAATGAATATGTCGAAGGTGGTGGTATGAGCGAGAATCCGAATGTCGTAGCGAGTGGGAATCCAAATACTGGTGCAAACGAGAATGTGAGGATTGGGGAGGTTGAGAAGGATGTTAAGAAGCTCAAGGCCGACGTTGACAATTTCATGACGCTCAAGAACACTGTTGAGGATTTGAAGAACACGATCGTGGATATTCGAAGTCTTATCAGTGAGTCTCAGAATCCGTTTAATCTCTTGCAGCTTATAACAAGCGAGGAAGACCTCAACAAGGTAGTTAAAGCAAAACCGATTATTGAGAATAAGCTCTTGGCAAAAGAACAAGCAGTAGGAAAACTCGAGGCAAAGGGTGCTTCAGGAGCACAGGTGCCCGCGGCATGCGAGCCAAAAAAGGATGAAGCAGAGGTTGGTTTCGCGGTGGAAAGTTATGTTGACACAAAAGATGCGGCTGACTTGTCTGCAGCCTCTGAAATCGAGAAGCCTGAGAACAAATTCACTGCGGAAAAACAAGTTGGAGGAGGGAAAGAAAGAATGATTGATAATCCCCTGGAAGGGATGGGCAGCGTGAATAGTGGGTCTTCAATTGTGCAGTGGGTTTATACTATGCTAGACTTGGGCTTTGACGAAGAGAGTATACACAGGATATGTGACTATTGCGAGTTCTCCGATTTTATGCCAAAAGGTTACAGTGAGCACGTGTCGAATTTGGTTGGCGCCGTTGTCAGGGCAAGATCTCAGAACCTATCGGCTGAAGAAGTGATTCTCAGCATCTATGGTGCAGCGCACGCTACTGGCGTAAAAGTGGAGCCACAAGATCTCAGCGGGCTGATAATGCGTGTGTTGAAGAAATGTAAGGCGGGAGAGCCGTAAATGGGGTTTTCGCTTACAATAAGCGAAGCAATAATGGTGATAGCGTCTGTCATTTTGGCAAGCGGCTTTGCAGCCTATGCGATATACGCTGGGACATCCCTTCAGAGCAACATAATGCAAAACCTTGACAATGCTAAGAGGAGCATGGATACGCGCTTGGATATAGTCTATGCCGTCGTCAATCAGACAGCGGATCCAAGTCCTCTGTTTACAATATACGTAAAGAACAGTGGAAGTCTTCCAGTTTCAGAGCTTGACCTTATCAGCGTCTACGTCGGTAGTTACGGTCAGGCCATGGTGTACTCTTACAACTCAAGCGCAAGCACTGGAAGCGGAAAGTTCAACATGACTGATGCAGACGGGAACGGCGCTGTTGAGGTAGGAGAAGCCGCCTTTATACAGGTTTACAATGCGACAAACGTATCCGGCAGCCTTTATGAAGCAAAAGTCGTCCCATATAGGGGAATACCCAGCAGCTACATGTTTTCACCTCCATAGAAAGGTGATGATCAGTGGGACTCTCAGTATCAATAGCTTCAGCAATTGTTTTAGTAGGTTGGATAGCCTTCATTGGGGCTATCTCAACCGCACTGCTTACGACTATGAATAGCGTAGGGTCCCTAGTGAACTCCACATCAAGTGATGATATCAAACTTACTGTCCAACTCGGGCTCAGAATCGCAAGTGTGGAAAGCAGATCAGTCAATTTTTCCGTGATAAACCAGGGTTCCAAAGATGTTTTCCTAAGGAATGAGACATTCGCGTGGAATAGTGTCATAATCACTTATAACAGTACGGATTGGCAAACATACTTGATAGAGAACTATACAGTTCTGAACATTAATGCCACTGGCACCAATGAATCCTTTGACATTACCTCTCATCAGAGCATCAAGCCTGGAGAACAAGCTCTTATAGAGATAGATCTGCCATCAGGAGCACCTGACATTCTCATAGGCAGCGTCGTCAACGTTGTCTTCGCTTCCCACTACGGCGTAAGTGCCAGACAGGAAATCTTGGTATCAGCTTACGGTGAACAGGCCTTGATCAGTGGGGGCGGGCAGGGAATTCTAGGTCTTGGCGGATACAGTGTCGGCGGAGGCGTCGTTGGCTGATGACTATTTGCGCGCAGGAGACAGTTAGACAGATTTTTGCAAATCAGTCGTTTCGCCTTCTTTTATCACAACTTATCCTTGGTACAACAAAGATTGGCAGTATGCCACAATACTAGCAGCCGGTAAGAAGTCGCAAAATATATTTGCCAACAAGACTACTTAAGTCGGCAGAAAAAGGAATTGTCAAAGACAAAGCTATGTGGTGCAGCTTGCATACTGATTTTACTTAGCATCCTGATTATCGGACTGAACACCCAAGTAGCCAAATCAGAGTCCACAACAACGATAGAAACAACAATCTTCACCGATTCATACTACGTTGCATCGAAGACGTTTAATTTCTCCAGCATACCCTTAAACGGCGGAACCAACGTGAGAATAGTGTTCAATGCTTCAAAACCAATAGACTTCTATTGCCAAGATTCCTGGAACTACACTATGAGCAACTCAACTAAGTGGACCACGGTTTACTCACTGTGGTCTGACAAAACTTCACTCATGAACAGAACCTTCATTATTCCAACCACGGACAGGTGGTACTTCACTTTTGTAAACTATGAAAACGACACCAGCGTGCCCCCGATAGACATCTATTACGTAGCCTTGTTTCGCATCGATACGTACGAGATCCACGTTGAAAGCGACAAGCAATCCTACAACTTGGGGGAACAGGCTTTACTAACAGCTAGGGTGAAGAATGATAGCAATCCTATGCTAGGAATGAACGTATCACTCCAAGTGTTTGATCCTCAGGGAAACCCTATAAACAGTCAAAACGGCCTAACAGATGTTTACGGGCAAGTCACAATTGTTGTCATTTTGCCATCTGAAGAAGGCATGTATAACTTTGTCGCAAAGACCAGTGTTGCCGGGAATCCTTTCGAAGACTCGATTACTTTCGTAGTCGCAAAAAACTCAACCTTGCCATCCACTTTTGACAATTATGATGGTCTGTGGCACACCCAGGGTTTTACTATAGCACTCCTAGCTTTTGACGGCGAAAGCGGTGTGGCAGAAACATATTATCGGATTAACGACGGTTCAATCCAAAACGTAAGCATAAGCGGTCAACCACAAATCACCACGGAAAGCACTAACAATACGCTGGAGTACTGGAGCAAAGACAATATGGGGCACGAGGAACTTCCACACAAGATCCTAACAGGAATAAAGTTAGACGAGACTCCTCCCAGTGGTTCCATCCTAATCAACGAAAATGCAACTTATGCGAACTTGGTATCCGTGACCTTGACGCTTTCTGCGACTGATGTTGTTTCGAGTGTTGCTCAGATGCGTTTCAGTAATGACAACTTAGCATGGTCGGATTGGGAAACCTTCAATTCTTTCAGGAACTGGACACTAGTTTCTGGTGACGGGTCAAAAACGGTCTATACTCAATTTAGGGATAATGCCAGATTGATCTCTGACACATATTCAGCCACCGTGACACTTGAGACGACGGTTCCAGTGATTCAAAACGTATCACGAATGCCAGAAAATGGAGTTCAACCCGCCCAAGGAACAACAATCTTAGCGAACGTTACTGATCCTGGAAGCGGTGTCAAAAGTGTCGTATTGGCATATGCTATAAACGGCAACAACACTTGGTTTGGCGCCCAAATGGTCTTCAATTCTACAACAGGTTTGTATGAGTGTGTCATTCCTGGGCAACAGGCAAATACCCAAGTAGAATACAGAATACTCGCGTATGACAATGCTGGAAACGAAAAAATCGGAGACAACCAAGGACAATACTACGCCTATACAGTTGTGCCCGAGTTTCCTCCACTGGAAGCGGCATTTTTGTTCATCATAATGACGTTGCTTGCGGTTGCATTCCAAGAAAAGCATCGCGCAAGGAAAAATTAGCAATCTGAATTGTTAATAAGTATTTGTGGTTCAGAAGGGTCAAATAGCTGTTTCGTCGAAGCTTGTGAACTGATAATCTGGATTTGAAGTCGAAGTCTGACCGAGAAAAGGAATCCAACGTGGCATGAAAAGGCGTTGAAGGCGACAAGATGAGGGACAATTCGACTGTTGGAGCACCTATCGTTTGGCATGACTTCGGATTCACGAATAAGAGTTGAAGAGTGTTAGAGGGATTTCAGGCATGAATGTGATATCGTTAGGCATAAAGGATCTTGACAAAAGTCTAGGCGGGGGCTTTCCATATCCTTGCCTAGCGTCGATTGAAGGGGATTTTGGCTCTGGGAAAACTGCGCTTACTCAGCAGATAGTGTACTCTGCGTTGAAAGCAGGCTTCAGGGTTTGCGTAATTTCCAGTGAGACAACGGCTAAAGAGTATCTTGGGATGATGAAATCCATAAAAATAGATGCGTACCCGTACTACGTAAGTGCAAAGTTGGACGTATTCGCATTGCACGTCGAGGGCGGCAAATGGAGTCAGTTTCTGTCATCAATGTTTTTCAAGGTTACGAGAAACTTTCTGGAGATGTACAAGAAACGTTATGACTTCATTGTCATCGACAGCCTTAGCATGTTAGCAGCGGACACTCCGCCACACGTGTTTCTAACTTTCATCACTAGAATGAAGAACTTGGTTTCGATTGGGAAAACAATAATTCTAACCTTCCATCCGAATTTTCTCCCAGAAAATTCTAGCATGAAGCTTAAAGCCTCATCAGATGTCTATCTTCGAATTTCGAACGCTAAAGTCGCGGGCGTCCAGGTTAAAGTGCTAAAAATAGTCAAACTGTGGGGAACCAGCGGTGACAGGAAAGAGTCAGTAAGCTTGGAAGTCAACCCACACCTCGGCCTAAGAGTGCTGCCTCTTGGTGGTGTAAAGGTCTAAATGAAACTTCCTTTCTCCACATCAAAGGCCAAGCCCAGTCAAAATGCAAGCCAAAACACCATCCAGGTTACCAAGAGTAACGAGAAAAAGAAGAATGAGAAGACAAAGTTTGTCAGTTTATACGACTTGGAACTGCCAAAGACGCTTGAAGAGGCCTATGAGAAGTATCCATATTTGAAATCGTACGCTGAGGCCGCAGGTATCACGCCGGAATATGTTATTGACCCGAGTATGGTTGGGACTGGTACTGACTTGATGTCTGCAGCGTTTGTATTGGATATCGTCTATCCAATTGGACTGGGAGCGTTCATTCACATAAAATTCGGAGGAGAATACGGCAAGTATAATATCATCGAACCTGAAAAACCGCCCAGAAAAATCCTGGAACAAGTTGAGGACGCAATTGCAAGGGCAATAACAGAAAGAACCATCATTGCTGAAGGTGCAAAGGAAAAGGAAAGACTCATTGAGAAACTGTTTAAGGAAGCGGTCAAGAAGAAAATACTGAAGTTGCCTCCGGGTAAACAAAGGAATGTCCTATACCACTTTTTGAGAGAGAAGGTAGGTCACGGCGTACTTGACGATTTCCTTGCTGATCCGTGGCTTGAAGACATAAGTGTGCCAGGAGCCGGCCATGTATACGTTTATCACAAGTTCTTCGGTGCGCTTGAAAGTAACACCGAAATCTCTTTGGAAGATGGAGAAAGCCTGTTGAGAGGACTGGCTGAAAGACACGGCAAAGTCTTAAGCTACACTAATCCCATTCTGGACGTACACTTGGACGATGGTTCTAGGTTCAACATTGTATTTGGCGAGGACATAAGCATCAAAGGGAGCAATTTCACGATACGAAAGTTTCCAAAAGAACCAATCTCTGTGGCGCACTGTATAAAGTGGAAAACCATGTCGGCTGAATTGGGGGCTTACATGTGGATTCTTTCGGAGATGGGAATCTCATTCTTCATGTGCGGAGAAACTGCATCAGGAAAGACAACAAGTCTGAACGCTTTCGTAGGGCTCATAAAACCAGATGCAAAAATTGTAAGCATCGAAGAAACACCTGAAGTGAACTTGGCACACAAGAACTGGGTAAGAGAGGTCACTCGACTGCATACTGGAAGCAAAGTGACCATGTTTGATCTTTTGAAGGCGGCTTTGAGGCAGAGGCCTGATCAGATAATCGTGGGAGAGATTAGGGGTGAGGAGGGTCAGATAGCGTTTCAAGCTATCGAAACTGGTCACCCAGTGGTGTCCACGATACACGCTGGAGATCTGCAGACGCTTTTTCAAAGGTTGACTTCATCGCCTATAAACGTTCCAAAATCCCACATGAACGGTCTGAATGTGGCTATTTTTCAGAATAGGATCAAGAGGGGACTTAAACTGGTTAGAAGAGTAACTTCTGTTAACGAGATTTTAAACTATGATCAAGAGGAAGGTCAGCTCAACTTTTTGCCTGTCTTCACTTACGATTCAGACGAAGACTTGTTGCGTTTTTCAGGTTCAAGTTTCCTCATGGAAGCAAAGATCCTTCCTTACAGAGGCTGGCCCCCAGAAAGACTTCCAGAATTATACGATGAGCTTAAAATGCGTGCAGAGATTCTGTCGGCTTTGGCTGACAAGCATCCAAGGTTCAAGGATGTATGGAACACAGTAATAGAAGTTGAGAGTACCGGCGTGGAAGAAGTCTACAGAAAAGTCAAAGAAGGTCAATTCACATGGCTATCAGACTAATTTCGTTGAAAAAACAGATAGGACTAATTCTGCTCCTTAACGCCCTCGTCTCGATGTATCTGGCTACTAGGAGCGATATCGTAAGTCTTGTTGCGATAAATGCAATAGCTGGTACGATCGTGTTTTTGCTGTTTTTCATAAGAAAGAGGATTCCCACGAAAATTGACGAGCAACTTGTTTCATTGCTTCTTCACATGTATGCAATTTCCCACGGTGAAATCACCCCAGATGACCTTGTCAAAACCATTGCGGAAACAAAGGACTACGGTTACTACAGTGAAATCTTTGGCAGAATTCGTAAACTCGCAAAGGAATACGGTTACGGAATTACAAAGGCCACGTCTGAAATGGCGAACACAACCAAGCCGCCATTCAAAGATGTCTTAATCAGATGTCAACAGGCTTTTTCGTCGACAAACCCAAAAGGTTACCTCGAGTTAGAATCGTCAACAATGACTGAAGAATACTCAGGCTACTATGAGAGGGCGATTAAGTCTATTGACATGCTCGGCGGCGTCTACAGCACCTTCTCAAGCGTCTCAACATTCATAATCATGATACTAGACATCATCGTCGTTTTCACAAATGAGCCCAACCTTGTCTATTTCGGATATATTGTGGCATCTGCTGTTCTCATAGTGATGTATCTTGGTCTTAGAACTGTCGTGCCCAAGGACGTTCTCATCCACATCGACAAGGACTTGCCACCTAAAATGTATACACGCTTCAAGGTAGCATTACCTATTGCCTTTGCGTGTATAGTACCAGCGATGCTGGTTAGCATAATATTCGGCTACGCATACGGCTTTCTTGTCTGCGGCTTAGCGTTCTTGCTTCCAGGATTTTTTGCTTACAAATTTGAAACATTCGTCTTAAAAGTCAATGAAAACTACCCTACGTTGATCAAGGGTCTAGGTGAAAACATGGCATCATCATCAAGTCTGCAGAACGCTCTTTCTTACATCCTGTATCTGAACCTTGGTCGTCTCAAAGACCTGTTAAAGCGGGCTTATGCAAGAGTCAAGGTTGGTGTAGACAACGCGAGGACCTTGAGCCTGCTGTCTTCAGAAGCTGCGTCCCACACTGTCTATATGACAAATAAGATGTTCTTGGATGCGTTCAGCTACGGTGCCGATCTGTTGGAAGTGGGCAAGATCTTGGGCAACAACTGTGTGAAGAATCTCGAGTTTAGGAAGAAAAGGGAGGCTGTAGTGAAGACGATAGAAGCCACGACATTCCTTCTTCAACCAATCACAGTCGCTCTTCTCACCATCCTGACTTTCATGACAAGGTTCTTCTCTCAGACCCTTACATCAGTACCATACTTCACATTCGGGGCGATACCAACCGATGTTATCAACATGGGAAACGTCTTCATGATACTGCTCATAACCATTCTTAATTCACTGACTTTGAAGGAAGCTCGTGGCGGGTTCTGGGGCACCAGTCTAATGTACGCTGGAATCCTACTTCTCTTGAGCGGTGCGGCGTGGATTGGTGCTGAAACCATGATGAACGTATCATTTGGCGGAGCCTTTGGAAATCTTCAACAGGTACTAACACCATAAGCATGATTAAGATTGAGGCAGTAGGAATGGGACTGGCTTCAAGCTCGGCTAGCGTAAGGCTTGCTTCAACTGTGAAGCAAGTGTTCGAGCTTGCAAAAGGTAATACTCCGCCAATCTTTTTCTATAGTGTTCATGTTCTGAGAAGTCTACATATTTTCCAAGAAATCTTTCGGTTGCTTCTAAGCATCTTTGGGTTAGTTGTTCATCTTTGGAAGAGATGCTGTCCCAGTGCAAATCAAGTAGTTTGCATGCATTCTCGAACGCTGGTTCTCTTTGATTGATTTCCAAGAATAGTCTTTCAGCTTCGCTTCGAAACTCCATGGTTTTAGACGGGTCGCCGGATTTGTCAGCCTCATAGGAGTAGTAGTGGGCACGCACCTCTTTGCAATATTTGGTTTCTGAGAATTCGCTGTATTCGTCGAAGAACTCCTCGGCCGATTTCTCACACATTTCCATCATGTTTTCGCTTTTGTACGTTAAGACGCGTCGAGATGCATTGAAAAGTGCTTTGTTCCTTTGCTTCAGTGCTAAAAACATTTCTTCTGCTTCTGCATAGGATGCTCTTGCATCGTCAAACCTGTGTTCTTCGTTATGTTTGTGGCCTTTCCATTGGAGGTAGTGGGCAAGATTTTCTATGAAATTTTCACGCATAGAAAAATCTGCATATTTGTGAAGATACTCCTCCATAGCTTCAAAGTACTCTTGCGAGGCTATTTTTTCTTCAAAAAGGTAAGTTCTAATGCGTAAGGATGCGTTTTCAAATGCGTCTTCAATTTCGTTTGATCTCTGGTACATTTCTTCAGCCTGTTTGAAGAACTCTCTAGCTCTGGATAGATCCCCGCTTTCTAGGTATTCTTTTCCCCTTATCGAGAAATAGTCGGCGCGGTGTGGTTCGTGCGTAATCTCTTTCCGGGTCCACCTCTCCCGTGCATGTGATCGATCAGCGGAGATTTGGCGTCCTAAAGTGTCCGATTCCCATCTCCACTCGCCTACACCTGACGCATCATCTTCAAAACGCTTTTCATCCTCAGGCGATTTTGTATCGATCACGTTGGGCTCCGCGGCTTGCTTGAAGACCACACCTACGCAGTTACTCGAGAACGGAAAAGCTGTGGCAGAAAGGGCGCTATCAAGACCACGCTCGGTTCGACGTTGAAACCTTCCCAGATTCTTTGTCCTTCCTGAGCGGATAACCTCCACAATGGTCTTTTGGGTGTCAGTCCCGGAAATCTCGGGGTAAACTTCGATAATAGTTTTTCCAAGTGTATTTTCTGCATTTACTCCAGTTGTTCTCGCCGCACTAGCGTTGATAGCGATAAGCCTGAGCGAACTTGGATGGCTTGTGTCTTCAAGATGAAAGACGGCCACAGGGCTCTGCATATTGTTGATGATTTCCGAATACACTCTCCCACACGCGCGCTCAAGCTGTTCCGAAAATGTCAACTCATCAAACTCTATCTTTCTGAAAAGCCATCCATTCTTTTCATAAAGTCGTTTCAGTATTGAGTTCTTAAGGTCATCAGCGCCCGCCCCAAAAACTCTTTCAATGGTTCTTGTGAATATTCCGATATTGCGGGGGATTTCATACTTTGGGACGCCAAGGCTTTCCAGTTGAGCATAAGTTACTTTCTTCAGGTTTTCTTCCATTGAAGATAATGCCTCATCGATAGAATCAAGTAGGAGTCTTTCGAAATCCTTGGCCGGCAACGAATGATGTCCCCGAGCAAGACTGGATAAGACAGATCTAGCTGATGTTGACATAAAACGGTTATGAATTACAAATAGGAATCGAGACTTCTGAGTGGACAACGTTGAAAGAGGGAGAAAGCGGACGATTGAATCATCTAGGCGATTCAGGGGAGGCTTTTGGGATTCACGTATCGCCTGTTTGAATACGCTGTCTCACGGTCTGGAAAAAGGCTACACCAGGATTGTGGCCTGACTTCTGCACTCTCGTTTTGGCTGTTTATGACTGAAGATTCCGGTTGCCTGTGTGGGACATGTAGGTACTTGCCGATGAGGTATCCGCCCACGCTTCCTATGAATAAGGTGGTTACGCTCAGGAGTACGAGAACTAGGGACCATTGCTTCATATCTTTGCGTTCCATGGTTCCAACTTCAGAAGCGGCATAAACCATGCTGTAAACCCAAATTATTGACGAAACAGAAACGCATAGCAAAGCTAACCCCAAAAAGATTTCACATCTCAGTTTTCTCATTTGCATGCCTGTCCTTTTAGAGTACTCTATTTCGGCAACGGATCTTGGTTTCAGGGTTGAATTAATGATTTGTGCGTATGACCATACACATACAAGAAGCGCTTCAACAGTTTTGGTTCCAAAAGCTATGTTTGGGCAGATGCCTGCTTCTTGGCACTCCTCGAATTCTTTGTCTTTGGAGGACCACTTGAAAGGCTCTTTGGGTCTAGGAAACATCAATAAGGCTCCTGCAATTACGGTTTACAATCCTAGAGAAGGAAACGTTTTAGACTTACACCGTTTACCTATTGATGTTGGGGTGAGTTAGGTTGGATAAACCCTATTTCCGTCGCATCTCCAGTCCTGTTCTTGAGAATCCAGTTTTTGTACAAGGTCTGCCCGGCTTCGGAAACGTTGGGAAGATTGCGGCTTATCTTTTACTGAAGTTTTGCAGCGCGAAACCCTTTGCGGAGTTGTATTCACCTTATTTTCCCGATTACGTTTCGGTCAATTCAAAGGGGATTTGCCGTTTGCCCCGTTACGAGTTCTACGCGGCACCTATGGAGAAAAACGATTTCATCATAATGACTGGGGACACGCAACCCTCTTTTGATGACGTTGCCGCCCATTATGCACTTTGCAGTGAAACATTGGATTTTGTTGAGAAACAAGGTTGCAGCTTTCTTGTAACGGTTGGTGGTGTACCCATTACCGAAGAAAAGTCGCAGGTGTACGTGGCAGCTACTTCGCCTCGGCTTGCCTTGGAGTTTATGGAAAAAGGGGCAGTGATTTACAGCAAGGGCAGGATAGTCGGGGCAACAGGTTTAACCTTGGCTCTTGCGAAGGAACGCGGTCTAGAAGGCATATGCCTACTGGGCGCGACAACAGGTTTCAAGGCCGATCGCGGGGCTGGGTTTTCCGTCTTCAAGTTCTTGATGAAAGCCCTAGGCAATGAAGTGAAGGAAGGGTTATAAGAGAAAACGCGAAACTTAGATACTCATTGGAATGTGAAACGCATGGCTCGAGAAACCAAAGAGACCCGAACTGGAATGACGAGCTCAAAGTATCGGAAATTGTTGTTGATCATCCTAGCAGGGCTGTTCACTTTTGGTGCGCCCTACGTGGTTTACATTACATCCAGTTTTCTCAAGCGAGGCCTCTTCTTTTCTTTCGCGGGTGGATTTGTTTCGCTAATAATAGGTTTAGTGCTCATATGGTATCTCATCAGGAGCAAAGTCATTTCATGACGCGCAAGAAACGTTTTCTGCCTCAGATACCCTAGAGTACATCATCTATTCAGACAAAAAGGACTCGTCATCGGCAATTCTAGAAGATGCTTAGGCCCATTAAAAATCGTTCGGTTGCAATCATTATCTCGAATATTCATAGCGCGCACTTATCGTGAGCTAGAATGATCCTTTTGTAAGCGTTTATCATCATTATTGGAGAAATCTCTATGCCGATGCGCGGATATGTCTTGATATGCTTAGGCTTGAACGCAAATTATATAAAATATGCCGAAAAATATAATGAGTATGCAGGAAGACAAAGGGAAAAAACTTCAAGAACTCATAAAGAAAAACGAAACCTCGGCTAAGAGGACAACAATAATCTTGGAGAAAGATGAAAGAGAATACATTGACTCTTTGATTAGAGAAGGAAAAGAACCGGGCATTAAGCCTCTTATTTCTAAAATGCTTGACGTCTACAGGAGCATGATGATTTACGACTGGCGTTTTCCAGGGGAATACTACTGTGGGATAAGTCGGATAGCCTTCGTGAATGCGGAACTGCTTAACATTCTAATTAATAATGTTCCAATGGAGAAATGGCGTGAGATCGGAAAAAAAATGGGCGAGGCCGTCAGAGTTTCGATCGAAACCGCAATTGGAATACAAACTACAAACCGTGAGAAATGGCCGGACGTTTTCAAACGCTTGAGAGTGCAAGGATTCGGCGACTTCTACCTGAAAGACAAATACTTTCTCATAAAAACGCCTTTCATCAGTGAGTGTGAAATCTGGGCTGGTTTCCTGGAAGGCTTGCTTGACTTAGAATTGGACGTGAAGACCACGTCTCCACCATTAGTTTTCGAAATTAGAGAGAAGTCTCATTCAGAGGCGAGCGAATAGATCTTATATTGCCCAAGACTAAGACTTACATGGAAGACCAAGGGGACCGATTGAATGTCACTTCATGAAGCAATGCTTTACGAAAAACTACAAGATAGAAAGGTTAACTGTTACCTGTGTGCTCGAAAGTGCCTCATAAGTGACGGCGGTACAGGCTTTTGCTTAGTAAGAAAGAATGAGGGAGGTACTCTTTTTTCACTCAACTATGCCAAGGTAATATCTGCGGCTATAGATCCGCTTGAAAAGAAGCCGCTTGCTCACTTTAACCCAGGGGCCTCTGTGATGTCTGTTGCTACGGTTGGCTGTAACTTTCGCTGTCAATTCTGTGACAACTGGATGATAAGTCAAGAAAAGAAGATAAGTGGCAAGCATTTTCCTCCAGAAGAGGTAATAAAGGCCGCGAGGGACAACGGCTGCGAAGGAATAAGCTACACGTACACTGAACCAACGATTTTCTTCGAATACGCGTATGACACGGCCAAACTTGCTCACCAGGTAGGGTTCTTCAACACTTTTGTGACAAACGGTTACATGACTTCGGAAGCGGTGAAAACCATAGCTCCATACTTGGACGCTGCGACAGTGGACTTCAAAGGTGGCGCTGATCCGGAGTTTTACAAGACTTTTTCAGCTGTTCCTTCTGTTGCGCCGATCTTTGAGGCTTTGAAGGAGATGAGACGGAACAACATTCACATAGAAATCACGAATCTTATCGTGCCCAAATCGGGAGATTCGATCGAGAGAATAAAGGAGCTTGCCGTTTGGATCGGGGATGGAATTGGCAAAGACACGCCGTTTCACTTGCTGCGGTTCCATCCTGACTATCAGTTAACCACTATCCCCGCAACGCCTTTGGAAACTTTGGAGAAAGCTTACGTTGCTGCAAAGGATGCTGGTTTGAACTATGTTTACATTGGAAACGTGCCTGGGCATCCATGCGAGAACACTTACTGTCCGAACTGTAATGAAACATTGATCAAGCGTTACAACTTCATGATCACACGATGGAATCTAACGAAGGACATGCGTTGTCCAGTGTGCGGGCATGAAGTCCCAATCAAGGGTAAACTGCACACAGGCGGCCAATCCTATCCATACGCCTTGTTTTAATAGTCCGATAACCTTGAGTGAAATTGAGCAAAAATGTGGAGATTCCAACGCCCCGATGCGATTGCCGTACTAAACGATGAATTGGCCAAGAAGAGTTTGGCCAGATACTTTACTGTCATGCAGAACCGGGGCCCAGCGAAATTCATGATAGCTAGAAGGCTTCTAGCAGAATTCGACAAAAACGATCCGACTGAGAAACTCTGGCAAGAACACGCTAGCCTTACGCAAGAATTCAGCAGAATTGAGAGAGAGATCGACAATCAGCAAAGAGACTTTAAAGAAATGGCAACTCCAGAACAATCTTACTTGGACTTGAAAATCGAAATTGCAGACAGGGTCCTCAGCAGTTGTCATCTTTGCGTGCGCAGATGTGGCGTCAACAGGTTGGAGAGAGAGTCAGGCTACTGCCGATGCGGTTTGGGCATAACCGTTTCAAGCATTTTTGAACATATGGGTGAAGAGCCTGAACTTGTGCCTTCTGGAACAATTTTCACCTTAGGCTGTACGATGAGATGCAAGCACTGTCAAAACTGGACGATTTCTCAATGGATGGAATATGGCGAGGTGCATGAACCTGTGAGTTTGGCTCGAGAAGTTGAACGCCTGCGCCTGAGAGGTTGTAGGAATGTGAATCTTGTCGGAGGAGAACCTACCCCATGGCTTCAGCAGTGGCTTAAAACGTTCAAGTATGTCAGTGTGAATGTTCCTGTTGTCTGGAACTCAAACAGCTACTACAGCTCAGAAAGTGCAGCACTCCTGGCCGGGTTTGCAGACGTTTATCTGCTAGATTTCAAGTATGGACCAGGTCAATGTGCAGAAAGAATCTCGGACGCCCCAAGTTACTGGGAAACGTGCACATATAATCACTCGGAAGCAAAAAACCGCGGAGAACTCATAGTACGAATACTTGTTTTGCCAAACCATTTAGATTGTTGCGCAAAGCCAATAATCGATTGGATTGCGAAAAACTTGGGTGTCGAAACAAGGGTGAACGTTATGTTTCAGTATAGACCAGAGTGGCAAGCATGTGAGGTTCCTGAATTGAACAGGAAGCTAACAAGTGATGAAATGCAGAGAACCACTCAATTGGCCAAAGAAGCAAATCTGTTAAATTTCATAACCTAAACTCGCCAGCCGCAGCGAAAGCTATTTCTCAAACCATTCTCACTTCATGAGACAGAACAAGTGAACAAAAATGCCCTACTGCCCAGAATGCGGTGGCGAAATGCAGTATATGATAGCCACCAAACATTACGTGTGCAAAAGCTGCGGACTATCTGTAACTCAGCAGGAACTGATGGAACTAAGAGATAAACTTAGACCCAACTTAGAGTCCAAGGAAGAGGAACGCGAAAGGAAGAAAAAAGAATACCTTAAATGGTACCTGAGCAAGAAAAAATAAACTCTGACGCAGCTTTGGAAAATGAAAATCAGGAAACAGCATGATGCTGGGAAATCGTTGATTTCTAATAATCTCTTCGGTTTGGAAATATCCATCAAACTTATAATATCACCCAAGGAACATGTTTTTGCTAGAAAGGTAACGCTTGTTGCTTCTTTATTCTGTGCATTCAAGACAATCTTCAAATCCTTGGGAAGTGAGCAATAACTACACCTAGAATCACAAGCCCTGCCTCTGGGCGACAGTTATATTCAACAAGCCAGTAAACTAAAAACAAAGGTGAACTCTGTGGAAATAATCTGCGTTGGCAACGAACTGCTCATTGGCAAAACACTGAATACAAACGCCACTTGGCTGGCTAAACGTGCCACCTCATTGGGGCTGATGGTGAAGAGAATTACAGTTATAGGCGATGATGTGGATGAAATTGCAGAGGCTCTTCGAGAAGCCTTAGGTCGAAAGCCGAAGTTCATAATAACAACAGGCGGACTAGGACCAACTTTTGACGACAAAACACTTGAAGGGATAGCCAAAGGTCTGAATCGCAGGCTTGAAGTCAACGAAAAAGCTTTGAAAATGGTTACAGAGAAGTATGAGGCCTACCTTAGGCAGGGGAAAATCGAAAGGGTCGAGTTGACGCCGGCGCGGGTTAAAATGGCCACCCTTCCAGAAGGCACAGAGCCGTTGCCTAATCCTGTTGGCACCGCTCCTGCTATGATGGCAAAGGTGAAAGGGGTGTTCATAATAGCGTTGCCCGGCGTTCCTCCTGAAATGGAAGCTATTTTTAACGAGTCTTTGGCGGTCACAATCAAGAGGGAGGCTGGAAAATCCGCTTTTTTTGAATCAAGCATTTACACAGATTACATCATGGAATCAAACTTGGCGCCATTAATCGACCAAGTTATGCATGACAACCCTTACGTTTACATAAAATCACATGTCTACATAAAATCTCCAGTGCAGATTGAGGGGCAAAAATCACACATTGAACTTCACTTTTCAACAACTGCCGATGACTCTGAGACTGCCAAAAACCGTCTGAACAAGGCGATAGCACAACTATCTGAACTTGTGCAGGAGAACAGCGGAAAAATCAGAAAGTGACGCAAGTTTCCAAGTCTCTTTTTATTTAGTTATGAACAGCGAAAATGGTGTACAGAATGATTGCGGACTACCACGTTCACACGAAAGCTTCTCCTGACGCTGCAGGAACGATGGCAGATTGCGTCAAAGTTGCAAAGAAGAAAAACATTGGCGAGGTAGGTTTTTCAGAACACGTTCTGCTACGTCGCCTCAGGGGACGTTCAGACTCTTTCGTCCAACAAGCGCCTGCGTACCTTCGTGACTTCGTAAACTTCAAAGAAGAATCGGATCTTCCCATCAAGCTGGGCATCGAAATAGATTTTTTCCGGACGAAATCTGCAAGATAAAGGAGTTCATCCGAAAGTATCCGTTCGACTACGTGATAGGATCTGTTCATATGATTGGAGATTGGATCTTTGATGAATCTTTCGAAATGCTCGAATATTCAAAAAGAGATATGTTGCAGGTCTATGAGGAGTATTTCAGTCTCGTTAGAAGCATGGCAAGTTCTTGTCTTTTCGACGTTCTGGGACATCCGGACCTTATCAAGATTTTTGGAGTTCAGGCCGAAGACCGATTTTTCGAACATTTTGTTGGAAACCGCTGAAACGTTAGCCGAATCAAACATGTGCATAGAAATTAACACAAGAGTGAGAAGGCCCTGCCAAGAAATGTATTCCAGCGAGCGGTTCTTGAGAATATTGCATCAGCACATGTCTCTGTAACCTTCGGTTCAGACGCTCATGAACTAGGAGACGTTAGGCGAAATTTCAGGGAAGCAACAAGTTTGGCAAGAAAAGTGGGCTATACCCACGCGTGCACATTTGATCGTCGGGAGAGGACTTCTGTAGGAATATAGGAAGTTTTCATGAACGTCCAAAGTGAAGGGTTAAACCGTTTTTTCGATATTGATTTGCTCTTCATAAGTGCCATAAATTTGGCGCATAACAACATTTCCAGATGAAGATGAAGACTAAGTCTGAAGTAGCTCTCGTCGTGCTAACTGTCTTCGTTACGCTTTCATTATTGCTTCCAAGTGTTTTGTCAGCGAATTATGCCATTGTTTATGAGCTTTTGGACTGCCCAGGTGGATCTATACACTATAGGTTAAATGTTGCAGTTTCAGAGTCGCTTCTGGAATACTACGTTGAGAAAAGTCATGCACTAATTTCCGACAATGATTTCGCCAAGTTCGTTACCCCTTATGCTTTGAAGCCAGTTGCAGACTGCTTGCGGGGAATCTACTCTGATGATGAGGATTTTGCGAACGGAGTTTTGATGATTGTGCATCAAATATCCTACGAAGAGACGCGACCTCCAAAATATCCTGTTGAGACGATGGTGGCGAATGAGGGAGACTGTGACCTTTTTTCTTATATTGCAGCGTCGATCATGAAAGTTGGTGGGCTGGACGTCGTGCTTTTTTACTATGAAAGTAAAGAACACATGAATGTTGGTGTAAGTCTTTCGCATGACCCGAACTTTGCAAGGGGAACGGTTGACTACGTACTACATGACGGTACAAGATACTATATGGCCGAATGCACGGGAGGCAACTGGCAGGATGGATGGAGAGTCGGCGAATGTCCGGACAACCTCAAAGGCGCAATGCTGCAGGTCATCACCCTTGAAAACTGTGAACAATCTGCTGCAGGACAGGTTTCCGCCAGCTACAATGCCTTAGCAGTTTCAACCGTTTCGCTGGACATTTCATCAGCATATCTCACTCAGGGAAGCTCGGTCAGGCTTTCAGGACAACTTTCACCGCCTCTGCAAAACAAAACAATCACAATCTACATCAAAGCAAACGGTTTGCCCTGGTCAGAACTAGGCGCGGTCGCTACAGACTCTAGTGGGTGGTTCAAGTACGTATTGGTCGCAGACGTTTCCGGCATATGCTATCTTCGAGCGAGCTGGTCTGGCGATGAGGGTTATGCTTCCGCAGACAGCCAGACAAGAACAGTAACGGTTTTGCCATGGTTTCTTATTGCATTACTGAGTTTGACTGTGATCTTGGTCGGCGTTGGCACCGTTGCGTTCTTGATGTCACGCCACCGCCGCTCAGAGTTTTCTGAACCGCAACCGCCGCAGATCCCATCTTGACAAGAAAGCTTTAACTTAAGAGTGGGGTTCTGATGTCATGCGTAGCGCTTTAGTGTTCGGGCAGGAGTGTTGTTAAGGCATGTTTATTGTTTTCATAATAGGAACTGCTGGTTCTGGGAAGTCTCAGCTTACGGCAACTTTTGGCGACTGGTTGAAAATGTCCAAACAGGATGTGGTTACCGTGAACCTGGACCCAGGCGTGTCCACGCTTCCCTATTCGCCTGAAGTGGATGTTCGCGACTATGTTGACGTTGGCAACTTAATGGACGAATATGGCTTAGGTCCGAATGGGGCATTGGTAATGGCTGCAGACTTGATCGCGGATCAAGTGGAGAAGATTTCGAAGGAAATTGAGGAGTTGCAGTCTGACATAGTTCTTGTGGACACTTCAGGGCAGATGGAGTTGTTTGCTTTCAGGGCTAGCGGCCCGTACATTGCTAACGAGCTCACCAAAGAGCATAAGGCCATAGTTTATTTGTTTGACGCTGTCTTTTCGGCTAACCCGCTTAACTATGTTTCAAACCTTTTTCTCTCATCAGCGGTTTACAACCGTTTCCTTTTGCCTCAAGTGCATCTCTTGTCGAAATGTGACTTGCTTCCTAAAGAAGAGATTGATAGAGTTGTGGATTGGTCATCTGATCCAAATGCCTTGGCTTCTGCGATTGATGAAAAGCTTGAGGGGACGAAGCGTTTGTTGGGCAGGAACATGATGCTGGCGATATACAAGCTCGGTCTAAGGTTTCTGTTGACTCCGATTTCTGCCAAGACGAGTGAGGGAATCCTGAGTTTCAACGCGGCTTTAGAACGAATCTTGGCTCAAGGTGACAAATACACCTTCTGAAAAACTGGAAAGCCCAATGTTACTTACTCGCCATCGAGAGAGGTCCATGCTGTTGCTAACAACGCGCCCTTATACGTTGCTGTTGTCGTCAAAACTCTCAAACAATGACATAGAATTTCCTTTCAGCGTCACTATCAAACAGTCTATATTCCGGAACTCTAAATCCAGCGCGCCACTCAAGGTCCTTCGGTTTTCATTGTGCACGTGCGCATATGCCCTACCCCGGTTCAATATATGATCCAAATATGGTTTAGTAAAAAGGGTGCATTGCTAGCAGTTCCAATGCAAGTAAAAGATGAAACACAGAGAATGACGGTGAGGGCTCGGGCGCTTTTTGACAAGCCTCTCCAAAGAGTGTTTGAATCTGGTAAGCATACAGTTTACGATTATGGTTCAGTCTGTTAGTTATTAGATTGCTTATTAACGGGTGTTGACAGTCGCTACTTTTGCGTTTAGATTCGGTTTTTCACGGTGTAGTATTCCGCTACGATTCCAACTGTCAGTGCGATCAAACCTAGTGCGAATAGATAGATTAGTGGATAAATGAACGTTGCAAGCATGGCCTCATAGGTGATTCCTATTGGTAGTCGTGGAGTGAAAAATACTGCCATCCACATCATGACAAAGGCTGTTATACATCCGATGCCTAGACCAGTGGCAAGTCCATGGACAAAACTGCTGCCTTGGGTTATGCTCGATCCACGCTTTCTTTCATTCTTTTTTCGTTTTTGATGAACTATCTCTTTCGTTGTCTTGCTCTCTTCATTTTCAGTCTTCTGGCCAGTTTCTTGCTCCTGCTGCATGCTCTCTTCGCCCACTTCCTCCCAATCTTCTGAAGCTTGCTGTGTTTCTTGCTCTAATGTGTCCATGTTGTTCGCCTTGTTTTTGTTGTTCAGCATACGGTAATAAGACTATTCAATTCTAGATCTTAATTTGGAATAAGAATTGAAAGGTTGTTTCAAGAATCAACTACTTTGAAAGGAGTTTAGGTGCGAGTTGTTCTACAGCGTTTTTGAGTTTGCTCCATTCCTCCAGATTTCTAACGTTGAATTTGTGCTTTCTCTTCCAGGCATCTTCCTTTTTTTGCCAAAGATACATGCCGATTGACCGTTTTCCGTACGATTCAAAAACAACTATAGCTTCCCACCATTTTTGATTTTTGAAAATGGTCACGGAGTCGACGACCTTGTAGAAGTCGGATATGGGCAGTTTCTCTTCTGTTTTGTCAGACATGCAAAGCGGCCTTCCAATCATAAGATTTGTTTTTTTGCATTTAAACATTTCAACCGTGAGCATCTACAAGTGTTTGAATGTTCCGTCCACGAGCACATCGAAGGTGGAGTTGTCCTCGTCAATGATTTTGACCGTAGGTTTTGATATGAGGAAATCCATGTGGTTTATGGAAGGGTTTTTTCCACCAGGCATATCCAAGTTGTTGCCAAAGGCTATGTGCACTGTCCCGAGGATTTTTTCAGCCTCCAGAAATTCTTCGACAAATCTCGCCTTTGGGTTTATTCCGAAAGCAAATTCGCCTACAATGTTTGCTCGGTTGTCGGTCTTTAACGAGTCTTCGACACTTCTCAGTACTTGATCGTCTTGAGACTCAGTTTTTTGCACCTTTCCATTCTTTACTGTGATTCCTACAGCTGCTCTTATTGGGCCTATTCCGCCTATCGCCATGTCACAGATCAGTTTCCCCTCAAGCGAGTTCTCCACAGGTGCAACCATGACCTCTCCCGTTGGCATGTTCATCCAGTTTAGTCTGTTCCAGTCGATCATCGTGTCCGTGAAGAAGGGTCTTCTTTCAACGCTCATCGAAATACTCGTGCCTGCTGGGTTTGTTATTTCTACATGTGATGCTTGTCTTAGCCTTCGTATCAGGCTGTTTGCAAAACCTTGCATTTCTCTGTAATCTCTGATGGTTAGGGCTAAGGCTCCGTTAGTGAGCATGTCCAGCGTGATGCCGGGGCAGTGAGCGAGGCGTGCCTTGCAGGTTTGAGTTTCCATCTCGGTGAGTTTTATCCTGAAGGTCGTTTCTTCTCGCGTTCCACGCAGCAAGTTGACGAAAATGTCAGTTCTCTGTCTTCTGAAGATTTCTTTTATCTCTGGGGGAATCTCTCTTCGGAATGTTCGTTCGGTCTTCAGTTTGACCAAGCGTGTTTTCAGTCCGAGCTTCAGTGCACCTACGGAAAACGGTTCACAAACATCCGTCTTTTCATTATCACAAAAAATAGCGATGTTTTCGCCCTTCCTAGCTTCCAGAACACATTCCAGAGCATTCATTGCGGCTTCAACAGCTTCCATACCAGTCATCTTGTCCACTATTCAGGAATTTCCACGTGATAAAGCTTTAGAATTATTGGCGTTTGCTGTGCGCGCTGTGGGCATAATCACACGGTCAGATTTGCTGAAAACACTCGGCTGAACATCCTTCGTGTTCTGCGATCGTTCATTGACGCGCACTAAAGGAGATGAAATGTGACTAGAAGCCTTCTTTTATTATGTTTCTTGGTTTCATGACTTCTCTTAGGAGTATTGTTGCGTACGAGCCGCGATACAGCATAAACGTTGCTAGAACCTCGTGTCTACATGGCTTGCTTGTGTCCCGTGTGATTTCGTCTGCCGAGAAATCGTTGATCGGAGTTATTGCGGCTCTGAGTCTTCCTCTAGTACTGACTTCAGGCATAGCCGGTACCCGGAAGTCTTGCGAAGAAAGGTGTTCCTCTTCTAAGATTCGCTTTTCGATTTCTCCTTGAACTCCTTGTGAAGGATGCTGTTTGAATCCAATCAATGGAATCGCCAGTCGCAGTTTTCCAGTTTGCATCGAGTTGTTGATTTCTGCCCGCTTTTCTAGGTTGACTGTTTCGTGGACCGCCGGCATAGGTAGTCCTGAGCGTTCTATGGCTACAACGTAGTCTCCGACTTCAGCTGTGTTCAGCAGTAACCCCATTGCGATTCTTCTGCTTAGGAACTTGTTGAACAAGTAGGACTCATAGGCTTGGATGAACATTTCCTGCAGTTTGAAGGGCAGTGTTCTGAAGGCGCCGGCAAAATCGTCTGGGTGTTTGACCAAGTGGCTGAGCATGGATCTCTCGTAGCGCAGTTGTTTGGGGAAGTCTTTCAAAGCTTGCTCAAAATCCTGCGTTGACTGCAATTCTTGGCGAGCCCTTCGGGATGAGGGATGTTCACAATGGCTTGGTTTGGCCAGGAAAAGCATCGCAGCTTTTTTCAAGTTTGCTTTGATGATGGCTTTTCCAACGAGATGCGTTATCGGGCGGGTTGTTCCGAAGCGTTGGTGTCCGAAGAAGTTTGGAATCCCGCCGATTGCTTTGAACTCTTCAACCGTTTTCGTTATTCTCTTCTTGATTACGGGTTTTGATTGGTTTATGGCTTTGATGCGTATGTGGAAACTGTTGCCCAGAAGATAGTAGGCTGAAAGCTTGTTGCGCGTGTAGCCTAACGGGTGGATTTCTATGTCTTTGACGTGGATTTTCTGAACCTGTTCGGGCGAGGCATCTTCAATTGTGAGGTGTTGAGCTGTGAGAGCCTTTGCGTCTTTTATTCCTGCGATGTGAATTTGGCCTGAGGCTATGCCAAGCTGGTTGGCGATGTTTTTGACAGCCACAAGCGTGTCCCAGTCACGTTTGACCATAATGCATAACAGATAGCGGTTCCTGGTCGTTGAACAGCCCAGCACTTGGCGGTCGGCGCAGCTTTCTGAAGCTTCTGTCTGGGCCTTTGAGCCGTCGACCAGCATTTCCTCGACGACAAAGTCTTCAACGTTCTCGCGGATGGTTCCGCCTATGCCTGCTGAACTGGTGGCGTAGACTTCGATGCCTATCTGCTTTTCAAGTTTTGGAACTTGCAAGGTTGACGCCTGTTCATAGAAGCGGAAGATTGCCTGTGATGTTGTCCACTTTTTCCACGGGGGCAGGGCCGATTCCGAGGCATGTGACTGTTCCAGGCGGGATTTCTGTGAGGCCTCTGTCGGCGACGAGTGCGTGCGGCAAGTCCATTTGCCTGGCTCTTGCTTCCAGTTCCGCAAGTTCTTCTTCGTTCTTAACTTTGACGGCGATTTTGCATTGCCCTTCCTTGGACCAGCCGTCAAACCATTCTTTGTGGTGTTTGCGAGCTTCTTCTGCTGCTGAAACCGCAGCGTGTCCAGCTTGGGCTGCCGTCTTGCCTTTGCTCAACTTCAGGTTTGAACGGAAGACTATGACCTGTTTGTAACGAAACTCAGACATGTGCTCGCCTGTCCTTCCGTATTGTTTGTCCCGTGGGGATTTTAAGTGTTCGCAGATAGGTAAGCGAAAAAGAAGTAGGCGAGGGCTGTCAGCATCCGCGGGCTTCGCAGAACTTGGAGTAGGGTTTGCCCCTGAAAGTCTATGTCTTTGACGTTTTGAAGGATCTTGTCTAAGCGGAGTTTTGCGCACAAGGCGATGGCGTCGTCAACCCTTTCGTCAGACAATGCGTCAAGCGTTTTTCTCATTCTGAGCATGATTTTCATGTCGAACCCGAAGATTTCTCTGCATCGGTTCTGGTAATTGCATAGAAACTCTTTGGAGAGGTCGTTCTTACCCAGGGCTTCAGAAGCTACTTCAGCCGCAACCTGCGCGCAGGTCATGCCGAAGATCACGCCGCCTCCTGTGGTGGGCTTTACCTGCGAGGCTGCGTCGCCGACGGCTAGGAACCCGTTTGAATAGGCCTGTGCGGTTGGGCCTCCGAGCGTTATTGGGTGAAACGTGGCTTTCAAGATTCTTGCTGATTGCAGTTTTTTTGAGGCGGCTGGGTGTTTAAGCATGAGTTTTTGCAGAAGCTCTTTTGGGTTTCCTGATCTTGCGGCTAATCCGACTTTTGCTTTTCCATCTTTCTTGGGTATCAACCAACCGTAAAAGCCTGGCGCGTAGTTCTTTCCGAGATAAACGTCAACGGCGTCTGGCTCCGCGTCTTTGACGTTTTGAACCTCTGCTTCCACTCCTTTCACAAATTTCTGAGGTCTGGGCAGGCCTGCTTCGTTTAGTATTCTCGAGGATATTCCTTCAGCGTCCACGACAACGCTTGCCTGCATGTTTTTAGTTGTTTCCTCATGTTTGACGAGTGCCCCTTCTGCGAACGCGTTTTTTAATATCAATGCTTCGACCCGTGTGTTCAGGCGGTAGATTGCGCCGGCATCTTGGGCTTTTTCGGCTATGTATTTGTCGAACATGGCACGGTCGACGGCGCATGTTACTGGTTGAGAAAAGTGTACTGAAAACTTGTTTCCCTTGGGGGAATAAAAGTTTGCCCCGTAAAAAGTGTTTTCAACTATTTCTGGCGGAAGCGGGTGCAGGCCCAGCTGTTTTAAGCCTTTCATGCTTAGGTGTCCAGGGCAATGGGAGGGAACACCTATCTGGCTGTGTTCCTCGAAAACCGTTACGGATCTGCCTAGTCTTGCGAGGTTCAGGGCGGTGAAGGAGCCACATGGGCCTGCTCCGACGACTATCACGTCTGAAGCTTCGTTCATTTGCTGCACGCGGGTCGTTTTTCAGGCTTGCTGCTTCTCACGTTAAGAGTTCAACCCGTCTTTTTCCGCGGGACATGGAGGTCACGCGTATTTTCCCGCTAATTTCCAGTCGCATCAACAGGTCGCTGAAATCCTTGTAGCCCAAGTCTTCGAATTCTTCGGTCAACGCTTCATAGAGTTCTGAGTCTGTTACGGCGCCTTTCTTTTGTAGGAATGTCAATAGTGTGAAGTAGGCGGGGAGGGTTTTCCAAGTTTTTGTGGGCATGGGCATGTTTTTCACCTAGGCTACGGGGGTGGCGGGTTTTTGTACTTGTCTGGCCTGCTGCATGAAGCTCTTGTACCACTTTTCCATGTCAGGTGCGACTGATGGTCCTATTCTCTTCTTGGCTTCTTCGAAGTCTGCCGTCGTGACTTCTTTTGTGTTCACGTCTTTTCTTAAGGCGTACATGGCTGCTTCTCGGCACAGGGCTGCGATGTCGGCGCCCGAGTAGTTCTTGGCCATTGCTGCTAGCTGTGTTGGGTTCACGTCTTTTGCCAGCGGCATGTCTTTCGTGTAGATTTTAAATATCTGAATTCTACTCTGTTCGCCTGGCTCTGGCACGTAGATGAGTCGGTCGAACCTTCCAGGCCTGAGTACGGCGGGATCTACGATGTCCGGCCTGTTTGTGGCAGCTATGACGACCACATCTTCAAGGGTGACCATGCCGTCCATTTCGGTTAGAAGCTGACTGATGACGCGTTCGCTTACGCCGCTGTCTGAGAACCCCAGTCCTCTGCGGGGCAGAAGTGAGTCGATTTCGTCGAAGAATATCACGGCCGGCGCGGCCATTCGGGCCTTTCTGAACACTTCTCTTATGGCTTTTTCGGATTCGCCCACCCATTTTGAAAAGATTTCTGGGCCTTTGATGGTTATGAAATTGGCTGCGCTTTCCGTTGCGACGGCTTTTCCCAGAAGCGTTTTTCCGCAGCCTGGGGGGCCGAATAGCATTATGCCCTTGGGCGGTTTTATACCTAAACGTGTGAAAATTTCAGGGTTTTTCAGGGGCCACTCTACCGCTTCTTTCAGGTCCTGTTTGACTTCTTCCAGTCCGCCTATGTCTTCCCAATGTATCGTGGGTATTTCTATGAATACTTCGCGCATGGCGGTCGGGGTTATTTCTTTGTAGGCGTTGATGAAGTCTTCCATGGTTACCTCCATTTTTTCCAGCACGCTCGGCGGTATGCGTTCTTCTTCAAGGTTTATCTGCGGGAGGTACCGGCGAAGGGATTTCATCGCTGTTTCTCTTCCAAGCGCAGAGACGTCAGCACCCGTGTAGCCGTGGGTCATTTCCGCCAGTTTCTTGAGATCAACACCCTCTGCCAGCGGCATGCCTCGCGTGTGAATCTGCAGGATTTCGTACCTACCCTGCTTGTCCGGCACGCCTATCTCGATTTCACGGTCGAACCTGCCCGGTCTGCGAAGAGCCGGGTCAAGGGCGCTCGGCCTGTTCGTGGCTCCTATGACTATGACGTTTCCTCTGCCTGAGAGCCCATCCATCAACGCGAGGAGTTGTGCAACGACGCGTCTTTCCACCTCGCCCGTGACCTCTTCCCTTTTCGGGGCGATGGCGTCCAGTTCATCTATGAATATTATGCTCGGAGCGTTCTGCTGGGCTTGCTGGAAAATCTCTCGGAGCCTAGCCTCGGATTCACCGTAAAACTTGCTCATTATTTCAGGGCCGTTTATCGAGAAGAAGTTGGCTTCTGACTCGTTAGCCACGGCTCTTGCCAACAGTGTTTTGCCGCATCCAGGCGGGCCGTGCAATAGCACTCCCTTCGGGGGTTCTATTCCGAGCCGCTGGAAAAGTTCGGGATGTCTGAGTGGAAGCTCCACCATCTCCCTTACTCTCTGAATCTCTTCGTGTAGCCCGCCGACGTCTTCGTAGGTTGTTCTGGGTAGGCCTTTTCCTTCGGGCGCAGGTTCATTCAGTATGGTGAGCTTTGTTTCCGCGGTGATTTTCACTATGCCGTGTGGCCGCGTTTTCGTCACCGTGAACGGTATAGCGTGTCCAAGCATCATGACGAGAGTTGTGTCGCCCTCGACAAGTGTTCTTTCCATCAGACGGTTCCTAACAAAGTTGGTGAAATCCTCGTCAACGTTCAGTCTCATGTCAACCGGTGCCAGCGTGAGGCTTAGGGCCGTTTTAACCTTGGCCGCCCTCACGATGACGTACTCGTTTATGGCCACTCCGGCGTTCTTGCGTGAAAAACCGTCTATCCGGAGCAAGTCTCGGTTCTGATCTTCACTGTAGGCCGGCCAGGCTATGGCGGAGGTTGTTCTTTTTCCGCAGATTTCTATGACGTCGCCTGCTGATATTCCCAGTTTCTGCATCGTCTTTTGATCTATGCGGGCTATGCCTCTTCCAACGTCTCTCTGCCTTGCGTCTCCAACATGTAACTGTACTTCGCTCAACCAGAATCCTTCCACAACGATTTTACGTTTCGAAACAAAAGCGTGTTCCCATATAAATGTTTTAACCAATGGTTGAAGGCTATCTGCTTGTTCTGCGCACCATGAGCGTCTGCGCTTGGCTTACGCCTTCCATCGTCTCCAGCTTCTTCTCAAACTCGTCAACCAAGCCCGTTTGGTCTTCTGGAAACTTGACTTGAATCAGCAGGGCCTTGAGGCCGTAGGCAACGAGTTCTTCGCCGTACCCGTGGACGGACGCAGAAGCGGGCAGGCTGGCTTCAAGCTTCTTTTTCATTGGGCCAAAATCGTTTATGATGTCGGTTGGAAAAACCTTGTACGTAACTATCACAGAACCCATTTTCAACAAGCTCTCCATTCGATTTTTATGGGCCGATGAAACCACACTTCGGACACTTGTAGGGGCGCCCGAATTTGCGGCACTTTCCGCAGCGTTTTATCTGGATTTCTCCGCAGTTTGGGCACATGAACTTGGTTGCTTCCCCACCCGGCGGGATGGGTTTGCTGCAGCTCGTACACGTGACCAGTATTAACGTTGCTGCTCTTTCAGTCATGATGAACGTCCTCGGCGACGGTTCTGTAATTGTGACTCTTCCTTATAAATCGTTTTGAGACACGATTTGTCGGGTGTTGTTTGCTTTTTCAGCGAGCGCGAATCACCCTTGTGACGGCTAGGGCCCACGCTATTGCTGTGGTTATGTCGATGAATAGGAGAACTTCGTATTCTGCAGCCGTGCGCTGAACGTCTGGAAGAGATCTGACTTGGAGGAAGTATGAGTCGTTGAAGAACTGTACGTTCATGTCATAACCTTGTAAAGAGTTGGCCGCCTTCTTCAGCCACCATTCTGCGGAGCTTTGCGCTGGTATCCTTATGATGTCGCGAATATCATCACTTGCTTTCACGTAGTCTAGGGTAAGTGCCCTGAAGTCAGTGTCGTCTGTTACATTCCTGTTCAGTAGTGGAAATCCTGCCGAAGACAGCGTCATTTGGAATGACTGCGAATGCTCTCCCGGCGAATAAGATGTTTTGTAGGCGTTCAAGTAATTGGAGTGTGGTACGTTGAAGTATTCATAGTTGTACGCGACGACGACCGCGGTCAAAAACAACAATAAAATGAGACTTTCAGTTCTAACCTTCATTTCTCTCACTCCATGTTCACTATTGACCGAAAAGTACTCCTTAAGCCTTTCCTGAACCTCAAGAAGCAAGAGGCGCACAAGTTTATTATTGCGATTTAATGCTATATTTGGCGGGGTCACTATTGGGCGTAAACCTCCGCGACCTCGTTCCGAAAACGGTTGTTAAGCTTGAGGATTTAGGCGGCAAATCCATTGCCATAGACGCTTACAATGCTTTGTACCAGTTCTTGGCCATAATTCGCCAGCCTGACGGCACACCGTTGAAGGACAGTAGTGGAAGGGTTACAAGCCACTTGAGCGGATTGCTCTATCGGACTAGTAACTTGGTGGAGTTGGGGATAAAGCCTATTTACGTTTTTGACGGGGCGCCTCCTGCTCTTAAGGAGGTGGAGATTAAGCGCCGGATGAGGGTGAAGGAGGAGGCTGCGGTTAGGTATGAGCGGGCTCTGAGGGAGGGTAAGCCTGAGGAGGCGAGGATGTACGCCCAGGCCACTTCGCACTTGAAGGATTACATGGCGGAGGACAGTAAGAGGCTTCTGGATTTGATGGGGGTCCCGTGGATTCAGGCGCCGAGTGAAGGAGAAGCTCAGGCTGCGCATCTGGCTAAGCGTGGAGACGCTGATTACTGTGCAAGCCAAGACTATGACAGCCTGCTCTTCGGTGCTCCCAGGTTTGTGAGGAACATCACCATCTCAGGCAGAAGAAAGCTGCCGAGCAAGAACATCTACATCGACGTCGTGCCTGAAGTGGTTGATATGCAGCGGGTTTTAAACGAGTGCGGAATAACCTATGAGCAGCTAGTTGACGTGGGTATACTGATTGGAACGGACTTCAACCCTGACGGGATCAAGGGTTTAGGGCCGAAAACTGCCTTAAAATTGATTAAAGAATATGGAACCTTGGAGAAAGCCGTTGTTCATGTGGAAAATGCAGAGTTTCCGGCTGAACCTCAAAGAATCAGGGAGATTTTTCTACATCCAAAGGTGACGGACAGCTACAGGCTGGAGTGGCGCGAGCCCGACATAGATGGTACAGTAGACTTCATCTGCAGAGGAAGAGATTTTTCGGAAGACCGAGTTCGAAAGGCTTTAGAAAAAATGCAGAAAGGCATTATAGGAGAAAGGGGAAAAACGACTTTGGAGAAATGGTTCGGATAGTTTCAGCGACCAACGGAAATCTTTATTTCGTAACTCGTCATACTATAGGCTTCCCAAAATGGTGAACCGTTATGAAACCTGATCAGATTGCTTTGCCAATTGACGAGTTTCCAACTAAATGGTATAACGTCGTGCCCGACTTGCCCGAGCCTCTTCCCCCTCCAAAGGAGCCTGAAACGGGTCCTTCGCGAATGGAATACTTGGGCAGGACCATGATTAAAGAGTGTTTAGGGCAGGAGATGTCGAGTCAAAGGTGGATTTCCATTCCTGAAGACATTCGGGAACTGTACATTCACATGGGCCGGCCGAGGCCGCTTTATAGGGCGAATCGCTTGGAGAAAAATCTGGGGTTGAAGAAGGTTAAGCTGTTCTACAAGCGTGAGGACTTGTCTCCGACGGGTTCGCACAAGACTAACACGGCGATTGCTCAGGCTTACTACGCGATGAAAGAGGGCAAGACAACGTTGAGCACTGAGACAGGAGCAGGACAATGGGGGACGGCGCTTGCATATGCTGCCAAGCTTCTGGACCTTGGATGCGTCGTTTTCTGGGTTAGATCCGTTTATGACTGGAAGATCGACCGAAAAACGTTGATGAAGCTTCTGGACGCGAAGGTTTTTGCCTCACCCAGCAAGGAGACCAAGATGGGCAGAGAAATACTGTCTAAGAACCCGAAGAGTCCAGGCTCGTTGGGCATCGCGATTTCTGAAGGGTTGGAGTACACGGAGACGCATGAGAATAGCGTGTATTGTTTGGGTTCAGTCTTGAACCATGTGATGACGCAGCAGTCGGTGATTGGGCTTGAAACAATCAAGCAGTTTGACATGATTGATGAGAAGCCTGACTTGATTGTCGGCTGTTTGGGGGGTGGTTCCAACTTCGGTGGTATCGCTCTTCCCTTCATCGGCGAGGTGTTGAAGGGCAAGCGGAAATGCGAGTTTTTGGCGGCACAGTCAGCGGCCGCGCCGAACCTTGTGAAGGGAGAGTATAAGTATGACTTCGGCGACGTGGCTGAACACACTCCGCTTCTGAAGATGTACACTTTGGGTCACAAGTCTGATATGGTGCCCATCAGGGCTGACGGTTTGCGATATCACGCGGCTGGTCCAATAATAAGCTTGTTAAGAAAACACAACATCGTTAAGGCTGTGGCCTATCCTGTGGATGAGAAATCGATTTTCGAAGCTGCAAGAATGTTCCTGCAGACTGAAGGATGGCTGCCTGCACCTGAATCCAGCTACGCTGTCAGGGCAGGGATAGACGAGGCGCTCAAGACCGAAAGGGCAGGCGTGGAAAAGACGATATGCATGAACATTAGCGGACACGGCTGGCTAGATCTAGAAGCGTACAGAGATAAACTAGGAATCCAATAATTGTACATCCAATTGGAAGAAGAGAGATAGGAAGTTACGTCAAAATCTGTGACCGTGCTTTCCTGTGAGCGGTACGAAGGCCACTCCGCCCAAGTTTTCCTGTTTGATTTTTCCTTCGGTTTTTGTTATTTTGATGAGGTTTTGGAACAGCGATGGGCTTCCAACTGGGATTAGCATTATGCCCTCCAACTTTAACTGGTCGGTCAGCGGTTTCGGGATGTCAGGCGCAGCTGCAGTCACTAATATCTTGTCGTAAGGGGCTTTTTCAGGATACCCCTCTGAGCCGTCGCCGCTGATTATCGTCACGCGGTCTCCGTACCCGGCTTTCATGATGTTTTTCCTTGCAAAATCGGCCAAGCCCTGAACGATCTCCACCGTGTAGACGTGGCCGTATTCGCTTCTGGGCGCCCCGCTGGGCCCAATCAACTCCGCTATGGTCGCGGCGTGCCAGCCTGAACCTGCTCCGACTTCGAGCACCTTGTTACCGACTTCCAACTGTAGGGCTTCGTTCATGATTGAAACCATGTATCGCCTAGTCTCGTAGCTTATCCGAGGCTATGTGGCGCAGAAGCCGTCTGCCCGAAACCAATCGGAAGTGGCGTGTCTACCGCACTGTAAGACTGCATGTTTTCTGGGAGAAACTTTTCCCGCGGGACAGAACGCATTGATTCAATTACCTTCGGAGACCGCAGGATGCCTTCCCTAATCAAGTTCTGAATGAGTTTCTCCCACTCACTTCCTTCCACTTGAAGCACCATAATAAACATTCACAAAGCAAGTTATTAACACATTTGCATCTGAAAATAAGATGCAGAATAAGAAACAACGCTACGTTGAGACGGCAAAACAGACTTCCTTCTTATTGATAGAATTCGCTTTGTCGAAATCGATGATTGCACCGGGAACGATTATAATGCTTGCAACGTTTTTGTGTAGTCAACCATTTAAACGATGGAATAACTATGTAACTCAATCAGGTTTGAGAAGCAGACAGAATTTGAGCCCCGAAGAAAACTCTGTTTCCGGTACAGAAGAGCTGAGCAAGAAACTTGACCTAATAATCCGCAGACTTGATCTTCTTGAAGAGTTGATTCTGGAGAAGCCTGAGTATGAGGGGTTGGCCGCTGCTTTGAGGCTGACGAAGATGGGCATAGGAATGTACGGTGAACCGTTGAAGATTGCTTCCCGTTTGAAAAACGCCGAGAGATACTTGCGCCAGAAACCGATTGCTCAGGACGACATTTCAAGATGCGTCATTCAGGCTTTAGCCGTAAAGGGGTCATTGAACATTTCAACCATTACAAGGCAAGTGGCTACAATGCGTGGTAAGGCAAGCAGGCGCATAGTGCGGAACAGAGTGAAGAAGCTCGTTGAACAAGGTATCTTGTCAAAATCGGAAGGACGTGTTCCAGTTTATAAGTTAGTTGAGGAGGTTGACCACTAGACTGGTCACTTTTGCACAGAACACCTAACTTTGGTGACCACTCCTATAATGGTCTGAGGTGAGAAGAAATGAAGTTTGGACACCTGCACAACCCGGGCAGAAAGTACAACACGTCTGCCTTCATAGCAGAGAAACGTTCAAGTTCACCCGGAACGATTGAAGCGACCCAGTGCCAGTTAACAGAACAGATTCGCATGGATGCGGTCGAAGCAGGGGCTGTTTCGCAGAGACTACGTCTGAATTTGGGGTGAAGAGATCGGGGAGGTGAGAAGCATGGTTGACGATGAAGAAAGAAAAGAGAAGAAGGATACTGAAGAACTCAAAGAGATACTAGGCGTAGTGTCCTCTCAGGTTCCAGCGTTGATAAAGAGTCTATTGGGCTCAGTCTTTTCTGAAGAGGCAGGGCGAAGCATGGGCAAAGCTGCAGCAGCCTACTACAAAGAACTGAAGAACGGCGGTCTGCCTGAACAGGTGGCGGTTAAACTGACAGAAGACTACATGCGAACCTTCACAAGCATAGGCGACATGCTCAAGGGCGTCGGCGGAGGAAGACACGGCGAAAGAAGCGGAGAAGACATGGGCGAGGAAATTGAGAGGAGCATCCGCGAGAAGCTTGAAAAGCGCAGAAGAGAGAGCGGAGAAGAGGAAAAAGAATAATCTTTCCCTCTCCTCTTTCTTTTTTGTGAGCTGATTGAGATGAGCGTACCATCAATGGTTAAAACGTTGTTCAAGGCAACTCCGCGTCTAGCGCTTATGGGCATCAGTCTTTTCTGGATGTACTTGACCCTAGGGTGGAGAGTGCAAAAAGCCAGAAGAGCCTTTGAGAAACAACTGGTTTCGCAGGGAATGTCAAAGGAAGACGCAAAACGGTTGAGCGCATGCTTTAGTGAACTGAGGAACAGCATAACCAACATGCTCCGACGGGGAGTAACGGTCAACTTCGAACGCCAATAAGCTACCGATTTGTTTCTCAGCTTCAAACTCACACGCTGTTGATGTTGGATTGGCTATTTCACTGTGACTGATTTTGCCAGGTTTCTAGGCATGTCCGGATTGTACCCTCTTTCAACAGCCATGTAATACGCGACTAATTGCAGTGGAATGATAAAGGCTATGGGTGATAGGACTTCGGGAACGCCCTTGGGCACTTCCATGTAGTCATCGACGAGGCCTTTGACTTCTTCGTCTCCCTCTTCTATGACGGCGATTATTGAGGCTCCTCGGGCTTTCATTTCCATTATGTTGCCTATCAAAGTCTTATGAGTTTCATCCTTTGGGGCGACAAAGATCACTGGGAAACCGGGTTCTATGAGGCTTATCGGGCCGTGTTTGCTTTCTCCGGCTGGAAAGGCTATTGCAGGTGCGTAGGCTATTTCCATGAGTTTAAGCCTGCCTTCGTAAGCCGTTGCCGTGCTGATTCCTCGGCCGAGGAAGAAGAAATCTTTTTTGCCCTTGTATTTTTTTGCTATCTGTTTCGCCTTTTCTTCTTGTGTGTCGATTATCGTTTGCACCGTGTCCGGCAGTTTGCACAATCTTTCGGCCAGATAGTCCATTTCGTCTTGTGAAACTTTGCCTCTTTTCTTTGCGAGTCTCAGGGCTAGCTGGGCCATGACTGAGAGCTGCGAGGTGAATGTTTTGGTTGCCGCCACTCCGATTTCTGGGCCTGACTGTTGACCGATGTAAACTCGCGAAACCCGCGTCAACGTCGAGCCGATAGAGTTAGTCAATCCTAGTATCGTTGCTGCCCTTTGTCTGGCGGCGTTCACAGCGGCTAGAGTGTCCGCGGTTTCGCCTGATTGACTTATGGCCAGGATGGTGCTGTCGATGTTGACAGATTTGCCGTGCTGTTCTATGAATTCGGAGGCGATGACCGGGTATGTTGGTAAGAAAGCAAGCTTGGAGAGCATGTACGAGGCTGCCCAACAAGCATGATAAGAGGTCCCACATGCGACGAGGTACACTTCTCGTGCACGGTCCAGAAAAGTAGCCAACAGATCAGCGTAATGCTCCTGCACCCTGAGCGTGTTTCTCAGGCACTCAGCTTGTTCATGGATCTCTTTAATCATGAAGTGAGGATAGCCCTGCTTAACCGCCATTTCAGGAGTCCAATCGATGACTTTCGGCTCGCGCGTAACAATTTTCGAATCAGCAATCTTCTTTATTTCAACGCCTTCCAGTGAAAGCGTGACAAGTTCACCGTCGTCCACAACGATTGCCTTGTTTGTCAAGGGCAGGAACGCGGGAATGTCAGAGCCAAAGTAAACAGCCTCTTGATTGACTCCAATTACTAGTGGACTTTCGCTTCTGGCACAGATTATCCTGTCGGGCTCGGTTGTAGAGACAACGGCGATTGCGTATGACCCATCGAGCCTTTTCACGGCTTCGAGCACGGCATTCTCAAGGCTCAGGTCAGGCTTGTTCTTGAGGCTTTCTTCGATAAGGTGGGGTATCACTTCTGTGTCAGTCCTGGACTTAAAAACGTGGCCACGATTTTCAAGCTCCGTTTTCAACTCTGCAAAATTCTCTATTATGCCATTGTGGACAACGGCTATCCGTCCGCTGCAGTCAACGTGAGGGTGAGCGTTTACTTGCAAAGGGGCGCCGTGTGTTGCCCATCTTGTGTGCCCAATGCCCACGCTGCCTGGTAAATCATTTAGATTGTGGATTCTGTGAACGTCATCTATCTTTCCCTGATCTTTCTTCATGTAGAGTTTCCCGTCATACAGGGTAACTACGCCGACTGAGTCGTAGCCACGGTACTCAAGCCTTTTCAAAGCTGCGTGTATCAGCGGTGCAGCGTTTCTCTCTTTCAAGACACAACCGAATATGCCGCACATCTCTGGACCTCACTGCCTCCTAGTGACCGTAATTCAATCACTGCTTTTCTAATAAGCATTTTTAGGAAAAATTCTTTAGTTCTAAGAATAGTTTCCAAGGTTTTTCCATCACTAAATTCAGCGACTATAACGAATTGTCGAGGAGCATTAAAAAACATTCTATAATGGTCTCTTGCCAAGCTGCAGCTCTTTGGTAGGTTCCGGATTCGCTTACCGTAACAAAATTTTTAATAATGGATACGCGTCTATGATTAGGAACAACCATGGACAAAAGACTGCTGCTTCGCGAAGACAATAAGGCACAGAAGGTCAAAGACATAGCGTTAGTCAATGATCCACAAAGGCTTAAGCTAATCTTGAACGCACTAAGCTGGAAAATACTCACCATGCTCTCTGAAAAGGAAATGTACCCCTTAGAAATAGCTAGAAAACTGGGCATCCATGAGCAGAAAGTCTACTATCACATCAGAAAACTCTGCAGGGCAGGAGCCATAACCGTTGCAAGAGAAGAGGAGAAGAAAGGGGCAATAGCCAAGTACTATAGGGTAGCGGCGCCAGCGTTTGGAATCGAGCTTCCACAAGAGTACAGAATCATCAAGAAACTTTCACTGCTGGGCATGGAAGAACAAATCCAGAAATTCTTCAAAGAATTCGTGAGCAAAGATGGCACGTTTAATGGCAAAATAGTCGTGGGCAGTCCAACACCTCATGGGCCATTCAAAACAAGCGCAAGGGATGGCCACTACGCTTCTCACTTAACCTTCTTTCTGGGGCAGTTCGTTAAGCCTCCTGAGGATTTCGCGATAAAACTTGACGTGGACGTTAAGGCTGAGAAGGAGGAAAAGAACAACCTGATACTCGTAGGTGGGCCTGGAACAAATTTTCTTGCGGAAGAAGTGAACGAGTATCTGCCCATTAGGTTTGACATGCGGGCTTCGGAGGAAGGCTTTCTTTTCGGCGGTTTGGTTTCTAAGAAAACTGGGCGCGTTTACACTGCAGACGCGGTTGGAGTGGTGGCGAAGGTTGTCAATCCGTGGGACAAGAGCAAGCGGGTTATAGTTTTGGCCGGGAACAAGGCGGTGGGTACGAAGGCATGTGTGCTGGCGCTGACAGACTACTGGCAGAAAACATTGAAAGGCTATGGCGGCGAGGACCCTTATGCAAAAGTCATACAGGGCTTCGATCTGAACGGCGACGGAAAAGTTGACTCGATAGAGGTTCTAGAGTAATTTGTCCGTTGCCGAATTGAAAGAAATCATGCTTGCCAGAGGGCACGGGAACATTCTGGCCATTCATCCGACAACCCTGGAATTCACAAGAGAGAATGATGTGTCAAAAAGAGGCGACTGCATCATTGTGGTATCAGCAGGCAAAGCTATGCCCGATATGAGCGCCGAGTTCAAAGAGAGGCTGCGGAAAGAAAACGCCCGATTGACTATTCTAATCGAAGCAGGAGGAATAGTCGAAACGGTGAACGCCTGTGGAAGTGCACATCTGACCCTGGCTCATCCGACTGATATGGTTGTAAGGAAAAGCAGCTATATTTGCAGCCGAACGTTGGCGGTCAAGGCAGACAAAGCCGCAGCTGACTTGTCAAGAGACCTCATCCAGAAACTCAAGAACCCCGCGCAGAAAGCGAAAATCACACTGAAGGTTAAAGCCTGACAATCGGTCACAAACGAGTCTTCAGTCATTCGGCTGTCTGAGTGGTCATCTGATATCGTTTGACCCGTCCCACGTTCTGGATTGGGTCTAACAGATTTTGACGTCTATGACTGCTTGCCACTCGTATGGGGCTGTCTCACGAACAAGTCTTGAAAACGATGTTTTCTCTGCCCTTCTTCCGCATTTTCTTACGGCGTCTGCGAAGCGAACCTTGAGGCTTTCTAGCGAATTAGGCTTGTTGACGAAGCTGTAGAAGTGCACTGTGCCTCCTGAAGGCTTGATGGCGTCGCAGGCTACGTCGACAAACTCGATGGCTTTTTCGGGTAAGTTCATGATTACGCGGTCAGCAACGCCGGAAAGCTTGCTCTTGACAACTTGTCTCGCGTCTCCTAGAATGGGATGAACCCTTCCGATGACTTTGTTGATCCTTGTGTTCTTCCGGAGATATTCAACCGCGTCTGGGTTCACGTCCACAGCATAGACTGTTGTGTCTTGATGATTCTTGGCGATCTGTATCGAGAAAGGTCCAACCCCCGCGAACAGGTCAACAACCGTCTCGCCATCCTGTACCAGTGTTGCGACTCTGCGGTGTTCGAATGAAAGTCGTGGAGAAAAGAAGGCTTTGGCTACGTCCACGTGGTACTGGCATCCGTATTCTTTGTGGATGGTCTCAGTTTTGTGTTCGCCCGCTATGACGGTGAACTCTCTTAAACGGTAAGTCCCCTCGACTGCGCCCGCTTTGGCGAGCACTGTGCGCACTTTTCGGTTCGTTTTCAAGATTGCCTCGCCTATGGCAGGTTTATACGCGTCAAGCTCCGAAGGAACCTCGACTATGGCTGTGTCGCCGACGAAGTCTACTGCGTGTGGCAAGCTGGCCAACAAATGTGGTGGAAGCTTATCTTCAAAAAGTTGAACAAGTGACTTTCTCGGTTTTTTTCTTTCTGGAAGAGAGTGAATTGAGATTTTACAGGCTGACACTTGTTCTTTGAGAGTTTTCAGTTCTTCTGCTGACGGCCGTCTGGCTAGTGGGATGTAAATGAATTTTCCGTCTCGTTGAATTTCCAAGTCTTTGTTAATTAGTCCGAGTCTGTTGGTTAGGGCTAGGGTTTTCTCTCCTTCTTGCTTGGGAGTTTTGATGCATGCTGACTTCTTTTTCATGGGATCACGTGGTTACAGTTTTCTTTTTTTCGCTATAATTACCGTATAAAACAGGGTCATCTCGGCGCCAGTCAATTCATATTGTTCTTCCGCCTTTGCGGTGGCCCCTTCTATGTATTCATGAAGCGTTTCAGGTGTGACGCCAAAGTATTGTCCTTTATCTTCCATTAAGGCCTTGTAGGGTTTTCGGTAGGCAACGGTTTTCATCTTTGAGACGTGGAATTCATGTTTCTCCGTGAGTCTCTCTATCTGTGATGGTTTATGGTATCTTGCATGAGCCTTGGATATGGTTCTCTCTAGGCCTTCAAAGAATCCTTGATTATCCGTTTCGTGAACCGTCAAATCTCCGTATATAAGCGTTCCGTCTTCTTTCAACGCGTCTCCGAATCCCTCCAGGATTCTCCCTTGAGACGCAAAATAGTGCATCGTGCTCATGCAGATGAGTGCATCAAAAACATGGTTCACAAAAGGTAAGTGTTCCCCGTCAGCCAGGATCAAGTCAAGACAATCTTTGAAAGAGGACATTTTTTTTCTTGCCTGTTTCAGCATTTCCTTTGACAAGTCGAGTCCTATAAATTGAGGTTTGACTTTTTCAAGCAGGGGTAACGCGTTTCTTCCGCTTCCCACGCCTACTTCCAACAGGAGTCTGCTTCTAAACCCTTTCAAAGCCGTTAACAGTTCGTCAAAAACTTCATTTCCAAAACCTTGACTTGACTTCCACGTTCTGCTTTTCTGCCGATCATAATCCTTGGATCTTTTTGAATAATATTCTCGAATGAGTTTTTTACGGGCAAAACTGTTCATCTGATCTTTTCCTTTGACGTGCAAACACTATTGTCAGCCAGAAAATAAACATTTATATCTTCCACGGCGTACTAGCCAAGACTTAAACACTTATCATTGCAAGGTCAACTATGGTTTGGAGGTGGGCTCTTGGAAGCAATAGTTACAGAGGGTTTAACCAAATACTATGGTAAGATTCTGGCTTTAAACGATTTGAGTTTGAAAATAGACAGTGGACACTGCGTTGGTTTTCTGGGCCCAAACGGTGCGGGAAAATCCACGACAATCAAGATTCTGTGCAGTCTAATTTGGCCTACAAAAGGAAAGGCCTACATCAACGGGCATGACGCGATTGAAGAATCAACTGAAGCCCTCAAGAGTGTAGGCGCCATGGTGGAAACGCCAGAATTCTATTCCTATCTAACTCCCAATGAAATCTTGAGCTATGTCGGCAAGCTTCGCGGCATGGCAACACAAGACTTGAAACCCAGGATAGTTCAGGTACTGGAAACCGTTAAGCTTTCTGAGTGGGGAAACACTAGAATAGCCAAATTTTCTCGAGGAATGAAACAGAGACTTGGGATAGCTCAAGCTCTGCTGCACGATCCTCCGATCCTTATATTGGACGAGCCCTCTTTGGGTCTTGATCCTCGGGGAATGTATGAGATTAGAGAAGTGATTAAAGCCGCCATCAGCGAGGGGAGAACAATTTTCTTGGCTTCGCACATGCTTCATGAAGTTCAAGAAGTGTCCGACAGTATCGCCTTGGTTGACAAGGGAAGGCTGCTTGTGTACGATCGCATTGAGAACCTTGAGAAGATTTTCAGAGCCAGCAAAATTCAGGTTGAACTATTACGTCCGCTGGAGCCTAAGCTGATTGCCAAAATAGAGAGATTGCAGAACGTGCGGGTAGTAACGGCTGAGGAGAAGAGTCTTTCGATAAGCTTTGAAGGAAGTGAAGCTGAACAAGCGCAATTGCTGGCAGCACTTGTGAAAGATCTTGCCATCCCCGTGGTATCTTTCAGAACTTCCCTAGAAGCGTTGGAAGAGGTTTATCTCCAGCTTGTGAAGGAGGGAAACTAAATTGGCGAAGACCGAAAGGCAGAAGACAAGTGATCTGGCGCAAATTGGCATAGTGACGAGGTATGAGCTTCTCAAACACATGAGAAGAAGACGTGTCTACGGCGTGCTCATTATCGCCGCCATAATCGGTTTGCTCCAGATTGCAGTGCCTTTGGCTTTGAACAGTGGTTTTCCCCAACAAGCTAAAGATTGGGCCTCAGGCTTCCTCGGTTCGTCGACCTTTATAATAATAATTGTGGGCACCTTTTTCGCTGGCGATGCCATTGTGTCTGAGTTTGAGCAGAAGACGGGCTACATAATTTTCACAAATCCAGTTAAACGTGTCTCGTTAGTAGCCGGAAAGTTTGCAGCCGCACTCATCTCAGCGTTGCTACCCATCGGACTCTACTACTTGATCGGAACGGGAGCACTGCTCGGCATTTACGGCTTCGTTCCGGCGGAGACCGCTGCTTCTTTCGCCTATGCTGCTCTCTACCTCTGCTGCGTTCTTGGCTTCACTTTTCTCTTCAGCGCAGTACTGAAAGGGAGTATGGGCGCAACACTGCTGTCTTTCTTCATGTTTCTGTTGATACTTCAAATAGTAAGCCAAGTGATCGCGTTGACGGCGAACGAGCCGTGGTTCATGCCGAACTACGGGGGAGGCATGATAACACAGGTAGTAAATCCCCAAAAAGACATGATAATAACAGTACCAGGAAGTACACTAAAATTCTACCAATTCTACCCGAAATTTCCAATCAGCATCATAGTGCTCGCTGCCTATTTCCTTGCAACGTTTGCGCTGAGCATGGAGATCACCAGAAGAAAGCAAATGACGTAACCCAGCAAAGCACGTTTGAAACCGTTTTAAGCAGTTAAGCGGCGACGTGTTTCATCAAATGAGCTTTGAGAGTGAGAAGGGTGTATCTGTCCAAATATGTCTCTAATCTCTTTGCACAGATGTCGTCGTTCAACTGACTCTCCTGAGCCTGTAAAGTCCATCCTTCTTTTCGATAGCAAACTTCACGTTCAGTATTTTTTCGGCGAGCCACATGTTTGTTTGTAAATGCTCGGTGAGTGTTCTAGTGAGATAGGTTGACTTGCTGTGGGCAAGAGCCGCGTATGGAACGAGCAGGTCAGCAAGGTGTGTATCGACCGTGGGGTTGGCGAGGATTTCTGAGTAGAGTTTCTCCGCTGCTTCCGTCCCAACTGTCTCGCTTGTTTTTCTCAGCTCGCCGATGGCATCTGCTCCTAGAATCGCGTTGGTGTCCGATTCAGCCCACAAGACAAGGGAACTGCCCTTTTGCAGCGGGTTTGACGTGTCATTTATCAGCTGGATATTGGCCTTGTAGCCTCTTTGACCTAGGTACTCGTTCGCTGCTCTTGCTTGGCGTTCAGCGACTTTTCTGTCCGAGAGGAATGTGCAGACTGAGACACCCTTTATAGATTTGATGTTACCAAGAGTCTCTAGGCTCAGAGCTTTCATGGATTTGCACGGTGTTATGGCCATCGTCACTTCGCCGTTTCCTTTGGGGTAGTAGCCGTACTTGTTGACGGTCAGAACCGTGTTCAGTCCCATGCGCTGAAGCGTGGGCAATAGGACGAAGCGGATGTAATTGATGGTCGGCGAATGGGTGACATCCGTTCCGCCTTTGGAAATGTGCAGGTGCACATCGTTTTCGGCGTAGGCACACATGGGCAGTACCGTCATCAAGAGCATCGAGATGCTTCCAGCAGTGCCAATTTCAGCTTCAACCTTGCCGCCTCTTATTTCTTTAGGCTTGAACCAAAGCTCGCGCGAATCGATTTTCGCACCTTCTAATTCAGCGTCACAGAGCTTGGCGGCTGTAAGAACGGCTTCCAAGTGCTGAGGTTTCAAGCCCGGCTGCGGACGGTTCTGTCTGATGTTGTAGATGTGCAAAGGTTGGCCAATTATTGCGCAGAGAGCGACGGCCATTCTCAGAATCGTGCCGCTTCCACTTTTTTCGCTTCCATCAATCTCGATCAAGCGTGACGCGCTTCCATCTGTTCAGGTTACCAGAAGAGTCAAGAACCATTAATAAACGAATGCAAAAGGTAATTATAGTGCAGCCTTTGAAAGTACGTTTTTAACTATGGTCCCCTCCTTTGGGCGCTGGAATAATCGTGTTTGAAAGCGTGAAATTATTTGCCACCGTTTCTAGGGCGGAGTTTCTACTCCCGAATTTGGGTTCGCTTATCATGGGGCTTGCTTGGGGCGCCAGTCCGCCTTTAGGTTTGATCAACGGAGTAATCCTGGTGGTTCTCTCTTTCGCCATAATAAACCTCAGTTCTGCTATCGGAGCTCAGGCAAACACCCTTTCTGACTATGAACTGGACCTGAAGGATGACCGCAAGAGGCAACTGGTTCAGGCGATGAATTCTTTGGGACAAAAACGGCTAAGAACGTTGCTCATCATCGAGTTCATCTCTACCTTGATTCTGGTTTCTTTGTTTATGCTGATTCAGGGAAAGCCCATCCTGCTCCTGATGTGGATTGCTGGAATTTCTTTGGGATATGCCTACTCTGCCCCACCTATGAGGCTGAAGTCGAGGTCTTGGGCGGCACCTGTCACGCTTATTCTCGTCTTGGCCGTCTTTCCAGTGATGTTTGCGTACTACACTTTTGCCTCTGAAATGAACCCTTTCTTTCTTCTCTCCCTCGCCGGGCTCGCCTCGACGGTGTACGGCGTAATAATACCAACTGAGATCCGAGACTACTTCGGAGACAAAGCAATGAACATCGAAACAATGACGGTGCGCCTGGGACTTGTTAGAGCTTCATTCCTCGGCATCATATTGCTGACCGCGGGCGCCATACTCACCGGAACAGCCATCTTTCTCGAGTGGACCTATGGACAGCACGCATTGTTGAGCGTTTTCCTTCTCGCCATACCAATTGTCGTCCTTTATGTGCTGGGAAAATTCAGGAAGCTCTACTCTCTTTCCAAAGAACACACATCCTCAGACAGTCAAAGCTCTGTCGCTGAAAAAATCGTAAGCTTGTCTGCGCACAACCCGCAGTGGATAATGCTGGTTACCCAAACCTACAGCATCATGTCAATAATTCTTCTTCTAAGCAAATTCTTGCTCTAACAACGTGCACTAGGTAACGCAGCGCGCTCTCAGCCGATGCTAGCGCAAATTCTTCTACCGTCTCTGTTGATGATTGTTGTCAAACGCGTTTAGGTTGGCACGAACGTTGGATCTGAATAGGAACTTATCAGGAGATAAAGAGAAATCGCGGATGGAGTGCTGAAATGCTTGACAATGTGGCCTTGAAAAAGAGCGCGCTACGCCACGAGTCGTGAATGTCTTCCAATCGTTGCCCAGCGTTCTCAGGAAAATAGGTTGGTGGAAGTTAGAAGAGATCCGTTCATGAAGAAACAAATCATGGAAACAATCGGCATAACATCCGTGGGCATGTTTGGAGACATCGGAGGATGGCCTATCAACATAGGTTTCCATTCCAGCAGATTTGCTGTGGGGGCATATCAGAGCGCCCGCGCTAAGCTTCTTGGCCAACTTAGCCTCTCCAACATCATCGCTCCAGACTTTCCGTAATAGCTCAAGATACTGCTCTAAGTCACTATCAGTCTTGAGACAGTGGGATGTGAAGTCAGCTTCACTCAAAGGCTTCCTCTCTTCGGGAACCATTGAATAGGTGTAAGCTCTTTGTTAAGGACTAGCGCGCACTTTTGGGATTGCCAGAAGAGTCAAAAACCATTAATAAATGCGTTGAGTATTAAGGGTTTGTAAGGAAGAAGGCGTATGAGCGCGGATAAAGAGAAAATTGAAGCTCTGACAAAGAGAGTTGACGAACTTGTTCTGATCATGAATGGGATAAGTGAGGATTTGAGGCAGGTTTCAGCATCTTTGAAGTCTCTCGCTGTATCACAGATCACTCAGCCGATAGCAGCCCATCCAGCACCCGCATTGTCTCAGCCTGTAGCCGGAGCGCCCCAGCCTCAAGAGAAATCAAAAGTGATAGAGGACGTTAAGATGATGTTTCCAGAAGACTTGGAGAACCTGTTGAGCTTTGAGGAGAAAGACGACTACATCATGATAAAACCGCGGCAGTTTCTAGGTTCAGACAACTTCTCAAAGATCGCCTCAGTCGTGCGCGGTGCTGGAGGAGACTACGTAAGCGCTGGAAAGGCTTCACATTTCAGAGTGCCCAAGAAAAGAACCTGAGAACATGTCTCTACCCGGTTAATCGCAAGATCTCTTGATAATTGTAAGCCCGCGCAGCTGTTGGCACCAAAGCAGAGGAAGCAAAGAAGCTCATTGAAGCAGGTTCAAACATCGGCAACCACGAGAACGTAACGCTCAGAAAAAGCAAATGTGATGAATTGTAGAGTTCACGCGGAAGTTACGGATTGCGGTTCACTATGTGAGTCGAGTTTTTGAGTTATCATGCTTTTTGTTCTGTCCATCGACTAGATTACGGGGAGAAGCGCACGCTGAGGTCTCGTTTGAATGGGCTGAGAATCGTATTAATGAGTGGCTCTCTTAGGACCGTGTATTCTACCTTGCGAGCATGAGATTTTCTCCTAGTATCTTATTTCAAAGTCTTTGAACTCTCCGCTATAGTTTTCCCAAGTCACATCTGTGCCTGTGACCTTGGCTCCAGCTGGCCCTCGTCTGCAGAATTCTAAGAGCTTATTTACTTTTTCTTCTTCGCCCTCGAAAACGGCTTCAACCCTGTCGTCTGGTAGGTTGCGAACCCAACCGCTCACGCCGCGTTTTCTTGCTTCATACCTAGCTTCAGATCTGAAGAACACTCCCTGAACTCTGCCGATCACGAAGACATGCGCTCTGGCCTTCACTGGTTTTCACCGCTCAAGCGTTCACTTTTACCTATCTCTCTCCACCGCGTAAACGTGTTGCTGCAACACCTGTCTTAAATGTTGTTCGCGCCGTGTGACTTCTGAGGGTCGAATATGTTAGAGTGTTCCAGCGGAAAACTGTTTGTCTACGCTTCTTCTTTCAGTAAAAAAAGGTTGAAGCCTGTAAGCGTAGCTGCTGAGAAGATGGCCAGGCTCCTAAAGCTGAACTTTGAAATCAAGACTTTCAGAAAGACTTTCACACAGATCTACGTTTACTACGAGACAGGCGAGGAAGAACCCATCCCGATTTACTGCAACACCAACAGCCAATCCAACATGGAGGAAGTCTACACAGCATTAAGAAACATGATGTTTGTTCTTTCTTTCCATCCAAAACATCAGGCCTTGAGACACGTTAGAAAGGAGATCATGCAATTTTCATAAACTTCAACGTCTGGTTTTCAAGCATTATTTCGTAGACTTGGTTTACATCGAACTCGATGCCCAAGCTCTCGTACTCCTGCTCGGTTAAGAACAGGATTATTTTTGGAATCGCTACATCCGTCCTCATGGGAAACATCGGCAGCTGCTGTTGCAAAGCCTGCATCACGTCCTGCACCATCTTGGCTTCCTCGGTTTGCGGTCTAACCACAAATTTCGGTATTTCCCTGTCTTCAATCAGTTCTATGCGTTTTCCAAGGTTGCCGTCAATGTCTCGTATGGATTCTATCTTGTTCACTCTTACGTGGAACATGGCTTTCCATCACTGCTGTAGAATGTCCTAGAGGTTTTATATCTTTCTAGCGTGGGCTATTCCATTTCGATTGTTGCAGGCGGCTTGGGAGTAACATCATAGTAGACCGTTGACACGTCCGCGCATTGTTCAACGATTTCTTCCCCAATCTTGTCCAACGTTGTCCAAGGTATTTCCGAAACTTCCGCCGTCAAAAAATCTCTAGTCTGCACAGACCTTATGCCTATGACAAAGGGCTTTTTTTGACCTGAATCTTTCACTGCGTAGAAAACTCTTGCGACAGGCGGGTTTTCAGTGATTATCCTTGCCTGAACTGAAACAAGGTTATGAATGCCCGTTTGATGAAGCCTACCATCCATTGTCTGAACTTTTATGCCGACTACCTCACCGTAACGCCTCTTGCCACCCTCAACACCCGTAGCCCTGTCCGCGAAGACTTTGACGTGAACGTTTCTCGATGGGACGTTAAGGAGATGTGCAACAGTCTCTTGAACATGCAGGGCCCTTGAAGCCTGCGGGGCTTCTTCGTTGTCGACGATCACTGCAAAATACTGTCCGGGCTTGTGAACCGCAAGCTCGTGTTCAACCATGGTTGTGGCCGTCTTCAGGATTTCCAGTTTGTCTGGACGAATTTCTCCGACCACGCGAACTGACAAGCCGGGCCCTGGAAAAGGTTGCCGTTCAGAAAACTCTGTCGGCAGCCCTAAATGCCTTGCAACAATCCTAACCTGTTCCTTGAACAGCGGCAATAGGGGTTCAACAACTTTGAAGCCAAACTTTTGCATCGGGTTTATGCCAATCTGTTCCAAAACGTTGTGCTGAGTCTTCACGCCTCCCACAGTTTCGATTATGTCGGCGCGTATGGTGCCTTGGACTAAAATTTTGCAGCCTTCGTTCTTGGCTGTTTCGCTCAAAACCTGATAGAAGGTCTCGCGGAACGCTTTGCGTTTTTCTTCAGCGTCCCTCAGTCCCTTCAGCGCCTGCATGAAACGGTCCTGAACATTGACTATTTTCACAGGCACATTGAACGGCGATTTTGACAGCGTTTCGGCAACATGCTCCGGTTCACCTTGCCGCATGAACGCGTCGTCCAAAATCACACAAACAAGATTTTCACCAATCGCTTTGTGCGTCAACACGGCGCATGTTGTGCTGTCTACCCCTCCAGAAACAGCTACCAACGCCTTCTCATCGCCGATGTTCCGCTTCATTTCTGCGATTGCGGTCTCGACAAATGTCTTCGGGGAGAAAGGTTCCACTGATATCACAACCTTTGTAGACTGTTAGTTGATTTCCTTTTTTATGATTTGCGCATTTGCCGCTCAACGGCATGATTTCAACTGCGCGCGCTTGAAGAATGACCTTTGAGTTTTGGGTCAAATCTTATATTTGGTGCATGTTATATGCATAACATGTTTAGGGGGAAGCAGGTTGAAACTTGTAACGGTGTTATTGCCCGAAGCTTATTTGGAAGGGTTGGATGAGCTTGTTAGAGCGAACATGTATCCAAGCAGGAGTTCGGCAATCAGGTCTTCAGTGAGGGATTTGCTGAAGAAAGAGCTTTGGGAAAGACGTGGAAGATGAAATCTTGCGGCGAAAGGAAGCTTTACACAATTCCCTTGCCCACAAGGCTTGTTAACGTAATCAAAGACGGTTCAGCAAAGAAAGTTTTGGAAGTTGGTTGTGGTTATGGAAGGACCTGTTTCTTCCTTCACGAAAATTGTTTTAACGTTGTCGGCGTCGACGTTGATAGGACTCAGATAGGATTGGCGCAAGAGAAGTCAAAACCGCGAGGCGTTAACGGAGAAATAGACTTCCTACTCAACGATGCCAGAAACCTGTGCTTCCCTGATTCTTCCTTCGATGCGGCCACGATGCTGGGCGTCCTCACTCTAGTTTCAAAGTCTGAGAGACACAGAATACTCAACGAGGTGTGTAGGATTCTCAAAAAGCATGGTTACATCTTCGTTGAAGAGTTTGCTCGAACATGGAAAAACCCTGTTTACGCAAAAAGGTACAGAGACGATGCAAGAGTCACGGGCGAGTCAGGCACAATCGCGGTGAAGGATGAAACCGGAAGGATTCTCCATTTTGGTCATCACTTCACCCAGAAAGAAATGCTCGATCTTCTGAAGAACTTCCATGTAATCGACTTTGAAGACGACATTTTTACAAGCTATTATCATAGGAACTGGGTGAGAGGATACGTCATTCTCGCACAAAAAAGAACAGGTTAGCCTCTAGTTGGTCAACCAGAGCACAAAGACTTATGATGAACGTCTATGAGAACTCGACTTGGTAGATCTTACAATATCCCTGGTCTTCTTTGCTGCTTCAGCGGGGTTTTCGGCAAGCGTTATCTCTCGTCCGACGATAAGGTAGGTTGCACCAGCCATTAGGGCAGTTTGGGCTGTTCCGCCTTGGGCTCCTATTCCCGGAGAATATATCGGAATTTTTTCGCCGAGTATCTCGTGCACTTCCCTTATTTTTTCAGGGTACGTAGCGCCGACAACTGCCCCGTCTGCACCGTATCTTAGGGCCTTTTTCGCAAACGAGACGTATTGAAGCATTTTCCCTCCAGTCTCAGCATCGATGATTGTTTGTCCGTATCCTTCTACTGCTGCCTTGTGACTCATGTAAACGAGTAGAATTACACCGCGATGCAGTCTGCCTGCAACCTCAAAAATCGGTTTCAACCCTTCTTCCCACCCTATGAAAGGATTGGCTATCAACGCGTCGAAGTCTGCCGCGTAATAGTACTCTGCAATAGCTTGGTTTGTCGCGCCGATGTCGTTCACCTTGCAGTCCATAATGGTCATCAATTCCTCGTCGTGGGCCTTTCCTACGAGCTTTTGAACACCGTCAAACGTGCCTAGAGGAAGAACCAGATGGTGGTTGAACTTCACAGCGCACAAGTATGGATGTACCGCTTCCAAAAGCTGCTCTGCTTTGGAAAAGAGTTTCCTGCGGTTTTCCGGCTTTTCAAACGGAAAGTCAAAGGCCAAAACAACGTTGGACTCTTTCTTCTTTGCCGTCTGAGCCATTCTAGTACGGAAAGACAATCTAAGACACCTCTTTTTACTTGCGTGCAGAGCTAAAAACTCTTTTGATTTCCAAACTCTCTTCTGCAGTTTCAGCTGGTTTTCAGATCCTCTGTCGAAAGCTCTTCTTCCAAAGCTGACAGGGAGGCGATTGTTCTTTGGCATCTTGTTTTTGCGATTTTTTGGGCGGAAGGTGTATTCAAAAGATTGTAGATTGGCTTCAACTCTTCAAAACAGGTGTCAACCGCGGTCTCGAACGGTTTCTTGCCAAGCCAGTGAAACACTCTGGTGATGCCTATTACTCCTAACAAATCTATTTTGTCCGCGTCCCACACTATCTTTTCTTCCAAAGTTTCCAATTTGTCTCTGAAGGCAATAGGATGGCGTAGAACTATTTTGACTATTCTTTCGATTCTTTCTTGAGGATAGTTCGTTGACTTCTTCAGAATCTCGCTTGCAAGTTTTGCCCCTGTTTCGTTGTGGGGTTCATCGACCACGCGTCCTATATCGTGTAGAAGGGCTGCTGCTTGCACGAGTTCCATGTCGGCTTGCTCCTTCTCAGCCAGAATAGTAGCGATCTTCACAACTCGGTCAACGTGCGCGTAGGAATGGGCCGTTCCCTCTAGCGCGGACATCTTTTCTTTGACGATGTCTTCCAGCTTCTTTGCGGCTGATTCCATTGTCTCACCGAGTGATTTGGTGTGTCTTGCACACTAGATTTAAAAGTTAAACCTTATAAACCGTGAAGTAACTACTCACACACTGAGTGTGCAAGCATGAACTCCAAAACAGTGCTGGGCGATGAGCTTCGCAGACTAGTCGAATCTCGCATGAAAATCAATCTCAGAGGCATAGAGGAAACACTCAACGAAATATTCCGGAACCAAGAACTCGGTTTGGAGGATCTGAGAGAGACTATAAAGAGTCTCGAAGAAAGCTTCAGCTTGCTTTCTCAAAAATGGAGTCTCCAAATCCTCTACATCCTATTCCTTAGAGAACCAACAGGTTTCGGCGAGATGAAGAAGATACTTGGCGTGAACTCTCGCACACTTTCTGACAAGCTGAAAGGTCTAGATCAGTACGGATACATCAAAAGGTCGGTGGAACAAGGGCCACCTCTGAGAGTGAAATACTCCCTCACAGCACGGGGACGCAACACAATTCTTCTCGCCTTGCCATTCCTGTACTACTCCAGCAGCAACCTAGCCTGATGCCATTTAACCGTGCCAAGATCTTCCAAAAACCTTCACCAGCTCCACTTTTCCGCCAGACACGCTTCTGACGTATTCTAGCGTTTTTTCCACAGCTCCTTTCAACTGTCCTTCCCCTATTCCTGGAGCCCCATATCCTATTATTACCGCGTTTTGCGTTTGCTTGGCGATTTTCGTGCAATCGAAATCGCGGTAAGGATAGACGCACAGAACCTGCTTTTCGTCAGTCAAGACAAGCATTTTCTCTGTCAGAAACATTGGCTTGTTCATCCCGATTCCGGTGAAAGCTTCATTCTTTGCAAAGCGTATGTGGAACGGCGGGTTCAAGACGTCTCTGTCAAACCCGCTGATAGGAATTATGGTCTGCATTGAAGCCAGATTGTACGCATCCACAACCGTGGATATGCTTGGCAACTCGTTTCCGTTCAGAACTCTACGTAGCAAAGCCTCGCCTGAAGGCCTCGTTTTCGTGGGGTCTATGTCAAGCTTCCAGTAAAAGTCTCTATAGGCTCTCACCGTCGAATCGTTTTTCAACGCGTCAACACTGTATTTGGCCCTAACCTCTTCATACAAAGCCTTCCTGAGCTGACAAAGTTCCTCATTTTCTTCTTGCACACAAATCCCAGTGATTATTCCGATACATATGGCAAGTTCTGGAAACCTTTCATGAACATCGGCACTCCAGCTAACGTCTATTTGCATCTTGCAACACCATTCAACCTTATTTTAGGCGTTAGCTATTTAACAGCTTCAAGAAGAATCTTGTCCAAGGATTCAAGAAAATGATCGGCGAATTCGCAGCTCTAGGAGCGGCCCTCAGTTGGACAGTGTCGGCCCTGCTCTACGGAAAAGCATTGTCAAAGACTGAGCCTGTTTCAGCCAACATCGTTCGCTTAACGCTGACCAGCGCCATCCTGCTTGCCTTTTTGATTGCCACCGGCATGCTTGGAGTCTTAACCAGTCTATCCACAAGTGTCGTTGTTCTTGCCAGTGTCAGCGGAATAATCGGATTAGGTTTCGGCGACACTTTGTACATGATCAGCCTGAAAATGATTGGTGTCGCAAGGGCAGTCCCAGTGACGTGCACCTATCCACTTTTCAATCTTCTACTGGTTGCCCTTTTTGCAGGCAAAACCATCACATGGTCTGTGGCTCTTGGAGCCATCGTCATCGTCTTAGGAATATGGCTCTTAAGCCTGGAAGAAGAAAGAGACAAGTTGAACTCACAGAAAAAAGTCTTAATCAAAGGCTTGGCTGTGGCTCTTGCAACAGCTTTGTTGTGGTCTGTGAGCATAGCAATGATGGGTCTGGCTGTGGAAAAAACGCCGAATTTAGATGGTGCATTCGCCATCAACACAGTCAGGGTTTTGACAATCGGGGCCTCTTTCGCGGTCTCCGCTCCCATTGTGGACAGGGGTCGTGGTTTTCTCAAGATGACAAGAAGAACAGTGGCCACGCTTATTGTTGGCGGAATTGTGGCGCTTGGTTTGGGCTGGTTTCTCCTAACCTACAGCTTCATTTACACCTTAGAGCCAAGGGCTGTTCCAATATCCTCTGCAACGCCTCTTTTTTCAACACTGGCAGCCATCCTGCTCCTACATGAAAGGGTCAATGTCAAGAACGTCATGGGTTCAATAATGATTGTTGCAGGTATCTTCATACTCTTCCTTGTCTAACCATTTTTCCATAATGTACATAGGTTTTTATAGGGCATCCAGTTCTTAGGGGAACCTGCCTAATTGGAAAGGTCGAACTTTAATGGCTGCGACTCCGAGCCTCCGTGATTCTGTTTTGGCAAGAAGGATTGCTGGCGAAATAATTCTTTCAAGCAAACCGGGCGCAACAATGAGGAAATGGCGTGAACTCTTCGCCGTTTCGCAGATAAGACTCTCGGACAAGATGGTGGTTTCGTCATCCGTGATTAGCGACTACGAGAGCGGCAGGCGGCCGAGCCCAGGCACGAAGTTCGTGCGCAGGTTCGTGTGGGCTCTACTTAAAATCGACGAAGAAAGAGGCGGCCGCTTCCTCCACGAATTCGCTAAACTCACAAGTTCACCCAGCAACGCAATCGTGGACCTCCGTGAGTTCCCAATACCGGTAAGAGTGGAATACCTCTGCAAAGCCATAGAAGGCAAGGTCGTCGCATGTTTAGACACGTTTGTCAAGGAGGTTAACGGTTACACCGTGGTCGACAGCAAAAGAGCCGTTGAAACACTTTCAGGCTCAGAGTTTTCGCAACTTTTCGGAGCGACGACCGAGCGGGCGTTGATATTCACAAGTATCGAAAACGGCATATCTCCAATGCTCATCGTGCGCATCAGCAACCTGAAACCGCGCGTAGTCGTTTTTCACGGCGCTCAGCCGGACGAGTACTCGACACGACTGGCAGAGTATGACCGAATCCCAATCATATACTCCAGCCTGCCCAGCGTCGAGCGACTCGTGAAATCCTTGAGAAAACTGTATCGCATCGCGCTTCACAGAAAACTGGGCAGGCCAGTTCGCCCGCCACCGCAAGTAACCGCATAACCGCCGCTCACGTGATCAACGCAGGATTTTGGGGGTTCTCAACGCCTGCGCCTATCAAGGCCTTCAAAAACGCCGAAGTTGTCTAGGATGCGAGCAGTCTTGCAAGCTAGTTTTCACTTTTTGGTGATGCCTGAGTGAGCCTTCGGCAATTTCGTTTTCAACAGTTGAAAATCATTCTCCAGAGTTTCCTTGTATCGTGGGTTGTAGAGGGCTGATGCTGGATGGAAAGTTGGAAAGACTTTCAGGTGCAAGCCTAGAATAGTCGCTTTGTACAGTTTTCCTCGGACTCGTGTTATACTGCTGAAGGGCAACATTGCCTTCAAGAAAACGTAGGATGTCGAATGGCTGCCCAACGTAACAACGAACTTAGGCTGAATGGTTAGCATCTGTCTGTCCAAGTATGGCGTGCAAGTCTCAATTTCCAGAGGCTTGGGTTCACGGTTTCTAGGAGGCCTGCACTTCACAATGTTTGTTATGAAAACTTGTTCTCTTGAGAATCCGATCTGCGACAAGAGTGTATCGAGGAACTTGCCTGCCGTTCCCACAAAGGGTTCGCCTCTGTCGTCCTCTGAGCTGCCAGGGGCCTCCCCAATGAACATTATCCGGCTCTGGGGATATCCCACGCCAGGAACTGCATTCTTGCGAGACTTCCAGAGCGGGCACTTCTTGCAGACTGTGACCTCTGATGCAACAACATCCAGGAGTTTCTTCCCAGACAAGGCAACACTCTCTCGATACTGATTCCTCTCGATTTCGGTTCTAATAAATCTCACTTGGATGGAGACAACGCGCACTTTTCAAAACACAGGTGAGCCTATCGGCTTATCCAGAATCTACGGGTTTATACCGTGGAGTCGGGGATGGTAGTTGAATCCTAGGCCGGTTGAGACATCTCCCGTATTCCCGTTTGACATAGATATCGCCAATAATACCAAAGTCAAACAAACTCTTAAAGGCTGATAGAAGAAGCTTCTATTGTCGTTGTTCTCTTTTCCATGTCAGAAAGAAAGAAGTGGATTCATTTGGTTGTGTCTTCTACGGTTTTTTCCATGTAGAGCCATTGAGACCTGAGTTGTGGTGGGATTTCCGTTTCGGGATATTCGTTGCGTTCAATAAACCCAAAAGAACGGTAGAGGTGTTGTGCAGTAGTCATGAATCGTGCAGAATCGAGATAGATTGAATGGTATCCGAATTCCTTCGCTTTTTGCAGTAGTTTTTGCAATAAGGCTCTGCCATAACCTTTTCCTTGATATGCGGGTCGAATATACATCCGTTTTATTTCACCTGTTTTTTCCCTTATTTGATGGAGTGCACCCATACCGATTATGACACCTTCAAGTTCAACCAAATAGTAGATTCCTCGTGATGAGACGTCGGAAAGCAATTTGTCAATGGTGCTTGTTATGTATTCGCGGGGAGAAGTCTTCACAACGGCGAAAATGTCGATTTTGAAGTGTTCACTGCCCTCCTTTGCAACCCACTCCATGTATTCCACGTTCAAATCAATTACTTGAGACCGATGAATACGCAAATCAACTGGTAGAAAATGGACTTTTTCAGCCATTCTCAATGCCCCAATCACAATGTAGTCTGTTCGGGTTCAGCTATAACTTTTCCGCAAAATCCATGAAGGGTTTGGTTGGAGTGAAGCTAACCAGAATTTACGTTATATTATTCCGAGAATGTGTATCAGAGCACCATTGACTAAAGATATAGTCCAGATGACAAAAACAGGCATCATCCATTTCTTTCTTTTTGTACATGTCATCTTTGATGGCGACCTAAGCATCCAGAAGCCGACCAGTATGACACCTAATACTTCTGCTATTGTTCCAAGTATTACATGTGACCAGATGTCTATTGACTCCAGAATAGAAAGGTTGCCTATAGCCTCAAAATTGGCGTTGAAGGATGGAATCATAACAATAGAGATTAGAACTGTGTGCAACACGAGTGCCAGTGCGGTCAAGTAGCCATGTCTTGTAATGTTCCTCTTTCTATCTCTACCTTTGACAAATGGAAGACCCAGTATCAGCAAGAATAAAATCACTATTTGAAGAGAAAGAACCGTGTTGCCAACAGGGTCGAGCGGGACTGCCATGCCGTTGAATAACTGCAAGGCATTATTAAGGTTTGATTTCGGGCTTTTCTGCAAAATCGAAAACTGGCTTAAAAGGAGTGATGGAGAACAATCCTAGTGGTGAAGAAATGAACGAAGCCAAACCAGTCAGATGTCAAAAAAGCGGAAAACCGCTAGGTTATATAACTTTATTTATAAAGGGTTTGGTCATGCGTCAGGCTATTCATAACGTTGAGATAGTTGCGCGCGCTAAAAGGAAACTGCAATCAAGGCAAGTGTCGTCTTGAAGAAAAGGCAGAACAATAATCTTAAGCGTCGTCATGCCGAAATTCTGGTGAAAGCGTTATTCTTGGATTATGATGGAACAATAAGTCCATTAAACGTGTCCAAATCCGAATCTATGGTGCCTTCAGAGAACATGAAGGTTCTACATCAAATCAGCCGACAAATACCTGTGGCTGTAATAACAACTAAGGATCTTTCTTTTGTAGTCAAGAGAACCCCCTTTGCCCATGCATGGTCTAGTTTAGGAGGTCTGGAAACGAAGATTGGCAATGCAGTGACGAGGGCATCATGTCTGACAAAAACAACGCCGTACTTGACAGCCGCGTTGAAATATGCAAAGGGTCTTTCTGGTGACGACTTGATAATTGAGGAAAAACAAGACTCTGAGGGAACCACGTTAGCTTTCTCCGTTGACTGGCGCCAAGCTGAGAACAGACGCGAAGCAAAAGAGAGAGCCTTGAAGATGATTTCCTACTGCGAAAAATTACCCGTAGTCACGATCAAATATGAGGGGCAACCTTTTTTTGACGTTTTCCCCTGCCCTGTTAACAAGGGCAAAGCCTTATCGGAATTGAAGCGGAAGCTTGGACTGCGCAATGGCGTTCTGTACATGGGCGATTCGATTGTTGATAACGCCGCTTTCGAAGCAGCAGATGTTGCTGTGGGGGTAATACATGAAGAAACGCCGGACAATCTTGCTTGTGACTGTTTTGTGAGATTTGAAGACGTCGCCGCCTTTCTTAAGGCTCTCTTGAGAGGTGGTTTTTTCTTCAGCCCAGAATTGCCTATGATTTTGCAGAAGACTCAAGCGCTTGACTACATTCGACGAAGAAGCCTTACATCAAGTTCTAATGCATGTTAAGCTAGATCGCAAGTGTTGACCCTCTTAGGGTGCTCATTACTTGTCTTGAGATATTGGCTCTAGGATATTAGATATTTCTCGTTTACGTTTGGGTCATAGGGAGTATTTGATTGCTCTTGCAATGGCCCTGAGTCTTCTAATCTAATTATGATTGAATAATGTCTATCTTGATCTGCTGCACCTTCTTGGCAGGAGAATCGCCTTTTAAATATCTAGAGCCATCATTATTTGTGAGAAGCTTTGAAGTGAGCCAGAGAATGCTGAAGAAGCGTATAGGCGTTATAATGTATCAGACGAGCAGGAGCAAGGGACAAGAGTTAGTTGCTCAGAGAATGGTGCGTGAGTTCATTAAGCTTGGGCATAAAGCGTACCTCATCACGAGCATCTATCATGATGGAACACAAGTGGTGTCTCCAGTAAACTTGAGAAAAATCGGCGGATACATGCTTACAGAAGACAGCGAACTGGGCATACCTATAATTAGAGTAGACAGTTATACCGCAAGATGGCCTCCTCGCCGAATCTTATTCAGAGATTTTATTTCAACATTAGAAAGAATCGTGGACAAATTACGGCTCGATGTCCTCATCACTCACAGCACCCTGTGGAACGGACCGGAAGAAGTCGCCAAATTCATAGAATGGCGACGTTACATGAAGAACATAGGCGGATATCAAGATCCATTAGTATTCTGTCACATGTCTCATTTTCAAGAACCCTCACCCAAAAGATACTCTTTAACTGAAATGTCCTTCAGAATCGCATGGAACAGGCTCACACTCCCTCAGATCTTCTCAACAGCTAACCTGATCATAGTAGTTACACCTCTAGAGAAGGAAGCTAAGGTCAAGATGGGCGCCAAGGCTGAGAAATGCTTCCTTTTTCCAGGCGGCGTAGACGACGAAACACTTCAGGGTTACGCAAACATAGATACCAGAAACTTCCTTAGCAGACTCAAAATCAAAGATAGCACGAAAATAGTGTCTTACTTAGGGAGTCTTGAAGAGCGTAAGAACCCCCTTGCAATCCTGAAGATAGCTGAAAGGCTTCAAGAAAGTAGTAATATACATTTCGTCATAGCTGGAAAGGGTGATTCACCTTATGCTAAGAAGGTTATTGAAACAGCTAACAGTCTGCCCAACGTAACGTACCTTGGCGAAGTGAGTGAGCAGGAGAAAGCGCTTCTTATCAAAACTTCTTACCTCAACATCCTCTTGAGTCGACTAGAAGCGTTAGGGCTAACTCAACTCGAATTCATGTATTTGGGCGTTCCAGTAATCACGTCAGCAGTTGGTGGACAAGCATGGCTCATTCGAAATGAAATAGAAGGCATCCACGTGAACGGACCGGATGATATAGAAGGTTCAGCAGCCGCAATTACTAGGCTGGTTGACAACTCGACGCTCTGGAACACGCTCTCAGCTAACGCTAGAGAAAGGGCGATGAGCCTAGCCATGTCCAGATTGGCAGCGGAGCTTGATGAAGCCATAACAAAAGAGTTAATCAGAGAGAGAGGCTTGGCCGAAATGCCCGGTGAGGTCCAAGCTACTTTGGCCGAAGCAGAGAACGTTCTGGAGAGCTGGTCGTCGGGCAGTTGGGGAGTGATAGCCACAAGGCGAAGGCTCTTCATAAGAAGAGGCGTTATCTCGAGGAAAGTCACTGAAATACCCTACGCAAACATCTCGTCTATTGAGCACATAAGAAGATATGCTTGGAAAACTCTCGTAGCGGGCCTGGTGATTTCTCTACTCCTTTTTATGGCGCCGTTCTTAAAACCAATTTTTCCAGAGGCGTTCATGTCGAGGATCGATGAGATGGTGCGTTTCCTCTTCCCAAGCTCATTCCTGCAATCTCCATTTCTAGAAGCTTTCCTCAACATTCTGCCAATAATTCCCCTTCTGATAGCCCTAGTCGTATTTGCAGCTCAAGCAAGAACTGGTTTCACGCTTCGAGGAATCGGAATGGATGCTTTGTACCTGCCTCGCAAGTTTCGAGAAGCCATAGCCTTCATAAGAAGTGTTCAAAACGGGCAGTTTGAACAAGAAAAAGAGCACTTTTCACCGGCGAAGTAAAAGGCGATGTCAAAGCCTGGATTCTGCCAACTCGTTGTTCTCTGGGAACCGGAACAATCAGAACACACATCGCCTATGCGTTGTACCCCACCGCTCAGATCTTAGGTAGGCTTTGACGGTCAGAAAAGCCTACGAATTCAACTATCCAATCGTGCCAATCATCCAACCCAGCCACAAGGGAGACCTACCCAAAATCCACTCTTCCGTCTCAATTCAACCAGAGAACATAATCCTAACCGTAATCAAAAAAGCCGAAGACTCAGACGACACAATACTGCAATTCTATGAGACGTCGGGCAAAGACACTAGGATGGTGATACGAAATGGCGAAGGCCGCGCTCTAGACCATATGTTTCAGGGCTTCGGAGCCTTTCATTCCGGTTTCGACGCCCGAATTCTTTGCCTTGGTTGTCAGGGCCTTGACCTGCGCGTTGAGCACATCTTCGAAGGTTTTCACTCCGCTCACCATGGCCGCGGCTACGCCCAGTTTTTCAGCGGCTTCAATGTTCAGGAAACCGCACATCACGAACCCTTTCTCCGCAACCATCAAGAGCAGGGGCGGGCTTTCGGGCAAATCAACTTTCAGGCCCAAACAGGGTTTGCCGTCAACCTTAATCGTAGTTACATTGATCATTCCAAACACCTTCTTGCCGAAACTCTTTACATGTTCATGCTACTTTAACCTTAAGGTTAGAGAGTCAACTTCAGGTTATCTAGGATTTAATTGAGGATTGTTCCACAAGTCATAAGAACGCGGGTTGAAGAGTATTCTATCAAGAAGTTGTTTGTAGAGAGAGTTCATTGGCATGACTTGAGCGCGGGCGCGTTCCGAGCCAGTCCTATTGCTGCAAGAGAAATTCAGCTTGTCGACAGGGCTGAAGAAAAGAAGCGCGCGCCTTTTTCAACTCTTATTGCTTGTGATTCAGCCCTAAACTTCCATTGAGACCCCAAAAATCATCTGAAGAATAGCCGACTTTTCCAACATTCGGATTCTCGGGTTCTAGTGCGCGCTTAACGAACATGCGTACTTGTGTACGTTTTTTCCAGGATACTTCTGCAGCAGAGCTGGAGTATCCTCAGACCTCTCCGCCCTTGAGGATGAGTTCTCCGATTCGGTCCGTGCCATAGATGCATGGATAACTGAATTCGGGTCGTTGGTTCAAAATGCGGTGCACCATCGATGGAATATCCTCCAGCCTCTGGGCGATGAGGCCGCAGTTCTCCTCACGTACGAATTCCACGTTGCCCCTTTCCTGTGGCATTACCGCTGGCGAAGTATCAAGTATGAACGGCTTCTTAAGCGCCACAAGCTCCGAAACAGTCAGCGCCCCCGGCTTGGTGATGACGACCGAGGATGCTTGGAATAACGGAATGATCGATTCGGGGAAACCTATGACCTTGACGCCACTTCTTCGCGACGCCGCCCGCTCAAGCGACCTGTTCCTTCCGCATTGTATCAGGACGGTCGCGTCCACCCGACTTTTCAACAGCAGATCGACTATTTTCAGTGAATTGCGTCCTCCCTCTCGCCCGCCCAGTACGGTGCAGAGCGAGCTCCTGATGTCCTGCAAGTATTCGGGCACCGAGGCAGGCGCCTGGACCTCCGGCGTCAGCGGCATGCCCATTACCGCCGCGGCATGATCGCTTAGCCCGAACTGTTTTAAGAAATCCCTCGCCTGCCGCGTTGGAAGCGACGTAAAATCTACTCTCGGATTAAACCAGCTCGGCGTCATTCCCCTGCCCAAGTCAACGACGACCGTGTACACCTTCGGCTTCTCCCCTCCTCTCCGCCGCAGAGCCTGCAAAACCGGGCCGATTATCCAAGGACAGATGAGCACCACCGCTTCCGGCCTCTCCCTTTCGAAAAGACGCAGAATTCTGTTTCGATAGAGAGAGTTGGCGGGTTCGAAGTCGTTGAATGGAAAACGGTGGGCCAGCTCCATGTAGCGCGAGGCCAAGCGTAGATCCCTCCGAAGGAGTGAATTGTATACGTCCGCCAGAACATTGCCCAGCGGGTTGGCCTCCTTCATGAAATCGATCACCGAGCATTCGGCACCGCGGCTTCTGAGATACTTGCCTAGAGCCAGCGAGGCGCTTATCGTTCCATGTCCACCGTTCATGGTGAAGATGGAGACTTTCATGCGAAGCCTCCCAAATAGGCCTTCAGTAGCGAAGAAAGGGCGCGGTAATTCTTCCGATCGCCGAGCAAGGCCTTCACCTTCGCGTATGCGCAGTGGCTGGTCTCGCCGAAGAAGACCGTCCGGAGGGCAGTGGCCCACAAGAAGGTCCGAATGTCCATCAGTTTTCTATGGATAACCAATCATCCAGCCTCCTATCCCGAGAAACACCAGCCAAAAGAACTGTTCCAAATCGCACAGGATGAAATAGACCCATTCCGGGGCGTCCTTTTGGACCAGGTGAATCATGAAGAACTGGTAGATGAATGCCGGAATGAAGATGACTCCTAGCAATGGGAGAAAGCCGAAATAAATGAGCAGTAGGATAAAGGCAGTTGCCGCAGTGTTCAGAATGTGCAGCACAAGCTTGCTGGAATCTTCGCCTATTACGACCGGGAGCGTTCGGACGCCGCTTATCCGATCAGAATCAATGTCCTTGAAATCGTAGACCACCGCCATTACGAACAGTTTCATCAGGAGCGGTATCAGAAAGAGCCAAAGCCCGGTTCCCATCGGACGGCCAAGATAGAACGAGCTCACGAGCAACAGGAACGCCCAGCCGGATGCGATGCATACATCCTTGACGATGAAGTATTGCTTCAGACAGGGCCTTCGAGTTCCGAGCACTTTCTGGGACAAATTTCCAGAGTAAAAGATCGCCGCGATCGGCGCGATGGGAATGAGCGCGGCAACCCAACTTGAAGTGGAAGCGAGAAGAAACGAGCCCAAGAACGCCACCACAATTGAAACGGCGAAGGGCCACCTGTTTCGCTCCAAGAAACGCGTCCTTTCAGGATGCGAGAGCCGGTCTTCCTCCAGGTTCGCTAGCCGGTCTATGCCGTAGACGGCATAGGTTAGGAAGAAGACGACGAGGAAATAGGTCAGAGATAAGACTCTGAAAAACAGGATGGAAAAGAACAACGACATGGAAGCAGCGCTGAGGGCGAGGAAGACGACCCCGGTGCGGAAGAAGGCCCTGACATTCATGGAACGCCGTTCCTCCTAATTAGAATTTGCAGTATCTGGATCAGACTGCCGTTTACTATTAGGTCCCCAAAACGTCTCAGCTTCTCATCCATCATCAGGAATCGGTAGAGATCGAGGTTGGCGTCGACCAATAGTATTCTGTCTAACGCGTAGCAGAGGTAATGTGGATGATCAGACAAGATGATCGATAGAAATAGCGCGCTCGTCTTCTTCAACGTTGTCATCAGCAAAGAGCCTGTCTATTGAATCATGATTTAAACTGCTTTTCTTATATGTTTCTAGTAAATCATGAAAAAATGGAATAGATTGCGAAAATGCAGCCTGGCCGGCTTAGACAAGCTCTGCTGGCCAAAGAATCAATCGCATCTGAGTTTGAGACAACGCTTATCTTCCGAAAGATTCAGAATGGTTCACTTCAACTGAGACCCTGGAATGCCGTCAATGACTGAGAGATTGACCATGACGAAGCCTGTGGACGTCGTTATACTCACAAAGAATAGTGAGAGGTTGCTCAGAGAGTGTATTGATTCTGTTTACAAGAACGTGCCCGTCAACAGGCTGATTGTCGTTGACGGCTACTCGACTGACAACACTAAGAATATAGTGAAAGAGTTTCAGGAGAGGCATGGGAACGTCTTTTTCGTTCAAGACAAGGGAACTAGGGGCAAGGCTCGACAGAAAGCAATGAGCGAGGTGAAAAGCGACTGGTTCATGTTTGTCGATAGCGATGTTATCCTGTCTGAAGACTGGTTTGCCAAGGCGGAGAAGCTGATAAGAGATGACGTAGGCGCGATTTGGGGAATTGAAATCTGGTCTGTAATGAGAAAAATGAAGGTTCTGAACCTGTTTGAAAGGGTCACCTTGAAGATATTTGAGAAAAGAGGGGGAACACATGACTTGCTGGTGCGGCGCAAGGCAATTGAAGGCATTGAAATGCCCTCTCAGTTGCACACTTATGAGGATGCATACATCAAATCATGGATCTGTGGAAAAGGCTACAGGGTAATCGGGGTCTACGAACCGTACTGCATTCATTTTCGCTCGAACACTGTCTGGACTGTCAGGCACTTCAGTCTCATGGGTGATGACATCAAGTTCGCTGCTCGTCACCCTTCGCTTCTGCTCCCATACGTCTTCCACACCTGCATAGAGGCATATCTAACCGCTTCGCACAAATGCAAATTGGTCGATCAAGCCAAAAGATCAGGCGATACGTACCCATTATTCATTCAATAGACTTATAATCCTGATTGAACTTGTGATGTGTTGGGAGTTTGCAATACGCATAAGCGTTTGTTCATTCTTGCCGCGTTAATCTTCGTGTCAATTGTTGGCCTATGTGTTGCTGACGTGAGAGTCCTTGGGAGCGCAGGCGACTCTCCACAATGGAGAGCGCAGAAGCAAGACGCATTGGTGATTCCCCAAGGGGCGTACGTGGGTCTTCAGGCAGAGGGGTTTGATACTTCCTCTTTGCACGAAGCGGTCCTGTCGACGAATGAGACGGGAACGTGGCAAAATGAGACGACAAACGCGCTCATGTGGAGTCAGGACGCTGTTTTCGGGTTTGACAACTTTGGCACGGCGACTTACAAGGGTGGCGTACTCTACGCTCCTTCCAAAGGAGACAACAACCTGTACGCTGTGAACGCCTCGAACGGCGCCATAATCTGGAACACCACAGTCAGACAGTGCGATGGATCTCCCTGCATAGACGGTGACATCATCTACGTCGGAGAGTGTATGGGAGTGTACGAGCCCACGCTCCAGTCGAGAGCCATGGCCCTGAACAGGACAGATGGAAACGTAATATGGCAATATGTAGAGCCGAACGGCAACAGCTGGGTCGGCTCGCCACTCGTTAACGGCCAGTACGTTTACTACACAACATGCAACTTCGACGAATCAAACTACACGAACAACCCAGGAGTCTACGCCCTCAACAAAACCAACGGAAACGTACTTTGGCAGCAAAGCGTAGGAAACATCGTAGGCTCCGTGGCCTACGACAGCGGCATGATTTTCATTTCAGTCTACAACCCGCCAGCCCAGTACGCACTAAACGCAACAACAGGCCAGCAAGTCTGGAATCAGACGTATGGAAGCTCATGGGACACGTCGCCCGTAATCTACGGAGGAATGATGATTCAGGTTACGTTCCTTCATGGAGTGTGGTCGACTCTTGTGTTGAACGAAACAAACGGCCAGCTCATCCGCTCCTTCGCAGGAAACGGAAGCACAGCAACGCCTTTGGTTGATGATGGGAAGGTGTTCATTCCCAGCAGCGATTGGACCATCTGGGCTTACGACTTGGCAACCGGAACGGAACTGTGGCGGACCGTGCCGCTTCATAACGGAACGCTGCAGAACTACATGTACTGCAGTCCAGCATCGGCCGGCGGCGCCATCTACTGTCAAGCCTTGAACGGCACGTTCTACGCCATAAACGAGACCGATGGCCGCGTACTCTGGTCCTACACGATGGGGAGCACTGGCTTTGGGAGTCCCAGCATTGGCGATGGTTGCGTGTTTATCACGAACGATGGAGGCCTCTACGCCTTCAGGATAGGCCCTGGCTCGGGGGATTGGCCCATGTTCTGCCACAACCAACTTCACACGAGCGTCTCAGAGCAAGGCGTCGGATATGTTAGATGGCCCCTGACGCAGCCACAGTATCTTGGAGACGTGTCAAACACTTGGGTCACCGCCAGGTTTGTCTGGTGCAACGACACGGTTTCCTCTGGGGCATTAGCTTGGAAAATATACTTTTTCGACGCCAACGGAAACTCGAACGTGACGGACACTGAAATCTTCTACGTAAACATCATGCCGTTTCCAGACGTAGCCATCCTCAACGCCACGCCGAGCAAAACCGTCGTAGGGCAGAACCTAACTGCATTCATTAGCGTGGCAGTGGCAAACGATGGAGACAGCCCCGAAACCTTCAACGTTACAGCACGGGCTGACACGACTGTCATCGGAACCGAAGAAGTCAGACTTACGAGCGGAAACTCAACAACCGTCACGTTCACGTGGAACACGACGAGCTCTGCCTACGGTAACTATACCATTAGCGCCTACGCTTGGCCTGTTGAGAACGAAACAAACACGGCAAACAACAATTTCACGGGCGGCTGGATTGTGGTGGCTGGTGTGGGGGACTTGACGGGCGGCACCTCGAATCCCTTCGACTTCGTGCCAGACGGAAGGGTCCAAATAATCGACGTAGCCGTTGTGGCCAAGTTCTTTGGGCAGAAGGTTCCTCCAGCGCCCGCCAACTGTGACGTGACGGGCCCAACGATAGGTGTGCCCGACGGCAAGGTTCAAATCGACGACGTCGCTACAGTTTCCAAACACTTTGGACAACACTACAGTTACCCGTGACCTCTCTTGCCACGTTTTTTCTGGACGCTAATCACACTAACGCGCGCCCAAGCATGGTGGATAAAGTAGAGTTATTTCTTCACTCATTCAAAAAACCCTCCATGAACATGAATGGACAAAATCATTAGAAATTCGATTACGTCCGTTTGTTCTTGCGAGAAGGGGATTGCGTGGCAGACATCCCCATTCGACCGAGAATACTGCACCCGACCGCCTCTTGAGTGACTTCGACTGCTTTATCAGCGCGCGCTTGAGCAAAAATCCTGATAAACGGAAAAACCGCTCACGCTAGGAGTGCGAGTGTTTTTTCAAGAACTTCTCCGCTTTTGTCTTTGTAGCATTTCGAGAGTTGTCCATCTGCCTTTTCACGAACGTGATGACTTCGTCCTTGTTCCGGATTTTGTCAAAGTATTTGTCAAAACAGAGTATAGCGTGGCCTATGAGAATGTTCGTGCATTCTTCTGTTGGCAGCTTTGTCTTTTCAATCTTCAGGAGTTGTTCTGTGATTCTGTTCCCCAGGTGAGGTTTTGCCTCAACAATTTTCCATGAATTTGCAACAACGTGACCGGCGGTGATCAAGCTTCCCTCCTGGAGAAGCCCATAGAATTTTCCAAATATTCCTTCAAATCTACCGTCGACATCCGCTGAGGCAAGATTCGCCACAACGTCGATTGCATTCCACTTGAGAATGCTGTTGTCACTATCAAGTAGGTTTATGAAGAAATCAATCTTCGGATACAGCTTTCCAGGCTCCTTCTGACTCATGAGATTGAGAATCTTGGCAGACTTGAACCGCAACTTCGGATCCGAAGAAGATATCCCTTCAAAGACCGTGGCAAGTAGAACCGAATCTCTTCCAGCTCTTTCTGCCAAATCCTCAGGCTTGTTCCTTGCAAGTTCTGCCAACAGTTTTGAGTTTTTCATCGCATTTCATCCCAAACGTTGAAATATGCCCACAAGTATCATATCGTTTGCGGACTTTCGCGGCAATCCGTCAGAGTCTTCAATCTAGGAACTCCTAACCCAAGAGTGTGAGCATTTTGTGCATCTGAAATGTTCTGTGGTTATTTCTCTTCTGATTCCTGCATGTTCACCTGAGATTCCAGAATACCAATGGAATGCTTCGTTGTTGCCGCATCTGGGACATGCCTGGCGAACCTTCACGTATTCATTCTGCTCGCTGTCAACCACGTACACCGAATCAGAGTGCTCAACCTTCTTCTTTCGTATACCATCATGGGCATTAGCAACATTCCCGCACTTCGGGCACGTGAAGCCCGTCTTCTCCTCTCTCATACGAGAACCGCACTTGTCACAGAACTTCATTCTCGTTCACGCAGTTCTTCAAGAACAACAACGAGACATCATTTATCAAGTTTCCTGAACACTCGATTAGGATTTCAGCAAACCCATAGAAGCGCAGAGTCGAAGATTATCACAAGATATCAAAGAATCCTCATAACGTCCTTCGAGAGAGAGGGCCTCATCATAGAACAAAACTCCATAGGAGTCCTTGGAAGCAACACGTGGGACAAGAGTGAGGATTGAAGACTTAAAAACTCGAAAAAACCATAACAGAAGAGACCTCCAAGATCAGTGAAATGAGCATAATTCGTAAGCACCGGCGTCTGAGGCAAATGTGAACCCGAGGTAGGAGTATCGAGCTTGAATAAGGAATTGCTGGAGAAACGACTGTAAATGCTTACTCGATTGAAGCAGAAAGTCCAGCAGATGCTTACGGCTGAAGCCAGAGCAGCTCACAGAATTGGTTTGACGCCTAACATGATAAGCGGCATAGGTCTGGTCTTGGCTTTTCTCTCAGCCTTCACCTATGCAGAATGGCAGAAAAACGCGCTCTACCTTCTGCTCGCAACCGTCCTGCTCATGCTCTCCGGCTTCTGCGACGCGTTAGACGGAATAGTCGCAAGGCTTTACGAGAAGACAACGGTCTTCGGCGGCTTTCTGGATTCTCTGCTCGACAGGTACGCTGACGCCACCCTTTACATCGGCATAATCGTGGGCGGCCTGTGCGACGTTCTGTGGGGCTTGATCGCTGTAGCCGGTTCTCTGCTCGTGAGCTACAGCCGTGCAAGGGCAGAAGCGGCCGGAATCAAGATGGAATCAGTCGGCCTCGCGGAAAGAGCTGAACGCATCATCATCCTGCTCGCGGCGAGCCTGATAGCCGTTTTTTGGCAGCCGACAACAGTGATGAACATCAGCATCATTCTGCTCGCAATACTCTCAAACCTGACCGTCCTTCAGAGAAGCCTCTACGTCTACGGCAAATCAAAGAAAAAGGAAACTGAAAGCTAAAACCTTCTTCCAGGCCGCGTGCGAATGCGACGCTCGTTCTCAGCCCTAACCTTCACGACACCACGGTGCACCGCGCACGAAACACAATAGTACTTCGTGTCAGACGGCACAGCAATGTACGTGCCCTTCTGCCTCAACTCCTTGGCCAACGCATAATCAACGAAAGAAAGCCTCTTCGTAACCTTCTTAGCCTTATCCCGTGGCACCATTCCCCCGCAACTCGCACACTGAACAGTGCCGCTGCTGCCCTTACCACCCTTAGCCCTACCGCGACTCTTACGCTTAAACGGCAACCTAATTACCCCCCAACCATCCTTCAACAAACAAAAGAACATGCAGCTTCATATATATCTATTCTCACGAAAACCCTTCTGAGCCTCAAAGAAATCACAGATTGAGTACTCAAACACAAGGGCTCGAACCTCAACATCGCCTGCTCCGGTCTCTCCACGGTTTGGACTTCAGCTTTTCACCGCTTCTGCAACGTCCTCAACCTTGACCGTGCTCTGCTCTCTCCTGGTTAAGTTTCGAACAACGACTGCTCCTTCCTTGAACTCTCTCTCCCCGATTATCACCGCATAGCTAATCTTCCTTCTGTCCGCGTCTTCCAAGGCCTTGGCCACCTTTCGTCCCATGACCTCAACCTCAACCGACACTCCCGCTTCCCTGAGCACCCGTGAAACCCTCAACGCCTCGCCCCTCAGCTCCTCCATGATAGGAACAACCAGCACCGTCTTCTCCATCCCAGCCTTCCCCGCGGCTTTCCCATCCGCCCTCTGCAGCGCCAGCATCATCCTGTCCACCCCATGAGCAACGCCCACAGCCGGCGTGGAGTCGCCCCCGAAAAGCTCAATCAGCCTGTCGTACCTCCCGCCTCCGCCCAGCGCTATGTCCATGCAAGGCACGTACACCTCAAAAATCATACCCGTATAATACTCGAGCCCCCTCGCAAACCCCGCGTCAACGCTCATGTCAACTTCGCAGCCGCTCTTCAAAACGAGATCCAGTATCTCGCCGAGGTTTCTCGCAGCCTCAACAGACTTCCCATAGTCCTTGACGAGTTCGATTATCCTGTCAACAACCTCAAGAACTTCGCTGCCCTTTGTATCAACCAGCTTTCGCAGCGTCAACACGCACTCTTCTGACACGCCGGCGCTTTCCACCAGCTTGAACGCATGGTCATACTGTTTCTTGTCCATCAGCTGCATGACCGCGCTCTGCACCTTGTCCATCAGCTTCTCCTGGGTCAGTATGCCCCTCAGGACGCCGACGTGGCCGACTTTGAACGCGAACCTGTTCAACCCCGCGGCCTGCATAAGGCTGTTCGTCAATAACAGGATTTCAGCATCCGCTTCTGGCCTGCTCGAACCCATCAGCTCGTAGTTCGTCTGCCAGAACTCTCTGTACCGCCCCCGCTGCGGCTCATCGTACCTATAGATGCTCCCAACCGAGAAGAGCCTGAACGGTCTCGGCTCGTTCCGCAATGTCGTGGCTACGAGCCTGGCAACGGAAGCCGTGAACTCCGGCCGCAGTGCAACGTCTCTTCCGCCCAGATCCTTGAAGGCAAACATACGCGACTTGACTTCTTCCCCGGCTTTAGCTGACAGAAGCTCGTACGACTCCACGACAGGCGTAACTATCTCCCCGTAACCGTAGAGCCTCGCCACTTCCCTGGCCCTGCCTTCAACGCGCCGCAACAGCTTGGCTTCTTCGGGCAGAAAATCCCTCATGCCGCGGACGGTTTTGAATTCGGCCATGGCTCAGCTTTCTCCGTTCTTACTTTAGGCTCAATTCTGAAACGGAGTAGTAAACTATTTCTCCCCTGCGGTTCATGACCGCTAGGACGAGTTCCTTCTTGAGGCTCAGACTCTGCGTCAGCGCCCGGCTTAGGCTTTCAACCGCAACGGGCTTTCCCTCTTGAACGCTCACTATCAAGTACTTAGCCGTGTCCTTGCTGTAATCGCCCCGTTCGTAAACTCGAAAGTCGACGCCCTGGCCGAAGCCCTCCCGCACGACGTACCCCCTGCTTCTCAAATCGCGGAAAACCAGGTAACATGCCCAGGCGTTCTCGTTAACCGTCTCGTAGCACCTGAGCAGCCGCTGAAAACCCGCCGCATCACCGTTTTCATCCTCAACTTCCAGCATCGCCCTGTCCACGAGGTAGAGCGCCTCGTAAAAAGTCAGCAGAAAAGTCTTCTTTCCCGGCACGCCGTAGCCTCTCGACGAAAGTTCGTCTTCGAACCGTTTTTCAGCGACCTTCACACCCTCCTTGACGAGCAAACCCTTGGCCCTGAACTCCGCGGTCGGCGCTTTTTCTTCACTCTTGCTCATCTGAACCCTCAGCTAGCATAGAAGCCTCTTCACTTATAGCGGTTAGCCCTGACCTTCCTCAAATCTTTTCTGCGCAGGATGCCGGTTTCCCAGACGACGGCTGAAACATACTTGAACGGCGTCACGTCGAAAGCCGGGTTGAGAACGGCAACTCCTTCGGGGGCGATGCGCTGTGAGCCTAAGTGCGTGACCTCTTCGGGCTTCCGTTCCTCGATGACGATCTCTGCGGACGTGTGCGCCAGGTCGAACGTGGATTTGGGTGCTGCAACGTAGAAAGGAATCCTGTGCTCTTTGGCCAGGACGGCGACCGTGAAGGTGCCGATCTTGTTGATGACGGCGTCCCGGACTATGCGGTCCGCTCCGACGATGACCTTGTTCACCATGCGTTTGCGCATCACGTAGCCGACCATGCCGTCAGTTATCAACGTGACGGGTATGCCTTCTCGCTTAAGCTCGTAAGCAGTGAGCCTTGCACCCTGCAGGAGCGGGCGGGTCTCGTCCACATAAACCCTGAACCTTTTTCCCTGTTCCCAGGCGGTTCTTAAAACGCCCAGGGCCGTGCCGAATTCAACGGTGGCCAATGCGCCCGCGTTGCAGTGCGTCAGAACCGCGTCTCCGTCGTGGATGAGTCTGGCGCCGTGCTTGCCGATGAGGCGGTTTGTGGCTGCATCCTCCTCGGCCATCTTGTTTGCTTCTTCCACGATGAATGCGGCCACGTTTTCAGCGCTGGCTGACAATGTTTTGGCTTTGTCCATGATTCTGTTCAGGGCCCAGAAGAGGTTGACGGCGGTGGGCCGTGTTTTTCTTATTGTTTCTGCGGCTTTTTCCAGTTCGTTGATCAATTGCTTTTTGGTTTCTGCCTTGGAGTTGCAGGCTGTGAGGGCCAGTGCGAAGGCGGCGGCGGCTCCGAGCAGCGGTGCGCCTCTTATCTTCATCGTTTTTATGGCTTCGGCTACGTCTTCGCAGTTTTTCAGGGTGATCATCACTTCTTCCTTTGGAAGTTTTGTCTGGTCAATCGTTACCACCGTGCCGTTGCGCCACTCTATCGTTCGCATGGCTCGTGCCTCGTAAGCCGTTTATGCTTTGAGTGTAATAGGTTTGTTGGCTGGTGAAAAAAGGTTATGAAAACGGTGAGGTTGGAGGCATTTGTTGAGGCTTATGGGCGGAGATACTCTGAGGTTCTGGGCATAAGGCTTTCAGGCGGCGATGATAAGGAGGTTTTCAGGTGGTTCTTGGCCTCTGTGCTCTTCGGCGCGCCGATAACTGAGTCAGCAGCCATCAAAACCTACAGGTGCTTCGAAGGGCACGGTGTTCTGACGCCGCAGAAGATTGTCAGAACCGGGTGGGAGGGGCTGGTTGAAATCTTGGACGAGGGTGGCTACACGCGGTATGACTTCAAGACGGCGGACAAGCTTTTGATGGTTGCGAACAGCCTTGTGGACGGCTATTCTGGGAGTCTCATTCGCGTTCACAGTGTTGCTTCCGATTCGTGTGATTTGGAGAGGAGGTTGAAGGGTTTGGGGAAGGGTGTTGGAGACGTGACGGTGAGCATTTTTCTGAGGGAGTTACGGGGCGTGTGGGAGAAAGCTGATCCCCGTCCGACGGCTCTGATTGTTTTCGCTGGTGAGCATCTGGGAATCCTGAAGAGAGGCGCTGAACCTGAAGAGGGTTTGAAGCAGCTGAAGGCTTTCTGGGGTGGGAACAGGGTTGCCGGAAAATCGTTCGTGCACTTTGAGACTGCGTTGCTCAGGTTGGGCAAGGAATGCAGGAAGGGAGAATGCAACATTCGTCTCGTGGGTCGCAGGTAGCGCTCGCCATGTTGGGGTGGGAGCCTTTGTGTTTGAGTACTCAATCCGTGATTTCTTTGAGGCTCAAACTGAAGTGGGGATTGAACGCGCTGTTGCCAGTTCATGTTGGCTTGGGAACCCCTGCTCTTGAGTACTCAATTCGTGGTTTTTTTGAGCCTCAAGAGTTTGATGGCTTGTGGTTCGTGTTCGTTGAAAAGTCGTATAATGAGTTGAGCATAGGTTGAGCTTCTGGTGGATGCGTGTTTGTTGGGGTTAGGCGTGGGTGCTGGGTTCGTAGGGTGCTTTGACGTATGTTATGACTTCTACTGGGCATTCGCCTGAGAGTTTGAGGGTTTTTTTCCAGTCTTCTCCGACGGCTATGAGGAGGAAGACTCCTGACATTTCGGCTTTGGCTTTTCGGACGAGGTTGACGAGTGCGGCTTGGGTTTCTCCGCTTTTTATCATGTCGTCGACGATGAGTACGCTGTCGCGTTTTTTGATGGCTTCTTTTGGGATGTAGAGTGTTGAGGTGACGCCTGAGCCTTTGAGGAGGACGTAGGTTTCTTCGAGGAAGGCTTTGACGCCGATTTCTTTGGTTCGTTTTGCGACTACGAGGTTGACTCCGAGGGCGTTGGCGACCATGGTTGCGAGGGGGATGCCGTCGACTGCGGCTGAGAAGACTTTGGTGACGCGTTTTCCGGCGAAGTTTGCTAGTGCGTGGTTGGCGGCTTGTTGGAGGATGTTGTAGTCGCCTATGATTTCTGTGTTGTCGAAATAGCCGTCTTCGTCGAATCTTATTCTGCTGCGCAGTTCGGGTTCTAGGCCGACGAGTTTTGTGAGGACTTTCCAGAGCTGTTTTGCTCGTGCGGTGTTCGGCAGCACGTGGCCCTTCGCGTACCTGCTGAGGACGGTTACGGGCAGGCCGGTTTTAGAAGCTAGTTCCCGGTAGGTTATGTTCCTCTTGTACTTGGCGGTCCTGAGAAGTTCGATTGTCATTAACCTGAGTTTCAAGTCTTCCGCGTGCGTGCTCATAACAACAGCCTCTTATACACTGATAAGTCAAACCTTAACGTGTTCTCCTTCTATTATTGCTTTTGCGATATATACTTTGCTGGGTGTGAGAAAACGTCTTGTCTGCGCAGGTTGCTGGGTCTTCTGCGAACCTTTCGGTTGAGGTTGCACATGTCAAGGTTTGAGCTCTTGCTTTTGAGTGCCTAATTCGTGGTTTTTTTGAGGCTGAAACGGTTGGTGGCTTGTGGTTCGTGTTTGTTGGCGACTCGTGTTAAGGGCTTGGCGTGCACTGAACTTTTGGAGTTTAGCGCCTACTCGTGAAATGTGCGGTTTCCTCTATTATTTTGTTACAGAATCGTGTCGCAGTCGTGCTTCAAACACTTTTTTCGTCTGTTCCTCAAAAGACAGCGCGTGCTCATTTATGTTCACATTTCCGCATTTGGGCACGTAAGCAAAAAAAGGGAGTTGAACTGTTTTGAAAACGATGTTTCTGTTCCTCAACTTGACTTGCTGGTTTCTTGTTCCAGTTGTTTGGGTTTTCCAAATCGTGTGAACTTTTCAAGAACTGCTTTGACTGTGTCCATTACTCTGACAGCATCCTGTGGGTATATTCTTGGATCCCTAGATGTGTTTACGAGCTTCATCAACTCAAAAACGCTGAAAGTTATATCCTCAACCACTCTAGGTATGTCTCTGGCGCCTGAAGTTCTCTTGAATTCTTTCAGAAGCTCAACTACCGATGGACTCAGATCACTTACCGCTATTATGTTTTCTCCTTCCTCAGTGCTCTGTGGTTTGGTCTGCTCTTTGCCACTCATGTTTTGTCACTTTCCTTTCTTCTCGCTGTTGTTGGTTTTTCTTTCTCGATTTGCTTTTGTGCTTCTTTGGCTGCTGTTACCCCCAATTTTTCAGCTATCGCTAGTTTGACTGCCGTTTCGAGAGGTAACTTGTCTAGGATAGATTTGACATCTATCCCCCGTTCAGCCATTTCGTAGAGCATTTGTCCTATGTCTGCGCCGACTTTCGCACTTACTGGGATTCCCAGTATGTTGCTTTCCCCACTTGTCACTATGCTTATCTTGGCAACCTTCAGTCCTTCTGCCAGCGCGGCAAATTGAGCCTGCTTTATCTCCACATCAGCCCTGATGGTCTCTAATGACAACCCTGCGTCAGTGTATTCTTTCAGCGCAAATGCTTTCTCCTTTGTTCCATCAGCTTCAGCAATAAGCTTTGCCTTGGAGACTTCAGCTTCAGCAAACCCTGTCTTCCTAGTGGCTTCAGCATCTCCATCCGCTTTTGTCTTTACAGACTCAGAATCTCCCTTAGCTTGTTCGATTTTGGCTTGTGCTCCTACTTGAGCCGTTCCTACTTCCAGAACTCTCTGTGCCTCGACTTTCTGTCTGTTCGCTTCCATCTCTGCTTCAGCGATGTTCTGAGCTGCTTCCTGTTGCGACTGGCCTACCTTCTGGTCTTTCTGAATTTGACGTATCCTGTACAATTCTTCATTTTCTGCCCTTGCCATCTCTGTTTCCTTGTTAGCCAGTGACTCCACTATGCTAGCACCTTTTTGGTTATCCGCCACCTGCTTTCTCGTTTCAGCGTTTATTAGCGTGGCTTGCCTCTGTTCAAGGTCTTTAATGACAGTGTAGGCTTCGATGTCCCTGAAGTGTATAACCTCTAAATCCACCAGTTGGACTCCCCAGTCCCTCAAAGGGTCATTGACCCTCTTCTTGACTTCCTGAGAGAAAGCGTCTCTGTGCCTCATGATTTCATATACTTCCATACTCATGGAAGCGTTCCTCGTGATTGATTCTATTAGCTTTCCAACTTCGGCTTCCATTCTTGGAAAACCCACTTTTCCTTCTTCCGCCTCGATTCTACCGAGTTTTTCAGCGGCTAGAAGTGGATCTACAACGCTCAAGAAGCATATGACATCGCCTGAAAACTTTGCCATTAGCTGGTCACGCAACGATATGCCGTCTATTTCGATTCTTATGTTCTCTAACGGTATGATAAGTCTCTGTTGCAGAATAGGGATGTGCCAATAAGCACTCTGTAGCTTTTGACCTTCCAGTACTCTGGAGCAGAATACTTTTTTGCCTTTGCCTCTGGACACGACAACGTGTGCTTCATGTGGTGGAACGACAGTGTAGCTCCACCACACGAAAAGTACAGCCAAGATGACCAGTATGACGACGATGAGTATTCCGAAAGCCAGTGTCGTACCTATATCTTCAAACATTCTTTCTCATTCCCCAGTTCTTACTAGCTTAGTTCAGATATGACTAATAGCACCTATAAATAAACCATTCTAAGCACTCACCATGAAACCACAACTTGGACGTACAGAGCGTTTGAACGAGCGCCCGCTGGTCAGACGCACAGAAGGGGTTTAGAACCATGATAGGGTTCCGTTCTTTCTGGCTGTTTTTAGGCACCACGAGTATATGAGATAGCCCAGTGGCAAGATTATGGCACACATCAGGGCTAGTGTTAGGAGTTCCGGCAGTATCATTTGTATGGACCGGCCTGTCATCATGAGCCTGATGCAAGTGAAGAAGTAGTATTGTGGAACGAAGTAGGAGATTATCTGAAGCTGGTAGGGCATTACTTGAGGTGGAAAGAGGACATTGCCGAACACGGTGGTCAGTATGCCTATCAGCCATGTTATGGGATCGCCTTGTTTTATCAGTATGAGTATGCCGGCGCCTATCATGCTGAAGCCTATGAGTGTGCCAATTCCCAAGACCAGGACGAGCACTGTTCCGGCGAGGTTGATGCTGAGGACGACTCCAAAGGCTATGGAGCCTACAGCTAGGTATATGGCTACGACGATTGTGCTCCATATGAATCCCCATGCAGAGCTGCCGATGATGAACGTGCCTAAGCCTGTCGGGGAAACCAAGACTTCTTCTAGCGACCATGGGTTGATGGTTTTTTGGACGAGGGTGAGGCTTTGACCTATGTAAGTGTTGAAGGCCATGCCGATTAGTAGGTAGGCTGTGAAGGACATGTTGTACATTTGAAGGACTTTCTGCATGTCTGCGTTGCTTCCGAGGTATGCGTATGATAGGGCTCCGAACAGGGCGCTTAGAACCATTAGAGCGATGTTTGTCTTGTAGGTGGAGAAGGATATGATGTCTCTTTTTATGAAGTAGTAGATTTTTTCGGCTTCTTGAAGCATTATTCTCCCAGGCCTGTTCCTGTTAACTTTATGAAGGCGTCCTCCAACGTGGGTTCTTCCCGTTTCAAGTCAATCAGTCGGATTTTTTCTTTGAAGAAAAAGTCGAGAACTATTGACAGTGAGTCGATACTTTCGAGGTGGAGACGTAAACGCCGTTGGCCGAGCACGGAGTCTTCCACCTCGCTGGCCATCTCGACCACGCCGTCCAAGGTTTTTATGGCTTCTATCTGCGCGTCTGTGATGGCTCTCACTCTTATGTCCACGGCTTCACCCTTCTTTGTTGTACCCCTGATGGCGTCGGGTGTGTCACAGGCGACGAGTTTCCCCCTGTTCAGTATGCATATCCTGTCGCAGATTTGAGATGCTTCTTCAACGTAGTGCGTAGTGTACAGCACTGTTTTGCCCGCTTTTCTGCTGAGGTTGTTTTTTATGAATTCCCTCAGGGATCTGGAAGAAACTACGTCCAGGCCTGTTGTCGGCTCGTCGAGAAGCAGTATGGGCGGGTCAGGAAGTAAAGCTCTTGCCAATGCCAGCTTTCTCTTCATCCCGCCTGAATATTTTTGGTAGTGTTCAAAAGCCTTGTCCTTTAAGCCTACCAGGTCAAGGACCTCCATGATTCTTTCGTGTCTTCTGCGTCTCGGAACGTTGTAGATGGCTGAGAAGAATTCGAGGTTTCTGTACCCGTTAAGCCTCCAGAAGACGCCTCTCTCACCCACGCTGAAGAGGGCGCCTATCGACCTTTTGACATCCATTTGTTGACGCACCACGTCGAAGCCGTTCACGTAGGCGTACCCCTCGTCTGGAGGGAGCAGGGTGCACAGAATCTTCACCAGGGTTGTTTTTCCAGCCCCGTTTGGCCCTAGCAAACCGAACAGTTCGCCTCTTTGGATTTTCAGGTTGAGGTGGTCAACAGCCTTCACAGTTTCCAGTTCTTTCCGGTTGAAGATGGAGCTTCGAGTCTCTGGATTTCTGATCTTCGACTTGAACGTCTTAGTCAGATTATGCGTTTCTATGGCGACATTCGGCAACGTCAAACCTCAATTCTCGCAACAAGTCCAGTTTCCATCAGAAATCATGAGTCTGTCATCCTTAAAGCTTGCTCGATTCACGTGTATAATGCGCGCGCTGTCAGAACCTGAGGGGTAATGCAAGGAAACGTTTTTCAACAGGAATAGTCTGTGGAACTGCTCACAGAATTGTCCTTGTATGCAGCAACGGATGATTCGAAAGGAAGTGATCGTCAACGCATCTGTAGAGGCGGTCTGGGACGCGTGGACCACGCCGAAAGGCGCTGTTACTTTCTTTGCCCCAAGGGCTAATATCAGGCTTGCCATTGGCGGGCCGTACGAGCTGTACTTTGATCTTGAAGCTCTGGAGGGCTCGCGAGGGAGCGAGGGTTTGAAGATACTCGGCTTTCTTCCTCTGGAAATGCTTTCATTCGAATGGAATGCGCCGCCACAATATCCCACTGTCCGCAAAGGACAACGCACATGGGTTGTGGTTCAATTCCACCCGCTTGGCCAGAATGAAGTTCGAGTCAGATTAACCCATCTTGGTTGGAAAGAAGGCGAGGAATGGGACAGAGTGTTTCAATACTTCAAACATGCATGGGACACCGTCCTCGGGAGACTACAATATAGGTTCTCCAAAGGTCCCATCGATTGGAATAATCCTTACTACCCTCCCCAAAATGTAACATATGAAGTGCCTTGAAAATAGGCGAAGCTCAGGCGCGAAGGGTGTTTTCGAGTTCCAGCGCTCGGCACTACGGTCGACAAAGAATTAACCAGCAAACAATACGTCCTTGCAGAAAGGTTTTTCTTGGTTAACAAACATTTTTAACCTTCCATTCTACACAAGACGGGGTTTTGGCATTGGCTTCGAAAGTCGCTGTAGTTGAGTTCGATGAGGGCAACGTGGTTCCGTTGAAGCGGGCTCTCGATCTGGTCGGGGGAATAGAGGACCTGAACACTGTTGAGAGACCCGTGGTGGTTAAGGTTGGGGTTTTCAGTCATGAGGCAAAGAACCACGCGTCAGTTAGCCTAGTTGATGCAATAGTTAATCGTTTCGACAGGGCGCCAAAGATTTTCGTGGCTGAATCTGACAATTACAGAGGCACCGGTTCGGAGAGGCTTCAAATCTGGAAGGAACTCTACACGGAGCGAGTCGTTCCCTTCAACTTTTCAGATGATTCGGACACTAGAAGGGTGAAGATTTCTGGCCAAGAGATGGATTTGTCGCACGTACTGTTCAAACCCAACGTCTTTGTTGACACGCACATACTGCGTTCGTTTGAAAGTGGGAGCATCCTCAAGAATCTGTTCGGATGCATTTTGGATACGAAGAGAATGAAGTATCACAAGGTTCTTCCCACACTCCTCGCGGACGTTTATGAAGCAATAGGCGGCATAGACCTTTCCGTGCTCGATGGCACGTATTTCTGGCGCGGTGCAGGAGATTCCCCTGTCCGAATGGATGTCGTGCTTGCGGGGAGAGACGCGGTTGCCGTGGAGACGGTTGGAGCGACTCTTGCTGGTCTTAATCCGCAAATGATGCCGGTGATACAAGAATTTGTGAAGAGAGGTCTCGGAGAAGGAGTTCTAGAGAACATCGAGGTCTTGGGAGCTTCCATCGAAAGCCTTCAGGAAAAATTCATGTCCGCCGCGAAGGAACAGAAGAAGCGACCTACGCGGAAGAGCGGTCCTCAAACGTGGGGTGGTCATGCCAGTAACGCTTTTGGAGGTTTGATTCGCGAGGGGTTCTTCAATCTGCCCAATAAGAGAACGCTAGAAGAGGTAGTCAGAGCGCTGGAGGCCCGGGGCCTCTCGACCAAAGGTAAGGAGGGCAAAATCGTGGATTTTGTTTCTCGAAGGGTGAAGAAGGGGATCTTGAAAAAATCCAAGGCCCTAGAAGGATGGGTTTACTGGAAAGAGTAGTCCAAGCTGCGAAAAAGACGGGTTGTGCGGGAGCACACCCACGTTTTCTGTGGGTTTTAGGTTACTGATATACCATCAGAATATAGAGGCAGCCTCTCAAATAAGCGTTTCTAGTGTCGTCTACCATGGCTTGATGCAGGATCCAAACACTGTGTTTTATTAGTGGGATCAACCACAGAGAAACTTGGGAGTGTGACCTATGGATTGGGAGCCGTTCGTTCCAACTTTGGTGTTCTTGTTGATGTTATGTTGAAAGCGGGTTCTCTCATAATGACACTTCCCAAAGACATCAAACATGAAGTCTTGCCATCCTTTCTCAAAGCCAAACAAAGCTTAATGAAAAAATGGAAGAAAGCAAAGGAACGAAACCGTTGTCCAACAACTCTGATTGGTGCAGCTCAGGTTGATGACGTAATTGACAGGATTTCTGATGCACTCTGGAAATGGTTGAGTGATAAGGGGGTTTGAGGATAAGTTTCGAAAAAAAGATGGGTTCTCTGGACAAGCTATTCACTTCGCTGTTTCTGTTTTCTCCTGTCGTTTGCCAACTAGCCATTTCTCTGGGAGTCGATCCTAGACTCGTATGGTTCAACGTTTTGATGTTCTTTCTTTGGACAGTTTACATTTATTGGTATCGAGGAGTATACCAATTTCAGGAAGAGAAAGAACTGTCGTTCATTGAACGAGCCAGAGGAGTCTCTTATTTCGTCAGTTTTATTCCAACGTTCATTTTGAATGGCTTCGTAGTTTTTTACCCTTCCACAGTCAACAGACTAGTAGTCATCGTTCTCGTCGGCATTTCTCTGATCATTATCGAGGGAGTAGTGCCACGTACTGTCTTTTCTAAACAGACAAGCCTCTTCAAGAAGGAACAGAGAATTAGGTTTCGTAAAGTTCTTTCCTTGACAGGAAGCGTTTCAATCTACTTCTCAGCTGTGGTTGCATCGATCAGCTTATTGGGCTTTGAAAACACAGGATCAAATGCAGTCATTTGGTTTGGACTTGGTGTGATTTTCCTGTTGCCTTTGATCTTCATATATCAAAGAGAAACGAAGTCACGTGAACTTGCAGAAAACCTAGCTGAGTCCTTGAAAGACACAGGATGGCTGCAACTTTTCCTGCGTCAGAAGAGGATTGACTTAAGGAAACAGAGAAAGAAGAAGACAGGGAGAACATGAGGAAACGAAAGAAGAAAGCGAAGTTTGGAATCAAGTTTCCAAACAGCAAAATGGAAGAGATCGCCTTTGCCTCTCCCAGCAGATCTGGGTATGTTTTCGGTGTGACCGACTCAGACCAGCACATCACTGTAGTTGACGAAGGAAAATCCATTTCAACGCACAGAACCTTCCAAGGCAAAGGCAAGTCTGATCATCTGGGAAGAATGTACAAGTCCGATATTACTGAGAAGTTTTGGCTTGATACGTTGAAGATCAGAAAGCTACCGCAAGATCAACTGGACAGTACAGTGCTCTATTTCACGAAGAAATGGGCTGCTCTGCTAAACATGCCTGATGATGTTCTTTTCAAGAAGAAGGAAACTGAGAAGGAAGTCATTTCGCACCTAGACCTAGAGGAGCTTTTCAAGCAAACATCTCTGTTCTTTCAGCAGCTCAGATCTGCACCAGACGAATTCATAGGTCTGTGTCCTGCAAGAAAGATTTTGACTTCTCCGAAAATGGTGTTGGGTCTACTCGAAAATGGAAAAGCCGTCATGGAAGTCGATGGTGCACTCTACGAGATAGACTTGTCCCCATTTCGAGAATCATTCTCTGCGCAAAGTGACTCTGTTCCCAACAACCCACTGTTCAACATCCTTCAAAGCCTTGGGTTCATCGCCTTCAGAGCGAGTTTTCTACAGCGAGTTAAGGAGAAGACTGAACTATCGGAAAAGACAGGTTGAAACGTGCATGAGAAGACTGGGCAAATATCTAAACAGATCTAAGTGGATCTTCTACATGCCTGTGATCGGAATACTTGTCATTGCGCTTTTCTTGTTCTCGCCTGACATCTATTTGTTAATCTACAAGGAAACAATCAAGATTCCACCATTGTCCGATCTTACATACGGTGACAAGATAAACATCATGCTCACTTTTGCGATAACCATGTTTGCAGCAGTTGAAGGGTATTCAACTTACACGCAAGTCATGCTGGAAGATAGAAGAAACAAGATGGAAAGTGCGAAAGACGAACTTGAAAAAGCGTATGCCCCTCTTTACACGCTGCTTAATCGGTTCCATTTTGGAGCATCTGAAGATGGAGTTCTCTTAGATGAAAGAGATAAGACACATCTGGATCAAATAATGGCTGCCTATCCGTTCATGTTTCCTGCCGAGATATACGAAATCTGGCACCAAAAGATATGCAAGATGAAGGCTGGCGAAGGGTTGAGCTTGAGCACTTTCAATCCTCCTTATGCTATCCCAAAGGAGTTTGTGGAAAGAATCGCTGCAGAATATGACCGAAGAGTCAGCAGATACAATGAGATGTTTGGAGAATCTTCAGACGACAACAAGAAGACTTGAGCACGAAGAAACTAATACTCGAATGCGTACGACTCATGCGTGTGATATGATGACAAGGCAAGACTGGATCGTTGTGAGTCTGTCTGTGATTCTGATATTACTAATGGTATATTTTGCGTGGATTTATCTGCAGACTCAGGCAAACTTGTTTTTGGGAATCGTGCTCTTGTGGGCGATACTTCCGCCGATCTTCTCGAACCTTCCTTACAGCTTCAAATTCGCACTTATTCTGCCAGCTCCCATTTTTGGTGCGTGGTATCTGTTCATTGTAGCATTCGGAAAGCTTGGTCTACTTTCAAGCTACTCGATCATTTTAGCTCCTTTTCTATCTATATTTGTCGTGTACACTTTTCACTTTCTCACGAGAAGTAGAGTGATGTTCTGGAAGATTCCTTTGGCTTCACTCAGCAGAACAGGTATAGGAGCAATCTCAGCTATGTTCATTCCGATCGGAGTAATGTTGATGGACTCCGAAGCGCTTAAGCTCAGTATACAAAATAGTGTTCTCTATTTTGTCATCGTTCTTTTTGCGTACGTGGCTTCAAGCATGCTTTTCGTTAATTCAAGCTACAGATACTATGTACTTTGCAATAGGCTGAAGACCTATAATGTGGAAAAGTGTCTCGAACAGACATGGGAAAAAATCAAGCGAAGATTTCCTGAAAAGGAAAAAGACTTTGAACTGTTGCAGTATTATTCCAGCGAGTCTTTCAGAGCCTTCCTTGAGGGAGACTACGAGAAAAGCCTCATCTGGGGTTACAAAGTTATCCATGAACCAACTGTGGTTGATCCTGTCCTATACGTTGATGATAAACGTCTGAACAAACCATCTTTTTCTGATGTTAGAAACACTCTAGAGCACTCCAGAAGGCGTGGGCACGTTGATACAAAAAAAATCAGACAGATAATGAGAGGTTTGTTTGACGATAGCCTTGATATGGTTGAAAGGGAAACCATTCTTCTCAAGAAAATCGCTGAGTCAGCCGTACCTTGAAACTCTGTACGGAGTGACATCTGGATTGAGGATCGTTTCAGAGCTTTGATATATCTTGAACAGGTCAAACATCTTAGAAAGCTCTAGTCTTTGATTTTGGTTGCACCAACAGACATTGTATAGGTGTCGTCGACTGGATGACAGCTTTCTGCGCTTCTTAGGAGTCATATTGTAATGAGCTAGAACACATCCCATTTGTAATTCAGTCTGAGCCTCTGCCCTTGACAAATGCCACTGAGAATAATCTTTTGTCTGAAAGGCTGCCTCTACTTGCTAATAGTGTATCGAAAGCAGCAGAAAGCAATGGCTGACAAACACATCACATGATGGATCGAGAAGGGGACAAGGCACGTTCTATCCAAAGGAAGCGTGACAAGCTAAGCACTATTGTGCAAACTTATATCTGCAAAAGCCAGAAACGAGCTTGTGAAGCTACAAGGATATAGGGAGGATGGTTGCTTGGACGTAAGAAGAGACATTGAGTACTTGTCTAGATTTCCAATTATCGGAAAGTTCCTAGGAGAATGTATTGAGAAGGAATTCGCTTCTGGCAGAAAGGAGCACCCACTTTTTCACTGCCTTTCTAAGGGAGAACCTGACTGGAAAAAGATAGAGTCAGTGAAAACCAGAAAAGACGATATGACAACTTTTGTCATAGTCCCTGAGTTACGAGTTCATCATGATATCCTTGTCAATCTAGATCGCAACATGAAAACACTTTGCAATAAGCCGAATTTTGGCACCATTCTAGAGCACTTGAGGAAGTCTTCAAGTTTTTGGCAAGGCTACTCAGAAGTTGAAGCAGCAGCATTATTCGAACGTTTCTTCGGAAGGATAGATTTGGAACCTCACCTGAAGAATCGCAATTCCGTTGACTTTGCTTTTCCTATGAATGACAAGAAAGTATACGTCGAGGTTAATACACCAAAGATGGGACAGAAATTCAAGGACGCACTAATGGAGAATGCTGTGGGAATCGACAAACAGCCCAAAGCGTACACACCACCAGATAGCACTGACAGGACAAAAGATGTCATACTGGCAGAATTTGAACATTTCAAAGGAGCTGAAGTTCCCTCTCTAGTACTCTATGATTTTAGTCAATGTGAACTACGTGGAACAGATCTTGTTGACCGTTTTCTGGGAACTTTCTATGCAGTCATATACACAGATAAGCAAACTGGAAAAAGTCATTTTGAAAGCAAGAGAAAACCTGACTCTGTAATCATAAACGATCCAGATCTAGAATACCTTGGTGGAATAATCTGTTATGGAAGAGACTTCAACATTGAAGGACAAGTGGTCTACGATCCTCTAGATCTGATTGGTATAGCTTTTCCAATTGAAGTAATGGAAAAAATCGCAAAACCGTTTATCAAAATACACGGAAGCAATTGATGTTATAAAGAAAACGATAGACCTTCTGAAGTAGAGATTGTCTTTGCAGACGACAAAGCAAACACTGTTTTATTAGTGGGATCAACCACAGAGAAACTTGGGAGTGTGACCTATGGATTCTGTCAAGTCGTCATCTGCAACTGCAGGAAGAGAAGGGAGATCCCTGAAGAAGAGACTGCTAGGTTGGATTAAACAGGGAAGCAACATCTTGTCATTAGCAGCTTTGGTTATCAGCTCAGTTATTGGGGGAATAGCCCTGTGGCATCAGCTTTCTCCTGCTCCTCAAAGAGCAAGGTTCACAGTATTCCTAAACAGTCCAGCCATATGGCATAACCCATTTTGGGAGAACACGACTGAAATCGATCTAACAGGCAGTATTGTCAATGAGGGTTCTTTGGCAGGGCAGATAGTGAGATGGGGTCTGTTCATTGATATGAATGTGTCCTATAGCATATTGGTTGAGAAGTATGAGCTGCCAACAGATCTCTTGCTTTCACCGACAGAGAGAGGCAACTTCACTATGCAAAGGACTCTGACTGGTGAGAATGACACAAGGCTACCTGACACTGCCATTAGAAGCTGCACTGCATGGTTTGAATACAGAGACGCAAGTGGGCTGCTCCCAACAGCAGAAGGTCAAGTGAGTTTCTTACCTTAGAGAATGGTTTGGCAAGAAAGGGAGTGTTGACGATGGAGCCTGAAGTCCACATAATTGAGAAGTATTTTCAAGAGGTTCTTTACTGTTTCACCATGACAAACATCAGATGCAAAGGTGGAAAAGAGATAGATGTCCTAGCCGTTAATCCGACAACAGGAAAGGTTGAGACATGAATGAATGAAGGGTTCAGTTGTCCGCAATTCAGGCTTTACTTGGAAGCTGCCAAGTTTCATTATAGAGAAATGACCATCAATATTCATGACAGAAATGCCTTCATCTTCTGTCTTTTGGCATTTTTGCCTCTTGCGAGAAGTGTGACATTGGTCTTTAAGAAAGAATTTCATGCGAACAAGAGATTGATGAGCTGGTATCAAACTAAGGTGGAAGCGTGGAAGGATAACAAGGTCATGAAGGTGTTCAAGGATATGAGAAACGTCTGTCTGAAAGAGCATGTTCCAATAATGCTCGTTCGAGAGTTGGTTCCGCTGAGCGTTTTTTTACCCAGCTCGGTGAATCATGATACAAAAGAAAGGCAAGCTTCTACTGTAGAAATAGTCAGCTACATGTTTGAGTTACCAGAGCAAGTTGAGGAGAACCCAGAAGTGATGAATCTTTGTCTGAAGTATTTGGATGAGCTTGAGGAGTTTGTAAATGAAGCAGAAAACATGATAGCGAAAGAGGGAACGAGTCATGGTTAGGTTGTATCTTGATCTTGAGACTTATCGTCCAAGGAAAGAAGGCTCTTTTGTTGAAGAGAGGATAATCTCAAGTGGGCTGCTCATTGACGAAACACCATTTCAAGAAGACAGTCTCAAAGAGAGCATTGAACCGATTCTGATAAATGAGTGGGATGGACTTAATGAGTGTCAGATCGTAAGCAAAGTTCAAGACCAAGTCAAAGAAGCTTGGAAGAACCATAGGTTTACTGTGATCTGTGGCTTCAATATTCTCAGGTTTGACATTCCCTTGCTGATATGCAAGTGTGTCCAGCACCAAGTTGGCAGGCATGATGAGGTTGCCAAGATGTGGAATGACTGCTTTACGATAGATTATTTCCAGCAGCTCTTAGTGGCAAACAGGAACTTCTTCAAAGGCATGAGTGTTGAGAAGATTATGGAAGTCTCAAAAAGGCTTGGTTTGGAGCCACCAGCTTACAGCACAAGTGGAAGTGACATTAAAGGACTCTACGAAAAAGGCAAGCATAAGGAGATTGAAAAACATCTCAAACAAGACCTTTTGATAGTCCGTTGGTTAGACCTTTATGGAGCCAAGAAGCTGATTGAGAGAGCCGTGAAAGAAGGAAAGACTCTGTTTCAAGATTAGTTCAGAATCAAGAGGTTTTGAAAATGAGTAAGAAGGAGAACCATAAGCATGAACTCATCAAAGCAAGGCAAAGAAGAATTTCATTACCTTATATGGATGTCAAACCCTCTGAAGTGACAGAAGCTTATTGGATCTACTCAATCAGGAAGAAAGGAGAATATCCAAAGCCTACAGTCAGAAGTGGAAAGTGGCTCATTTTTGTAGACAAAGAAGACGTTGATATTGTTTGGGCTGAGATCAGGAAAGCAACAGAAGAAGGGAAGTTGGGAGATAGTTCAAAGGTTGCGACGGCAAAGCCCAATCCAAATGCTACCAATCCAGACACGAAGGTCATATGCGTTTACACCTATGATTGGACTGATGAGAAAGATGTCAAGAGAATTAGAGAGGAACTCAGAAGGCTTGGTATTGTCAACAAGACACCCTACAAGACAGACGAAGATACGTTGGCTGGAAAATACCGAGTATTTGGAGACAAGAAGATCAGCAAATACTATGAGTGACTGAAGATGCAGATCTTGGCTTTCAGTGACCTTCATGGGGATGGAGCCACTCTCAGACTTCTCAGAGACATCATAAAAGATGAAAACTATGACTACATGCTCGTGGCTGGAGACTTGACGAATGCAGATCTCATTCAACCATCAGAAACAGTGCAGCAACTGAAAGAAATCTTCTCTATCATGGAAAGCTTCAATGTTCCATACTATTATGTTTGGGGAACACCATTCAGAGAAGGCACTCTTGCCTCAATAATGGAGTTGATTGAAAAGCCTGACGACTATGAAGTGAGGGAAAGGGAAAGAAAACTTGTCTTCCAGAAGAAGATTGGCAATCGCACAGAGACGATTAGAATGTCAAAGGCTGGGCAGCGTCTCCTCAAGGAAATTGGACACTTCATGTCTTCACTGAGTTTCGGCAGGCACTTGAAAGAAGAAGAGCCTGTCAAACTCGGAAGATATTGGCTGACTTCCTCTCCAGAAAGAATTCCCAAAAACGCAATTTTTCTCAGACATCACTACAGAAAGATCATCCCAAAAGCACTGATACAACTAGACGGTCATCTTCATTATGGACAGCACGTTTTCAACTACTTGAATTTGGGTTTTCTCTACAGAGATGCAGCACATGATGCTTCACCTATGATAGGCTGCTATTGGAAGCTGACTCTAAAAAACTTCATTGTTTCTGTTGACTTCATGAACTTGGGCAATAGGCTGAAGAGCTTCAGATGTCCTAATCATCCTGAGGAAGGCACTTTCTACATTCCACATTATTGGAAAAAATGTCCGATATGCTATGAGCCAAGGGAAGCTCTTATTAAAAGAAAATAGCAGAATTGTTCAGACTGTTTTCGGCTCAGGTTTGTTCTCATCTTCTTCCTGTTCTTTCGGCTTTTCCAGAGAAGGTGGTCTGAGTGAGAAGGCAAAGACTGACAAGAGAAGGACTGCAATCGCTCCGATCGTGAGCAGTATTGATGTCTGGATGTATATCCAAGTGGAGATTGTGGCTGTTGGATCAGACATAGAGCTTTCTGCTATTTGCTTCAGAGACTCAAAAACAGACCACACCAAGAGAAGGAAGGTGAACAGCGTGGCGAAAACCAGATTTTTCCTTTTCTCCTCAAAGACCTCAAGATACTTCTCCCTTGCCTTAGATCTCTCAGAATCTCTGTCTGCCTCGTCAAGAAGCTTATCATAGACCATGTTCTCCTGATCCATAAGAGAACCAAACATTTGAGCAAAAACGATCCCGACAAATCCAAGCAGGATCCCATCCACTTCTACCAGAGACCTCAATATGTCAGAGACTGTCTGAGCTTTCGTATGGGCAGGGAAATACTGAACAACAGAGGCACTCCATTGAAGGAAGAGATATGATTTCGGGTGTTTCGTAGGGGTGTATTTCCTTGATGGTTTTCTCAAGCTCCCTGTAAAGGCCTTTTTCACTCTTGATTAGGCACAACCATTCTTCAGCTGTTTCGATCCTGTTCTTCCACCAGTACGTGCTTGATATCGAGCCGATTGCTTGGACACAACTTGCGAGCCTCTTCTGCACTAGGATCTGTGCTATTTTTTGTGCATCTTCTCTTTTCTCGGTTGTCGTCAATATCTGAATATACTCTTTCATCGTGATCTGCCTCGATTCTTGTTTTCTGAGCCCTGTGTTGGTTCCGATGAGCTCTTGAATCTTTTGCCAAGCAGAATCATCTTCCGATCAGTCTGCACGCCTGTATGACGTATTTTTCCAGAGATGTCGACATCCACGATTTTAGATTGAGCTTCATCCTTGTTTTGTTCCGCATTCTGAGCAAAAACGTGCCGAGACTGGTATTCTGCTCTTGCAGCTGGGGCAGATTTTTAGCACGATTTCAGGGCGTAGAAGGGCTCCGCAAAAATCGCAGTAGTTGGAAGCCGGAGAGACCTGCCTCTTGCACCTTGGACAAATCAGATACTGCCCATAAGAAGGGAGGGGAACGAGAATCCAGGCTCCAATCAATATGTCCACTTCGTTTGAATAAATGATCATTCCTTCTTCTTTTTCTTTTCTAATCAATTAAGACGTAGCATCATCTTGTCTCACACTGGGGCGCTAGGAGAACTGTGTCGCGTCATGTTATGATATCTGCATGTGCTCGGGGGGTGCATGCATGTGGTACAGCGCGCGCTTTCGCGAGGGCTCGGATGAATAAAGGGCTTTGGCCTCGGCTTAGCGCGCGGGCTGGTTTTCCAATCATGTGCTTGTATCTGGAAGAACTGTGTTTTTCTCCCATGATTGTACTACACGTGTACATAATACTTAAATTTCGACGTTGACATACTACTAATGGAGATAGCGTATCATGCGAGACAATACACATGATTCACCTGATATTCGTTGGGATGTCTTGAAGTCTATGCTAGATGACTTCCCGCAACTCCGTGATCGCGCCGAACAATATATTCTGCAAAAGAGGGATCCAACGCAAACCAGTCCAACTGACCCTGCAGATTCAGGAGCTAAAGAACTGCTCCAGAAAGCATTACATAACTACCGCCGAGAGCGTTCACGAAAGTGAAATCCAATATTTACGCCTAAACGCGCGCTTTGTTAAGTTGTTTTCACGAATTGTAATGTTTTCTGTATCGTCCCAAGGCTTATACCTCTAATATTGTCTAGCCCGCGCGTAGTCTATTGAGCCGCGTTTCTCTAAAGTCTCAACTGTCTCCTGAAGATCTGCCACTCGTGAATTTTCGTTGCTAAGACTTCTTAGAATCAGGTCCGGTTCTTCCTTTGGACAATGACTTATCGCATGTACAACGCGCGCTCATCTTTTTGAATTCTTCCACAAGTCATAAAACTGAAACTTGAGCTATGAAAGAACGATGAGGCTTGAGAAGCGTTGAGAGGTTTGAACGGTTTTGGCATGATATGATTCTGACTTTTCCATGGGGAACAGAAGTGAATGGAGCAGTTGTTTCATGTTACCCTGAACTTCCTATACCTCAATTCAATCATGCAGCCGACATTGACGTTGGGGAAGACGAGGCTGAGGATCTGCTGGAGGTGGTCACAAGATATTTCGCGTCAAAGGGGTCCTTCGATGTTCGGTTTCGGATTACGGCGGTAACTCGACCACGCTCTTTCAGCGAGTTTTTACAGAATCATGGGTTTGCCCGCTCTAAGGAAGATGATGAATCAGCGATGGTGTTCAAAGGAAAAAACGTGGAAGACAAACTGAACCCTAGAGTCAAGGTGAAGGAAATATCGGAAAGTGAAGTTGACGTGTACAGCAAGCTCATATTGACGATTTTTGAAATGCCTTTAGAGTGGAAAAAAGGGGTTGAAACATTCAATCTTGAAATGATGCGGAGGGGAGCAAAATGCTACTTGGCTTATGTTGGGAAGAAAGCTGTGGGAACCAGTGGTCTGCTTTCTTGTATGAAAATTGGAGGAGTATTCAACGTGGGAACTTTGAAAAGGTACAGAAGGCGAGGCATTGGAACAACTCTAACAGCACATGCCGTAATGGATTCCATCAAAGAAGGAAACACATTTCATGTATTATACACAGAAAAGCAGGGAAACCCAGAACGGGTCTACCGCAAAATAGGATTCAGAACCGATCATACAGTTGTTTGGTTTGTCAAGCATTTGAGCAAACTTCCTTCTTAATACTATGCCAGTAGTAGTTGTAGTCCGGCCGTTCCTTTGGTTGGTTATTTGGGGGTGAAGTCTTACCTAGTCCCAACTCAACCCTGAAAAAGGCATTTATCACGTTCTGTCACAATCAATTGTCACACGATAGAGCAAGCGCGCGCGGGTTGAGAACTGTTGACTGGAAGATTGCCTTAATAGGTGGAAAAGATATTCTTCCGTTGGGGTAGTTGAATTGCCTGTGGTTCAGGTTTCTGTTTGGGCTGGTATGAGTGAAGAGAATAAGAAGAAAGTCGTTGAGGGGATGACTAAGGTGCTTGAGGAACTGGGTATTCCCCGGGAAGCAGTTACCGTCATTATTTACGAAGTCTCGAAGAACAACTGGGCAACCGGTGGACAGTTGCATTCAGAGAAGTACGCAAGTCGTTAGACTTTATCGATGTTGAGCCCCGCTTTTTAGGCTGGCTACTCGGTTTCCAATGTTTAAACCAACAGTTCAATGCAGGATCAAGTCGGTACGGTGAAAAATGGCGCACGGACTTGCCCCCCAGTAGTGGCTGGGGATTAGAACCCAAACGCGCTCAAGTTCATCTGGCACATTCGTTTTTGCTACTTATTGCGCGAACTTATAAGCTAGCGGGCGCTAGTCTTGAGAGGTCCAGAGGAAACTGGAGCCGAGAAATGAGAACGACATTGCCTTAGCTGGGATGGCATGTTTGAACGGCGTGAAGAGATCGAGAAATGGTTTTATGAAGTCGTTGAAAGGTTTCGCCAGAAAGGATCTGTTAGTCCTGATAAAGCGATGACTGTTGAGGAGCTGAGTCTTCCACCGAGGTTTGAGATTGCGATGAAGAGGCGTCTGGGTCGTTTGGGCGTTTTTGTCGAAGTGAACGGCAAGTACTATCTTTCGGAGGAAAGGTTGAAACAAATAGAAGAACTACGCGCTGCAAAAGGTTCCGCTTGGGCTCCGAGAAAGAGAATCCTGACGTTGAGAACAGTTCAGATGGTCGCGGTCATTCTTTTCGTGACTTTTTTGCTGGTAAGTCTTTTTGTTCAGAGTTGGGAATTAAGAGTGATATCGTCCCTCTTCCTAGTTATTTGGCTAGTCATATCCGTACTGCAGATTTACTATCTGTCAAGATTTCGGAAGAGAATGTCTGCAAGCGGGCGTCAACCCCCATAGAAACCATTTTGCATTTCGTGAATTCTTCGCATTTTCTTTTCATCTAGCTGAGAAGAATAGGATTAGTCCGCCAATAACTATCAAGAGAATTGTGGCGATTGCTCCTATGGAATAGGACTGCAAAGCAGACGCAAATGGTCCAGACAGAATCCCGCCTAGATAACTCATAGCGGTTACAAAGGCAAGCACGATTCCAGCGACAAAAAATATGATGCCTAATACTGCTAGAGCTTTGTTCACTTCCATCTCATCTCTTGTTCTCTTCTTCTATGAGTCGCATTAGAGCGTACTTGATGGCGTGATATCTGTTTCTGAACTTTGCGCTGTTGACTTCTTTCTGAACCCATTTTTCAACGTCTTCCCGGATGGCTGCGAAAACTGATTCCTTTCTCACTCTGGCATAATGTTCTTTATTTGTTTTACAGTATTAGCACGCGTGGTTTCGTTGAGAGAAAAAGCATAAACGTTTCTAGTTGATGCAACTCTCACAGTAGTGGGGATTGAGCGGCTTGTTCTCGCGGCGAAAGAAGTTGAAAGTGGATTGTGCCGAGTTGGAGGATGAAAGAGAACATCTGTCTAGTTTCTTGCTCAAGTCCCTCAATGAAGAGGTTGCTTCTGACGACCATAATCTGTTGGTAGATTCCGAGAAACTGTCAGCGCAAGAGTTGAAGATGCTGGTAAACAAATTCATTTACCATCAGCATCTGAACAACAAGTATTGGGCCGCGCTCGAAGGCGGTGCTGTTAAGATCCACAAGTTCAAAGAAAAGAAAAGTGAAAAACGGAAGAAACCAGCGACTACACCTTCAACCATCAAGCATGGCTGGCTGTGAGAGACTAAGATTAGGAATAAGAAAGAAGATAGGTTCCTGCAAATCGAGGGAGCGTCAGAGGTTAGTGGAGAATGGTAGACTTCATCAGCATCAAGAGGGGAGAAAGGAGGAAAAATCCAGCTTCAGCTGCCACTCTCATTATAATCACGTTCACAACGCAAGATTTAGGTTTGTCGCCGTGCTGAGAAGAGAATTATCGTGCAAAAGGCACTGTAGAACTCATTTTGCGCGCGTCTTTGGTTTGGGGGTAAAGTTTTATCCAACCAACCAACTTTCGATTTGCGGAAAAGTTATAGCTGAACCCACGGCTAGATGTTCTTATGAAGGAAAGAACCAAGACATTGTTAATTCTGGTTGTGCTTCTCATATGTTCGTTTCTTCCAGTCTTTGCGGCATCACCCTTTTCCCAACAAGACAGTTCACTTGTCATCAAAGAAGTCTTAATGAAGACTTCAGTTGCGTACTTGTGGCTTAGTCCGATTGTTCACGTTGTTACTGTGGTGTTGCTTGTTGCTCTGTATCTTTACGGACCGAGAGTAGGCAGAATTGTCAATGTCTTTTTCGCCATTCTCTTCTTGTTTATTGCTTTCAGCAATCATATCGCAGTCACTGACACTTATGGACTTGCGATAGTAACGGGAAACCTGGTTCCAATATTGATCGTGGGGCTGTTCTGGGTTTGGGAGCTCTACAGGCCTCAAAACAAATATGTTTTCAAGAGGCTTCCAACGTGGAGATACTGGGTTTTGCCCTTTGCTTTCTTGGCTTTCTGGTCGCCAGTAAATGCGCAACTAAATCCTGATTTCAATCCGCTATTACTGCTCAATTCTTCCTTTGGCGTTATGTACTGCCCCACGACACCAGTCATAATAGCCCTCTTGACCTTAATCTATCCAAGAGTCAACACATATGTTCTCAGAACAACCAGTTTTGTTGGCCTAATAATAGGTCTGTTCAACGCCATGTCATATTTCATAATGCCAGGCTATACTCTATGGAATTTGGTTCTTCACACGCCACTCATATTCATATCACTGTACGGCTTGCTGATCCCAATCCTAGTAAAGACTATCCAGACGGAATCATCCACATATACGTTGGCAACTGCGAGTGGAAAAACGATTTCGATTTCTGTCTGAAAAGGTTTACTCTGGTGGTTTTCCATGAAGTCATGCATGTACTTCTCGGTCCAGACGTGGACGAGCATGTTCCATACGCAGAAAGAGTCTTAGCCGAGATATTCGGTGAAGACAAATAGGGCGTTTACTCGTCTCCTCAGCGCCTTTTTCTCCACGTGAGCAAATCTCATAGTACGCAAAAGGTTGGTTGGGGTAAAGTTTTATTTTGGGTTTGGTTTGGGGGTAAAGTTTTATCCAACCAACCAACCCGTAAACCTTTATATTCTAGGGTCTACTGAAATGAAATCATGAACTTCTTGGTCGTTTACTTCTCAAGAGGCGGAAAGACGAGAAAGGTGGCCGAAGCAATCGCCCAGGAGCTTGGATGCGAGGCAGTTGATGTAAAGAAAGAGACACCTGATGTCTCAGGGGTGGAGCTGCTCATAGTTGGTAGCGGCCAGTACGTCGGTAAGCTTCATAAAACACTTCAAGGGTTTCTAGATAGACTGCAGCCAAGCAGCAAAAGTAAAGCAGCTGTTTTCGCCACTGCTGGGGGACCCGACCCCAAATGCATCTACGCCATGGAAGAGGCTTTGGAAACGAAGGGCTACAAAGTCATTTCCAGCTTTAAGTGCCGCGGTCAGTTCCTCTTTTTCAATCGAGGGCACCCGACTGAGGATGACCTGAAAAAAGCGAAGGCATTTGCAAGCGACCTCAAAAAGAAAATTGGGGACTGATAGCCTACATCTTAAACCTACAGAAAGCAGTATTTATCCTGAACCGTGTATGCACCTGAAACAGCCTTAATCGTGCCTTCTGCCATGTGTCTACTGGTCTGAAATTTTGGTTTGGTTGGTTTGGGGTAAAGTTTTATCCCAAACCCAAACCCACACACACACCCAAACCCAAAGAAAAGGGAGGCCACTTCTGTCAAGTTGTTATCTCAACTCAAAAGTATGGATAGTATTGAGTTTTGGGTATTTTTTGAGTAGATGAGCATTTACTAGCTCTATAGAATGAACAGTCATTTTTCCAAACTCTGCATCCCTCAGCTTTTCCAAGTAACCGATCAATCTAGTGAAATCCTTATTCTCTGGAAAGTGCATTATGCTGATGTGAGGCAAAAAGCTTGGATAGTCAAATTTCCTCTTTCTTATCTCGGGTATTGCTTGTAGTCTTCTAAATATCTCTTCAATTTTGCCTCCGTCATGAACCTCCATAAAGACAACATCAGGAAAGATGTTGAGTTTGGAAAATACCACGTCAAATCTGCCGAATGGTCGCAAGATTTCTTTCGCTTGATTGACTATTCTCTGCAGGTTCTCAATCAAAACATCGTCTTCATATTCTTCTGATTTTGCCAAGAATCCAAGTCCCGCGACAGATATGTGAAAATAGTCTTTTGGGAATGGGGCAACACATGCATTAGCGGATAGTCTGCTTTGAATCTTAACTATCTTCTCAATCAGTTCTTCATCTCTAATTCTTACATGAAAAGTCAGATACTGATTTCTTCCTTTGGTCCAATCATTGTCAATCCAATATTTCGTTACATTCAATTGAATATTCTTTCTTCTTTCCCAAACATCTGTGAATCTGTTGTTCATATATTGAATTGAATAGTCTTTTTGCCTAAAGTCTTTTTGAATTAGCGCGCGCGACTACATGCCTCATGCAACCTTGAGAAATCTTAATAGTTTAAGAAGCGGAACTATTCTATTCGGGGTTCTCTATGGCTTTGATGGAGTATTACGTTCCCAAGATGGTTGGTCGGGATATGGAACTCGATCAGCTGAAGGAGTTGTTGCATGCAACCATCAAGGGAAAGGGCAACACAGTTTTTGTGTCTGGGGAAGCTGGAATAGGAAAGACGAGACTAGTCCAAGAGCTTGAAGCTTATGCAGCACAGTTGGGTGTTAAGGTTCTGGAAGGTCACTGTTTGTATGAGTCCCCGACTCCTTTTTTGCCTTTTAGAGAAGCGTTAAGGAGCATTTTTCAGGTTTCGAAAGGTGACGCTCTTCCTTTGCAGCAGAGAAAAATCAGTAGAATAGTCAAGGAGTCTGCCCCTGAATTTGTGCAGGCAATTCCCATCGTTGGTAACCTTATAGCCGGTGTAGCTGTGGCTTATCGTACGTATAAAGATGAGAAAGGCAAGGAAAAGCGAACCGAGTTGGGAAGTCTCTTTGAACGTGATGAAGGACTCGAAACTATCTCTGATCTTTTGGTTGCTATTTCAGAAAAACAGCCTTCACTGATCTTTATCGATGATTTGCATTTGGCCGACACTCCCTCACTGTCGTTACTGTATTACCTGGCGAGGCATGTTAAAAACTCAAAGATCCTTGTTGTTGGGACATATCGTCCAGAAGAGGTAACTAGAATCCATGAGGGAACTGTACATCCGCTCTTGGACGTTATGCAGAGGATGAGCAGAGAGGACCTATTTCATAAGATAGAACTGAAGAGACTGAGCCAGATCAACTATTTTGATCTCATCCGTTCCATGTTAGGTGCCAGTCTTGATGACTTGGTAAAGCTGATCCATAAAGAAACCGAGGGAAATCCATTCTTCGCGATCGAAACGCTCAGGATGCTAATGCAGCAGAAGGTATTGATCAAAGAAGATGCCTCCTGGAGGCTTTCCAAGGACATTGAAGAGGTTGAAATTCCTCCCAAAGTCTACGATGTTGTTGTTCACAGAATCAATGCCTTGAAGGATGAAGAAAGAGACATTTTGAATTGTGCTTCAGTAGTGGGAGAAGAGTTTTCCTCTGAAGTAGTCGAAAGCGTTTCAGGTTTGAGTCGAATTAGGCTGTTGAAAACCTTGAACGACATTGAAGGAAGGTATCATCTAATACGTTCTTTCGAGGACGGGTGTCGATTTGACCACTCAAAAATCAGAGAAGTGTTATACAACGAAATCGCGCCACGGCTGAGAAACGAGTATCATTCAATGATTGCAAAGTATATGGAAGAAGCAAACAAAGATCGTTTGGAAGAAGTTGTAACTGAACTGGCGTATCACTATCATCGATGTGGAAACGCAAAGAAAGCTATACCTTATCTGCTAGAGGCAGGCGAAGACGCGCGAGAGAAATGGGCCGTTTTTGAAGCGGTGAAGTTCTTTTCTCAGGCGCTAGAGATGATGGGGAACGATGAGAGATGGAGCAAGGATAGGACAAGGACTCTGGAAGCACTGGGCGACGTTTATGCGTTTACTGGGCAGCACGAAAAGGCGAATGAATGTTATGAAAAAGGAATGACTGGCGCAAAAGATGATGCAGCAACAGAGAGAATGCGCAGGAAAACACGCAGGAAAATGGTTCTGGACAAGAATGGGGTGAAACTTGCCTATTACGTGTATGGCGAAGGGCAGCCGACTTTAGTCTTCTTGGTTGCGTGGATCTGGACTGCCGAGTTTTGGCACCCCCAAGTGAATTATTTTTCCCAGAACTTCAAGATGGTCACCATCGATATGAGAGGAACGGGCGAGTCAGACAAACCAGCAGGTGATTACACCCTTGATTTATATGCAGACGATCTTGACTCAATAATCGAAGAACTGGAAGAAAAAAATGTCGTTCTCATAGGCGAGTCTGTCGGTGCTTCGATTGCTATCAAATATGTTACTAAATATCCGGGGAAAGTATCCAAATTGGTATTAGTCGGTGGAAATCCCCACCCTCTGGCTACGGATGATTTTCCGTATGGCATGCCCGAAAGCTCCCTTGCTCCACTTATAGCAATAACAAAGGAAACTTACTCAAACGTCGCGAGAACTTTCATGGAGCTGATATTTTCAGAATCTGGAACTGAGTATCTGAAGGAATGGGGCCTGAAGATGGCCGTGAAGACCCCTATGGAGATAACTGTAAACTCTTTCATGAACTATGTAAAAGAAGATCTTCGCCCGCTTTTGAGGAAAATAGGTATGCCAACTTTGATCCTTCATGGGGAAAAGGACATCATCTTCACACACGTATCCGATGGTGCTAAGTACATTCATGAAAACATTTCGGGGTCTAAAAACTACATATTTGAAGGCAAAGGCCACTTTCCATCCATTACGGCAGCCGACAAATTCAACAGAACATTAAAGGAATTTGTTACGACTGGAAAGCTCCCAAAAGACTGGAAAGCTCCCAAAAGACTGAAAAGTGGTCGATCGATCGTTGGGTTTGGGGGTAAAGTTTTATCCAAACCAAACCAAACCAAAATACGATGACTTCTGCAGGGCGTATACACAAATCAGGGAAGAATAGTAGCAGCGAGAAAATAGAGGGCAGGAAGACAGTAAGAACAGGATATAGGGGTAGTATACGAATCGAGTATACACTTTGTAATCTGCAGAAAAGTTATAGCTGACTCGTAACTCCCAGTTCTGAGTTTCGCTTCACCCATGACATGGGCTCGGGATGACTTAAGCATTATGGAAGAAAGCTCTGGAAGAAAGCTCCACTTTCAGTACTCTCGTCTCCTCTATTATGAACTGATCGATCTATGTGCAAGACCCAGCCTCATATGAAAAGCTGATAAGAGCAGTTTCGGTAAACACAAGTTGGCTTTGAGCTGCCGGTGAGAAGAGTGACCGAGTCTGTTGAGGATTTGAATGAAGTGTCAGAACTCGTGAAACGACTGAGGGAAAAAGAGAAAGATCAATGCGAAAAGGCTGCATTGCTGAAGAAAATTGCCGTCAAGCTGCAACCTTACATTCAAGGAATAGGCCAGGCGGTTTCTTTGGCATGGGGAGTGAGTATTGATGGAGATGAATACACGGCTCTGTCTCCTGAATCAAAGTATACTGTAAAAGATTTGTCTTCAGGAAAAGGTATTGTTCTATGGTCACCATCTACAAGATCCCTGTTCTCTAGCTCGCCAAGAGGCGATCAACTATGGCTACTTTCTTCAGGCAAGTTTCTGTACATAAAAACATTGGAACACAAGACTGACCGTGGAGTCGGTTGGTCTTTCGAAAATTGGGTTGGAGAGCCGATCGAGGACGAAGACCCTTCAAAGTTGCCTATGCCTTCTGACATGGAAGAAATCTGCAATAGCATAGTCAATGCAGTGGACCTCATCTCGCATAAACTACACATGAATTCGGTCTGAATTCCCATCCGCTCCAATTTTGGCATTGAAGACGTATAGAGCTTAGACTTTTCTTCTTTCCCTTGCAATATCTGTACCAATCTTTATGGCTTCAAATAGCCCACCAAAAATCAGGCTAACACCTAGACCCATATACAGGCCTGAATCAAACAGCAAATGGTCTCTCTGTTCCGACTCAGCCGTGTTCTCAAAACTCATTGTGAACTGATAGGTAGTTTCAGGGGTAGCCATTATGCCAGGGTTAGTTATGTCCCAAACGATGTTGCTTCTGGTCTGAAGTGTCTGTGCCAGACCTTGGACAGGAGGGATAATGCTTCCAGTGTATTCACAGTCTTCAGGCATCTCGATCATGATTTTCACTCTGGTATCTCCCCAGTAGGCTGAGGCGTTTGGCAAACGCTTGGACACTTCCTCGTGGGTATCACCTTCAGAGTCAGCCAATGGGATAGAAATCATGTAGTTCGAGAAGCTTTTCTTTCTTATCAGTCCCTCCCAATTGAATTCGAATTGCACTTGGTACTTCTCGATCAGCTGGGACGAGGAAAACCTGGCATAGACTAGAGTGGTATTAGTCTTCTCGGAGGACGGTTCTTTCGGGTCTGCGTCCTCCAGATGAACCGTATTGACTTCCGACACTTCAAGATCTCCGCTTTCACTCGCTACTGAGAGCTTTTTGAAATCACAGAAATGCGGGATTTGAAAACCTACCACTTGCTCACCAGTCGAAGTAGGATTCACACGGAATTCGCAGTACACAAGGCCTTGGGCAGCTCTCTCATCTAGCGATATCTGGCCTATCCAGAAGTGTGCTTCCGTGCTCCCCTTAGACAGATTCATTGTGCTGAATACTAGGAACCCATAGGGATTCACTTTGGGCTCAGACGGAACTATGTAGGCCTCATTCAGTTTGCCTGCTCCAAAACTAGTCAGCAGAACACCAGTTGCAGTAGGAAATAGGATAACAGCGATTCTGAAAACAAGTAACAGTCTAGAAACCATAGATACCACTGTTTAGAAGTCTGGTTGCAGGAATAAGTTTTTTCCTAGTCTTGAAGTTAACTCGATCTTCTATCTAGCGCGCGCGCTAAGGATGATGGAGGTTCAGGTTGTGTTCTATTGTTTGGCTTCTACTACCTTCGCGATTGGAGCGTTCTTCTTCACTGATTCGATGCCGTTCACACATGCTTCCTTTAAGGAGTAGGCTTCGCCTACCGCAATTATCTCTCCATTGGCTGCAAGCAGACGGAATCTGAACTTTCCAGCTTTGTCTTTGAACCATTCAAACTTTGGTTCAGGCAACCATATCACCTGATGTATCCTAACAATGAAACTTGTTAAAAGGTTTGTGTCCCCGCGCTGAGTGAGCGTGAGAGTGAGTGTAAGCTAGTCTTTACCCCAACCACCACTAACAAACCGATGCTTACGTCACCTATCTGCAGACATTATTGCAGGACAAGAAGGTGCGGAAAAGTTATAGCTGAACCGAAACCTGTATAGTCAGTGGGTCTTGCCTATGGATGCGGTTCTCATAGACAGCCTCGTTGTTTTCTTTGCACTGATGTTCTATGCTTTCTTGTTTATCGTATACCTGTTGCGCGCTTGTGAATTCTCAAAGTTGGAGTGGAAGATGAGAATTGCGTTCAGTGCTCAGCTGATTCCTTTTGTTTCGCTTTGGGTTTTGAACCTTTTTACTGGCAATGACTCTGACCGCCTGTTGGCCGGGCTGCCCATAATCATCTATCTGGTCTACGATCTCTGGTACAGATTGCTCACTAAAAAGAAGCCCTATCATCACCCCGAACGCTGGCCACCGGGCCTCATCATCTACCTATTGCTTCTCTTCATGGGTAGCATAGGCCTAAACTGGTACGGCTACCTAATATCGAAATTCTACGGATTCATGCTTGTGATTGCCTTCTTCATAATGATGAGTTCCTACGGTTACTATCAATACATATACAACAAGAGGAAGGCTAAAAGAGTCAGAAGCAGTAACGAAGCGCGCGCAGAACAGTAAAACCTTCAAGAGACTTTTATCGAAGCTTATCGTAGTCACAGGCCGTTTTTTTTACATTCATGGTCGGGGTCAAATGCGATGGCTCCACTACTTCCCCAAAATCCTCTTTTTTCTCCACTACAGCACGCTGATTTGACCAACATATGATTATTTTCGCAGGATAAGAAAGAATTGAGGTTGGCGGATCCGCTGGGATTTGAACCCAGGACTTTCGGCTTTCTTCAGCTTTTGCGCGTTAGAAGGCCGACGCGCTTTATGGCTTAAGCTGTATCCATGCTGCGCTACGGATCCTTTTTCAGGCAATAAAAGGAAGGGTTTTGGCGGATATATTTTATTCTATGAAAATGGCTGGGCGGTAGGGTTTGGCGAGTTGTGCCCTCTGCTTGGGGTCGTGGCGTTTGGGATCTTCTTCGTTGTAAACGTGGATTTCTGCGTTTAGCTCTTTCTGGAAGAAGCTCTTTGCTTCCTTCAACGCTTCGCTCTCACTGACAAGCCCGATTTGTGTTTGCCGTTGCTTTGCTTCTTCGGATGTTCGGTTGATCTCTTCTACGATCTGGCCGGTGAACTTGGCTACTTTCTCAGCCTTTGCTCTCAGGTCAGGTTCTTGCATCAGCTGTTTCATCAGATCTTTTTGCAGGACCTTTGCTGAAGCCGAGTTTTCGAGGGCTTTCATGTAGGTTTTCCATTTCCAAGGAGCAGCCACATAGTAGCATATTTTCTTCGGTTTTGTGCCTGTGGCTTTCATTATGTTCAGTGTGTCGTCGAGCACGTTCATGATGAAGGCTTCGTTTTCCTCTGCCCTAATGTCCACTTTCGACTTGTCATGCGTTGGCCAAGGGCTCTGGGCGATGAAGTCTTCTCCGCCGAGCATCTCCCACACTTCTTCGCACACGTGCGGGGCCACGGGTGCCAGCATCTTTATCTGAGCATCCAGAACCTCGTTGAAAACCTGAGCTATGGCCGCCTTTCTTTTCGGGCTTTCTTTTCGGGTTGCTGTGCGTCTTTGGTACCATTGAAAGTCTTGATCCAACTCGTAAAGAACGGTGTGTACGGCTTTGCGCACGGCTAGCTTGTCCATGGCTTCGGTTGCGTTTTTGATATGCTGGTTCAGTCTGCTCAGCATCCACCTGTCTATTGCCGTGAACGGCGCCTTTGGGATTTTTTTGCGGGAAGTCTTGGCTAGTTTGGAGGCGAATCTGTATAGTTTTTCGAGTCTGTCGCGCATTGATTTGGCTATTGTGGGGCTGAAGTCGGAGTCTTGGAGCAGCTCGGCTGTTGAGAGGACGCTGAGTCTCACCGGGTCTGCGCCGAACTTGGTTATGGCTTCGCGTAGAGGGATGATGTTTCCGAAGGATTTGCTCATCTTGGAACCTTCCATCATGACATGTCCGTTGGTGGCGATTTGACGGGGCCAGTGTTTTTCTGGGAATATTGCTGTGTGGTTGAATATCATGAAGGTTAGGTGGTTGGGGATGAGTTCGCGGCCTGAGTGCCGACTATCCAGTGGATAGAAGTAGGTGAATTCGTCGCGCATCTGCTTCAAGATTTTAGCGTCTAAACCGATTTTCCCACTGATTTCTTCGGGTTTTCCACTGCCTAGGAATATGTAGTCTAAGGCTTCATCTGTCAGCTGAGCTGGCTGGATTTTGTGTTGTTTGACGTGTTTGACTATGGTGTAGTAGGCCATGTAGATTGTTGAGTCGGAGAGTGATTCGATGATCCAGTCTTTGTCCCATGGGAGGCGTGTGCCCATGCCCGATTTTCTGGCGCAGGCTTTTTCGTGAAGCCAGTCGATGACGTTGTTGAATTCTTGGCGCACCTCTTCGGGCAGAATTTCCATCATGTCCAGGTTTTTGTGTGCGAGTGCCTTCCACTCGGGTTTGCGGTAGTCGATGAACCATTGATCTTTGACGATTTTGACGATGCACTCTGTTTTGCAGCGGCATAACACGGGTCTGTTGAGCAACTCGTACATGACTGTAGCTCTGCCTTCACTGATCAAGTCTTGTTTGACCCTGTCTTTTGCCTCAGCCACCGACATGCCAGCGTATTTGCCCGTGCAGGGTTTCATTTTTCCGTTGTGGAACTCGTGTCTGTAAACCTCTTTCGTCGCGTCCTCCAATTTCGGGTCTGACTGTTCGTGGATATTCATCTTTTTGATCGCATCGCCTGCCGGAATCTCGGAGTATCCTTTGACTTCGATGAGCGAGATGGGCTGGACTGAGTTTACGTCTTGGACTGTTATTCCGTACTGTTTGAGCTTTGAAGGTTGTTTTTTTATGTTTTCTAGTGCAACGTAGTCGTATGGGGCGTGCCCTGGGACTGACATAACGACGCCCGTGGCGTTCTTGGGGTCGACGAAGTCTGCTGGCAGTATTGGAATGGTTTTTCCTGTGGCTGGGTTTTTGACGTGTTTTCCTATGAGTTCCTTGCCTTGAAAGGTTTGTTGGACTTTGACTTTTCGGTTTTGATTAATGAGTTTTTCAACGGCTTCTTGACTGATTATCCATTGTTCGCCGTTGACCGTGGCTTTGACGTATTTTGTGTCGGGGTTCAGCCAGATGTTTGTGACGCCGAAAACCGTTTCAGGCCTTAGTGTGGCGGCCGGGAAGACCGTGTTGTCCTTTGTGAATTTTATGAGTGTGAACTCGCCTATTTCTGGTTCCACGTCGCCCACTGTGTCGTGCATGCCTACTGGGTTTCCGTCTTTGGGGCACCAGCCTACTGGGTGGCTTCCTTGTGTGATGTATCCGTTTTGGCGCAATTTTTGGAATTGCCATTCTATGAAGCGGTTGTAATGCGGGTCTGTGGTGGTGAATTCGCGTCTCCAATCGATTGAGAAGCCTATTTCTTTCATGCCGCATTTGATTTCTTGGTGGAAGTAGCGGGCCATGGTGATGGGTTCTGTGAGTTCTTTGAGCTTTTGTTCTGGGATTTTGTAGACGTTGACGAAGTCGCTGATGAGGCCTTTGTCGTTGTCTGCGAGGCGTTTGGCCATCGCCAAAACCGGTGTACCTGTGTAGTGGAAGGCCATGGGTAGCAGTGTGTTGTAGCCGCGCATTCGCATGTACCGTGCGTGGACGTCTGCCATGGTGTATGTTCTTCCATGGCCAATATGCTGGGGCGAGTTGGGATAGGGGTAGGCTACAGTTATGAAACACTTGGGTTTGGACGGGTCTGGATCAATCTCGAAGATTCTGGCTTTTTCCCAGTTTTTCTGCCATTTTTCCTCGATTTTTTTCAAAAACTCCATGAAACTCTTTGAGTCGATTCGTGGGGTATTAAAGGTTTTGTTCTTACGAACAGAGAACGCTATTCCTCACATCTAACACCCAAGAATAAAGTGCAAGAACCTGCATTAATCCTTTGCTATTCGCTGGTACCGTTAAGTCTCTTGACCCCATGTGTTGTCTGCGTTGGCAATTGGACAAAAAAGCAATGGCGCGTGTAGAAGCGAGAAACCCGCGTATGCTCACCAGACTAACCGTTTACTAGAAAATCTAAATATCTGCGCTTCAATCATGGAAGGATCATGAAGTGGCAAATCTGCATAACACTTGCAAGTCTGCCATTAGCCTATTCACTCCTGCTTCTTGATTACTATGTTGAAAAAAACTTACACGAGACCAACATAAAGCAGATAGTGAGGAGATACAAAGAACTCTTCTAGTGTGTAGCTTGGTCCAGTGTGAATTCTAAATACAGACTGGGCCTTCACAAACAAGATATTCCCATTCCAGCAAGCTCTTGCGCATGCAATCGCAGACCAAAGGACTTCAGACCGAATCACGAGCACTTGAAACTCAGAAAAGAACGCCAAACAGCTTCACGTTGTACGAGGAGTACAGTCGAAGCCGCATAGCCGAAACAATCAGAACGCGCAGATCAGACTACGACAAGGCAACCCCCGAAAGACGGAGGGAACTGGAAGAAGAAGTTGAAACAGAAGTCAACAACTTCCGCAGATGGCTTCAAGAAGCGAAAAACCTTGAACCCGACGCTGCACATTACAATGCCATCTCTCTTAAGAGCCTCCTGCTTGGCCTTCCGACAGGCCTGCAAATCGCGCAACTCTTCGGCATAGTATTAGACAATCAGACTGATAATATTCATTAGAGCAAACAGACGTGAGTTATTGCCTAACTACGTCTCGCTGCGTGTTTCAGAATTTCCTATCTTCCACTCGTTTGATAGTTTCATCTGCTAATCCGAGAAGGAACACCATTGCGAAAACTAGGACAGCCATGAAGATCTTGTACAGAAACCCTACGTTCACGTAGAAAAGCACAAAGAAGAATCCTGCCATAAGCACGAGCGTTAAGAACTCTCTAACTGAATGCATCTTCATCTTACATTCATCTTTCTGTTCAAGATTAAACCTTTTTCTTATTAACCTTCCCGAGCGGGGAGAGGATTCCCATTCATAATCGACCGTTCAAAAGTGAAGAACCCTCCATTCTCCACTCCTAATAGGTAATATGGGTCCCTCGTTCATCACTCCGGGCTCATCACTCAAAGCACGCGCTGCATCTGTCGAGCTTTCCGAGTTTTCTTCGTCTTCAGATGCTCAGAGACCACCATGTAAAGAGGGATGATAAAGAAGACGGTGGCGATGATGGCCAAGAACCCTTGTCCAACGACGAACAAGCTTACTATGGCGAAAACCCAAAAAATGCATGTGTAGATGAGGATCGCTCTGGAAACGTCACCGAGTAAACCCATAACGGAACTCTTCCAGTTCCATGTCTGTCCGCTCGAGCAAAAGAACCTTATGAATTGGGAATTCATTGAATCGTTTCATTTAGCCGTGAGTCAGCCTTCTCTCTTCGATGCCTGGTAGACATGAGCGGAAGAACTGAAACTGGCCAACACACTCGCATCGCTGGAGACCGTTTTGAAATGCAGGCTTGCGGCGCTGACAACACAGGATTGACCAACAAAGAATAAAGCCTTCTTTTCATCTTCTATTCCAGCCTTTAGGAATCAAGTGTCTGGATGGGGGACTGTTCACATGGCGAGTTACGGGCGTTTGCTGTCCCTAGTCTTTCCTCCTGAATGTCTGACACGTGACGTTCTGCTGATCTGCCTCTCAAACATGGTCGGCGCTTTCGGAGAAGGACTGTACTTCTGGATTTTTCCCCTATACGTCAGATCATTGAACGCTTCCATCGTGCAGCTGGGTCTGGTGCTGTCTGCTCTGATGGGGTTTGCAGCTCTTGTCCCCCTGTTCGGAGGGTTCTTGGCCGACCGTTTTGACCGCAAGAAGATCCTCATCCTGTCATGGACACCTTGGATATTTGCACCCCTCATCTATTCCTTCGCTCAGAACTGGACGCAGCTGATTCCCGGAACTTTCTGCTGGGGACTATCAATGATCGGTCTTCCAGCCGTCACCGCTTACATCATCACATGCGTAAACAACAAGAAAAAGCTGGCCTCAGCCCTCACGATTGTCTGGTCCACCTACTCCTTCAGCTACATCTTCGCCCCCGGTATCGGCGGCTACCTAGCGTCCATCATAGGAATGCGGCAAGTACTCTGGGTGTCAACAATTCTATCCGCCGTCTCAACAGGCGTGTTCTTCTTTCTCCACAGCCAACACCCCCGAAGAGAGGAGACAAGAGCTGAAACCGAACCTCCGCATGCGCCTATTGAAAAGAGATTTTGGCAAAAAATCATCCTTGCTTTGCGTGCGCCTGAAGAGAAAGGGCTTCTGCGAAAGATCCTCGTCTGGTCAGCATTGCTGACGGTCTCATCTTTCTTCATTAGCATCGGAAGGCCCTTCGTGCAGACATTCTTAAACGAAAGCGTCAAGATGACTGAAGTTCAAATCGGACTGTTCGGCTCCATCAACTACGCAGGCATGACCTTCATAGGAGTTGCCATGGGCAGAGCAGGCGACAAGTGGAAGAAATCATGGGCAATAGGCGTCTGCCTCCTACTGTACGTTGCGTCAATAATCCCCCTCCTCTTAATCACGGAAAACACAGCTCTCATGTTCATGGCATTTCTTTTAGGCAGCTCAGCCGTCTCAGCTCAACTAGTCTACTCCTTCGTCGGCACAATCGCGCCTACGGCGAAAAGAGGGCTCTGGCTCTCAATTCCCCAAACCTTCAGTTTAATGGCCTCCTTTATAGCGCCGTACCTCGGAGGCTATCTGTATACTCTATCACCAATGTACGCTTTCCTAACGTCCGTAAGCATAATTCCAATTCTCGCAGTCTATGCCCTCTCAAGACTAAAGGACTGACCAGTCTCTCGGATGATTGGGCCTGAAATCTCCCAGTGTGCCCAGGTGACACTGCTCATCGTTGACTTCACCACCAATAGCCCAGAATCTCGGTTCCTGTGTCTATGCTTTTAGCAGAACCCTGTTACGGGTACAACCAGCGTTCATAGTTCCATCCATAAATGCCGCCGTTCTTCACTTGCCAAGCGTCGCAACCTACTGGACCGCTTACCCACGTTTTCTCGCTGTCGTTCCAGTAATACCATATCCATGAGTAGCCCCAAGAATAAGATGGGTCAGTATATTCTGTTTTGTTGTTGATAGAATCAACCAACACGTGGCCAGGCTGAGCAAGGGCATAGTAACTGTATTTGATGACGGCTACATCCTGCATTAATTTGAAAAGGGTATAACCTGCGGGAATTGTAGTTTCATTGTGCCATTCCAGGCTTCCGTTTCCATAATTGATTTCAACGTCTACAGATAATGTCGTGGCCTCGCTGATTGAAAGTTCCAGCTCCCTGAGTGCAGAAAGGTCAAACAAGTCATGATACTCGCTTAGCAGATTGCCAAAATCTGTTCTTGTTACGTTGTTTTTCTGCAGAAGTGTTCCATAATCACTTAGGAGCTGATTGTATGTTTTGTTCATGTCTTCTTGTGTTAGAAGGCTGGTGTAGTTCCTGCCTAACTCTGCAATTAGATTTCCTAAAGCCGGCATTAGAGTACTGTAATTACTGCTCGTGAAGTATGAGTAATTGCCGTATAGCGAGGCGTATTCGCTTAACAACAAATCATACTTGTTGGCCGCCTCACTGTAGTCTAATGCGACTCTGTTTAGCGAGTTTTGAGCGTTGTCGAGTTGTTCGGTGTTGTTTCTATTCTGGAGGTAGTAGTATCCTGCAAACGCCGAGGTTAGGGATGCCCACACGATTGTTGCAAGTATTACAAATACAAATGTTCTTTTTTCGACCAAGGAGATTTGCCAACCTTTAGACCATTTAATGCCTTCGTAAGTGGGAGAAACAGGGCCCCAAAAACTACGCAATTCGATACGATGTGTACAAGGGAGAAGAAGGAGCCATAAGCCACGGCAGTAAACAAGGCCAAAGACGAGTCCTCGCCTGCCAAGATGAGCTGGATGCCAAATCCCAAGTTAGTAATTAGATCGTAGACTAAAGCGATGAAAGCTCCCAAGATAGCGGTCTCCAGAGAGAACCTTGCTGAAAGACTAACCTCATGCGTAAATCTTCTGTACACGCCGCCCACGACCCCAGCGATTATCATGCCAGCCATTTGAAAAGGGATGTTTAAGCCGCCGAATCCCCATGGAGACAAGACTCCGTTGAGGAGCATCACAGAACCACCAAAAAACACGCCAACCACGGCCCCTTCCATCAACCCGACAACAAAAGAAGAGAAAGAGGTAAACTCCACATTTGGCGGCCTAGGAGTAATCTGGAGGGCTAAACATAAGGCCATCAGAATTGTAAGGAGAGCAAGCTTCCGCGTGTTCAATTAGCTTCCCGCTGATGGTTAGATAATCCAGCCAACGTATATAAGAATTCCTGTAAAAATCCTATAAACAAGTAACAACAGCTTATACGCGAGGAATAGGCGATTGAAGACTCTTGAAACTGTTACCAGGGTGGCGGCGAAAATCGCGCCTGGACGATTGCCCTCGTTCTCTGAAGCTCAAGTCGTGAAAGCTCTGGAAGACATCAGCCTCCAAGAAAACATGGGTCGTTTGAAGCTCTCAAAAGACCTCCACATGGGAGAAGGTGAAACTAGAACCCTCGTTAGGCATCTCAAGAATGAAGGATTGATTGATGTTTCAAAATCTGGGATTTCCTTGTCTCAAGATGGAAGAAGACTGCTCTCCAGTTTGAGAACCCTTGTGAGCGAGCAGATAGAGATGCCCTCTACGCCTCTGACAGTTGGGCCCTTCAACGTTGCAGTTCGAGTGACAGGAATGAAAGACTCCATAAAATTCGGTTTGGAACAGAGAGACGCCGCCATATTGGCGGGAGCAAAGGGAGCCACCACTCTAGTCTTCACTAAGAACAGACTGACTATGCCGGGTACTGGGGAAGACGTGTCAAAAAGCGACTCCTCCATTCCTGCTTCGTTGTCAAAACTAAGTCTGAACGAGGGCGACGTCATAATAATCGGAAGCTCAAATGAAAAGATAAAAGCAGAACTCGGAGCAAAGACGGCGGCCCTTGAACTCCTCAAATCACACGCGCGTCGTACAAAGTCCTAAATCATTCGCCGAAAGCGTATCTCTTGGAAAAGACCTTGAGTTTAACAAAACTGTTATGGGCATGGACCTGTGTCTTCATCGTCGTTTTATCCTTGTGGTTTCTCAGACTGCTCAATGTTCTAGGAAGCAGCACGGACATTCTGATGCAGTGGATTTCAGCGATAAGTCTAATATTGTGCGGAGTGTTCGCAGGCGTCTTCATCTCAGAGAAAAAGATACGAGCCCAAGCAATGCTGGTCATCCATTTGCTCTTGTTTGCCCTAGGATTCTTGGTTGCCCCATTTGTCGGAATTGCAGTGCTAATGGTCATTGAAAATCTTGGGTTCGACACTCCAGCTATGTTCGGAGTAAGTGTTACAGTCTATCTGCTGCTTTACATTGGACTATGGTTCTGGCTCAAAAAGAAGGGCATCCTAAAACTTCGGCAAGTTCGTTAAGGCAAAGTCACACCTTGCAGTATGGCGTATCTGTGGCAAAAGGCAAAGAAAAGCGGATGTTCGGGAGATGTCTCCACTGATCGCTGCCATAAACCCGGCCCTCAGCACCAGAGCATGGGCCCAGCGCGCGCTTAATTAAGTACAAGTTCTTGATGTCTTCCTGGTCAAAATGAGCGTTGTTAACAAGCCTGAGGTCTCGGGACCGCTGGCATGGTTCTATATTGGCACGGCTGTACTGCTGGCAGCTCTGGGCGTGTTGATAACCTACTTGTATTTCCAGACACAACAAGTCGGACTTACGGTAGGCTTGGCTGTCATGGTTGTGGTGGAGATAATAATCATCTCCTTAGCAGTTTCCATGCACAGAACAGATTACACTCTGACACAGCATGAATTGACCGTGAGGGCATCCGTGTTCATCGGCGGCACGAAGAGGATTCCTTTGGAAACGATAGAATCTATTCAAAGAACGCTGATACCTTTCGGCATCAGGCTTTTCGGAGCAACCGGCTACGGCGGATACTACTATTTTCCGAGCGTTGGCAGAACTTTTATGGTCATAACCAACTTCAGAGACGGCGTGATGATAGAAACCAGACAGAGCAATTACCTTATAACTCCCAGGAACCCCGACGAGTTCGTCGAATCCATCAAGAGAATGGCAAAACCAGAAAAATGGGGAGCCAGCTGACCCGCTCACTTGAGCACATTTCTAGCGCGCACCATCAAATTAACTGAAGCATCTTCTTGAAACACGTTTTGCACAAGCTCAAACGTCCAGCTCATGTTAAAGTCGCTCAGGCTTGTGAGTTGATTCGAAGCTGATTGTGCTCCGATTTTATGTCTGACGTTATATCGTGAAGGGCCTTCACGTGCTGCGAGTGTTCGTACATCCAAGATCCATTCTTGAAAAGCTCGAACGGGACAGTCTCTCTTGACCACTTCCCTGGACGCAGATCCTGGAACACGTATTCGTAATCCTTCAAGAAGTTCGCCCTCACAAGCTTTGATAAGGCATCGATGAAGTCTCGCAACTCGTGCCTAGGAAGATAGACCTGAGAGACCAGCGAGTTTTCGTTGAGTATCTTGCCCAAAATAAGCACAAACGGTTTGTCCAGAAAAGAGCGAGCAAACTTGCCCATTTTCTCCCTGTCATCGAACTTGAAGATGAAAAAGAGCATGTCAGACGTTGTCTTGTCGAAATGCATAATCGCCATCTGGAAAGTCTCGATTAATCCATGCCCGACGACGTGCCTTTCGTAGTGGTAGCGAACGTTCTGCAGCGTTGTGTTGAATTTCCTGGCAATAGAGGCTAAGCTCACAGTTGCATCTTTCTCCAGTTCCTTCACTATGAACAAATCAGTTTCATCAGCTTTCAAGACGAAACTCTCGGGGTCTTTCAACGTGTAAGGCAGTTCACTCCCCGAAGAAGAAATCTCGTCCAGCCACTCATCCCAAGGAAACACCCATGTCCTCTTATCATAGTCGAACCAGTTTCTCGTGCGATTAACAGTGTGAAAACAAGTCGACCAGAACAACTCTATATCCTGTGTTACTCCCCGCCTCTCTACCTCCTCAAGGAAATCTTCGAATTCGGCCGTGTGTTCCACAGGAATAACGTAGACTCCTATGCATCCTTCAAACATACCGAAACATCGGCTCAAGTATATGTAGAACTTGTTGACTTTCAAACAGTTGAAAAGCACATCCTCTTGTCCAGGAGTCGCTTTCGCGAATACCACTGCTTTTTTCATTCCTAGGTTTGTGTGATAAATAGTCGTGACCAGTCTCAAGTAAAAAGAGGAGGACATGCGCTTGATCCTTGATATGACAGTTCCCCTTGGTATGTCAAGCTCTTTGGCCAGTTTCGTGATGTTTCTCGGTCCGTGTTCTGCAAGGCCTTCCAGAATTCTCACGTCAAGATTGTCAAGTTGTTCAAGCATGCCTTTCCACCACCATTATAGCGCTTCCATTGACTTTATATTAGGTTTACGGTCCGTACGGTGTGTCGATTGGTTCTGCAAGTGCCTTCGCAGCACTGAGGGATAAGACAATTAAGCCGATTGTTAGCGCTATTACAATTGCTTTCCAGTGTCGAGTGACGAACATTCTCAAGTTCAAGCATACCACCTCCTTTTAGATTTGTCTGCAAAAAAGCTTTCGCTTCGACAAAAATAAAGCTTATATATGTTCTGCTCTAGAACTAAACTCCATGTCCCTCCCCCCGGACACCGAACGCAAGATACTGCAGTGCGTAGATGAGGTACTGGACACGCTTGGAAAAAGCGGAGCGCAAGCCTTCACTTCCTTTCTTGAAAGAAGCTTCGGCCTAAAGAAAGAAGAAATTCCTCAGAAGCCCGAACTGTTTTCCAAGGGACTAAACCTGATTTTTGGAGAGCAAGGGGGCGACGTACTTGAAACCGCGATCGTGCAAAAACTGCTAACAAGTCTGGGAATAGACCCGAAATCAAAACTTACTCTTGCAGGAGCCATGGTCATCATCAAGGCAGGACGAGAGAAATCTTGCTAGATCCAATGTGCGTTAATCTTAACCCAGACACCACCCTGGAAAACGGTTGCTAGGTGCGTTTCTGGCTGTCGGCACGACCATCGCACTGACGCCATGCACTACGAAGATGACTCGTGGAATGGAGGGATGCGAAAACAAAGAAAACGGAGGAGAAAGCTCAGCTTAGTCTTAGTGAAACACTCACGCGCGCCAGTGTCTGACGACATTTAGTTTTCAAGAGTTGAATTTTTCTTCTCTGTCTGATGGCTATTATGGCTACGATGACGAATGGAATTATCAGGGCGAGTGGCAGGATGTCGGGTTGAAACTCTGAGACAATCGAAGTGCCCCTGATGGTTATCACATGTTCTGAGTGGTTGTAGTTCAAGTACACGAACACGTACTCGGCGTTTTCTGTTATGTTGAATTCTCCCGAGGTCAAAATTTCTCCATCGAAGGTGACGATCCAACCCCCAATCGAGGTCGCGTTGAGAAGGGTTTTCGGAATGGTCACGTTGCAGAACCCTGTGCCGGCTGGTCCGATGACGTCGAAGGTGATCTGTTTTGCGTCGGGATTGAAGACAAGGCTCGTTACTGTTGAGTTCGTGAGTATCGGGATATCGTACGTCCTTGAGTTGTAGTTGATTTGTTTTTGGTAAGCTATGAGAAACGTCAAGTCTTTCAGGCTGCTGAGAGAGGCGTTGTTCCAGACCATGCTTCTGTAGTCTCCTGAGAAGTGATCTGGTGCAGGCACATCGGACGGTTGGGAGAGCAGAATTGTCTGGTTGGCGTTTGATGCTCCTGTCACCGTGATCGTGAATTTTCCAAAGTCGAGCGGTGGCGCACTCAGGTCAGCCGTCATGTTCAGCCAATTCTTGAGTTTGAACGTTATGAAATCTACGTTGTCAGCTTGGGGTTTGAGAATCAGTCCGGTGAAGTTTGCGTACATCGAGTCTTGTCCAAGTCCAAACTGTGCTTGGAAGTTGTTGATGTTTATCCCAGTCTCGTTAAGCAAACGAAACTCCCAAGGTATCGGTGTCATCAATGGTGGGAGTCTGGGTTCGAATAAGCTGGTTGACTGTGGGGAAAGCAAGGCCGCTATCAGGAACCGCTTGTCGCGGTTCAGTTCGGCTTCGAAATCGCCTTGTACGGTTACTTTTGAAGCAAACGTCGCCCACCCGTTCACCATGTCAAACGTTGTCATCGAAGAGTTCAAGGTGTAGTAGGTGGTGTTAAGGTAGGATTCGAGGAGGTCATGCATATTTGGCGGCACGGCATCGGGCATGACAGGAATGAGGTCGTTTTTCAACTGGCTAGCGTTGGCTGAAAGCCAAGCGTTCACAGACATTTTCCGGTCAGCGCTTGAGTAGGAGGCGTTGAAACCTCCGTCCGTCAGCGCGTAAGCCGATGCGTTAGCGATCTTAAGCCACGCTTCGATAGCGCGCGCTTGCGCTTCTGAGGGCGTATCAAGCATTGAAGGAGGTATCACGGGTGGCACCAAGAGAAGGAGGCTGTTGCATAAGGCTTGTATGTCGCTCGTCAAATGCAGGTCTACTTGCGCCATCCCCAAGTTGTGATAATAACTGAGCACCAGAGATGCTCTTCTTACCGAGGAGGCGGCTGACTCCAAGGATGCGTATGCGAACTGCTGCATCTCATCCATTGGAGATCCTGGCGGAAACGTCATTCGGGCTATGGCTCCCGCAAAATTGCCGACGACAATAGCGCTGCATTCTACATCTGCCCCCAACGTCGGGTTAGACCACGGGTTCTTTGTGACGTTCAGATTGGTGCATTCTAAGTAACCCCCGGTCACGTCGTCGAGTGAACCAGGCCCATGTCCCGTAATGTTGGCAGTTAGGTCGGCGAGCTTCTGGTCCAGTATGGTTTCATTAATTTCGAAGCCGTCAAAGCTTGTGTAGGTGATGTTGATGTTGCCCGTGAACTGAAGTTTGCTCCTGTTGCCGTTGAAGTCCAACCTGATGTCGGCAAACGGGAATCCTGGAATCGCATGGAAAGTAATGTTTCCTTTCAATCTTGTACCATCAAAGTCTGCGCGAACCGTGGCGTCCGACGTGTTGAATGGAAAAACAGTGCCGTAAATGGTGGGTAGCACCGTTTGCCCGTTAATGGCTACATCAAACCAGCCTCCGGAGTATGCAGCTTTAAGATCGATGTCTGTCGTGTTGAACGGGTAGAACCCAGCTTCTTCCGGAGTCAATATCATGGAAGCGTTGATGGCGTCATTCTCAAGTCCGTTCTCGTAGGACGAGCGCATATGCTCTTCGATTGCGTTGTAGTTAACGTAAGGACTGTTCGGAAAAACGATAGTGCCGTTCGAGGTCTCCGTCGTCCAGTTTCCAGTCGTTGAGAAGCCAACTGTCATATTTGTTTGAGGGCCGTACCGATTGTCTGGGTACATGTGCGTGAAGTTGAGTGCTCCGTCCACAGCAACGGTAGCGTCCGGATAGACTTTGAAGTTTACCTGAATGTCTTTTGAGGGTGCGTTGAAAAGCGTGCAGTTGTATCGCATTGAGAGGGGTGCAGCGTCACGCGCGCCGGTTTGAACCTGATTAGTGACGTCATAAACTCGTATGTAGTTGACTTTAGTCGGATTCAAGTGTTGAGAAGCGATTCCTGGACCTGAGAAATTCATGTCGACTGTGTGAACGCCAACTGTGAAGTTTTGCTCTACATTCTGGTATTCTGAAAAGTAGTTGGTCGTTGTTTCGGTTTCTTCCATTAACCCCCATGCACTGATGTCATATCGTCCGGCTTGAGTCGCGTTGAACTCTAAACCGACTTCAAGGTAATTGAACAGACTATCACCATCAGTATCAACACCTCGGTCCGAGATGCGTCCAGTCAGGAAGGCGTGAGGATCAAATTCACCATGGTGGTAAACTCTTGACAAGACAACGTTGTAGAGACTGCTGCCCAGATACTTATAATTGCTGTCGTAAAGCTGGACAAAGCCGACTTTTTGTACGTCGGCGGAAAAGTAGCCGAAAATCGTGGGACCAAAAAAGGAAATGTTCAGATATTGAACGCCAGTCTCGAGAAGGCCCTCAGTGGAATTGTAGACGGGAATGCTGTTGCCAAATTCATCGATAAGATTGCTGGCTACCACCCGAAAGTCTCCTGTCTGAGTCACGTTGATTTGCACGTCGACCTCCAAGTAATCGTACAGGCCGTTGCCATTAGTGTCAACACCGCGATCAAGAATGTTGCCAGTCAAGGTTGCTTCAGGCTCCTGGGCGGCTGCATAAGATCTGCAGACCATTGCGAACGTAGAGAATAACAAAAGAAGTATCGCCATCAGTGTCAAAAACTTGCCAACTTTCATCTTCCTTTCCCCAAGGATGTTTACACTGTACATTACAATCATGCGTTGCCAATGCTTATATAGTTTTCACGCGAGACTAACCGTTGAGGGGAATCGTAAACGCGACTGCTTACGTTCTGCTTCAGAAACCTTTTTCGAAGGAAAATCAGAACAGCTCTGTGCGTTCTAGGGGTTGCAATTGCCGCAACCTTCATCATCGCGGTGGGCGCCACCACCTTGCGGTACTCAACGGTGATACGGGAGATGAACGTGCTTTTCAGCGGTCAAGTCACAGTCGTGAGCGATGACGCTGTCGTAGTTCAAGCCCTTCCAATCGGCGGCAGTAGGTTGCCACAGAATCCCACGGTGGAAAGAATAAGCGGTATTCCAGGGGTGAGTACCGTCACTCCAGTCCTCTTTGTCGCATCAGTAGGAACGCAATCACTGAGTCAGTTTGTTCCCGTGAACTTTACGATGGGAATTCCTGTTAACGATTGGGAGCTCGTACTCGGTCCCGTGCCGCTGAAGGGAAACGGACATCTCCCAGCAAATGATTCAAGCAGTGAAATCGTGGCCGGCGCTTCTATGGCAGATCAGTACAACTGGACTGTCGGGACGGAGATTCTGGTAAACGGCTACACCTTACACGTTTCAGGCGTTTTTGACACTAAGATGGCCCTGTTGAATCGCTGTCTAGTCATGCCTCTCACACTGGCGCAAGACATCTACAATTATCCCCATAGCGTAAACATAATCGCAGTCAAGCCCGTTCCAGATATGCCGCAGCAGAACTTGACCTCGGCCATAAAGGGAAGAATAGATCACGTCAATGCTTTGACGGAGACTCAGAGGAACGATATCGTTCAGCCGATCTTGGACGAAGTGCAGACCTGGACCATCGGCATAGAGGCAGTGGTCTTCATCATTAGCCTAATCCTAGTCATGACCGTCACGGTCATGAGTGTATCAGAGAGGCGGCGTGACTTCGCAACGCTGGACGCCATGGGGGCTCCAGCGAGCTACGTGTTTCGAGTGGTAATCGTAGAGACTTTCCTAGTTGGGGTCCTGGGGGGTGTCATCGGTATAGCTTTCGGTTCCCTAACAGCCATCGTTTTGGCAAGCCTCTACACAAGCATTCCTGTTGCTCTGTTCTTTCCTAGCATCTTGGAGATTGTGCCGCCTGTTTACATGCTGGAGATTTTCGCAGCCATCGTCGGTGTCTGTTGCCTCGGTGGGATAATTCCTGCGATAAACGCGATGAGAATGCGTATAGCAGAAATCTTGAGAGCGGAGTACTGATGAGAATCCGAACAGTGGAGCTGACGAGATCGTTCAGAGTGGGTTCATCTGAGATAACGGCCGTCAAAGCTGTGAACCTGGAAATCAATGAGCCAAGACTCGTCGCCATCATCGGACCGTCAGGCTCAGGCAAGTCCACTCTGCTCAATCTCATCGGGTTGAATGATTATCCAACCTCGGGACAAATTTTAATCGATGGTGCTGATGCTTCGCAGCTGCCTGGTCGTGAGCGCAGAAGAATCCGCAACAAGCGCATGGGGTTCGTTTTTCAAACATTCAATCTCTTTCCCACGCTCAACGCACTGGAGAACGTTGAATTGCCCATGTCACTGGCCAACAAGTCCCAAAGAGAGCAGCAGGAAAAGGCAATGAAGCTTCTTGAGACCGTGGGGCTGAGGCACAGAAGCAATCACAGGCCGAAGCAGTTGAGCATGGGTGAGATGCAACGTGTAGCCATCGCCAGGGCTCTCGCAAACCAACCGGATATAATCATCGCCGACGAACCCACAGGAGAGCTCGACTCAAAAACAGCTAAAGAAATAATCAGTCTCCTTCAAGGCATAAACGAACGCGAGAAAACCACGGTGGTTGTGGCGACACATGACGAAAAAATAATCGACGCGGCGGACATGGTTTACACCATGCAGGATGGCAGGCTGAAGGCAGAGGATTGAACCCTTGCACGGTTACGTTTTTCCAGGATTTTTGATCGACGCACAAATCTGCGGGTTGACACGTATCCCTAGCGACGAGAATATCATGACCTACAGTGTTCAAACCAATCTTGGCGTGTTTTTTGAGCGCTCTGATGAGAAAAAGAGAGGCTGTGCGCGTGCATTTGCAGAGTGCCGTGCGTGTGTCAACTGCGTTGGTTACGTGCATGTGTACTGGTAGCATGTGTACTGGTATATTCTGCTCTTGAAATGTCGTAGTATGCGCAGGTTATGCCCCAGTATTCGGCTCTTTTTGTGTATCGCATTCCGATTTTTTCAATCACTCTGCGTGATGCGATGTTTTCTGGTTTTGCAAGAGCAATGATTTTGTCCAGCATTAGTGTTCCAAAACCATACGCGAGGGCTGCTTTTGCTGCTTCAGTAGCATATCCTCTTCCCCAAGAATCTCTTGCGAGGACAAAATCTACTTCAACCTCTGAAGTCTCAGCGATCAGGTTGAGTCCACAGCGGCCAAGGAGAACCTTTCTTTCTCTGTCGGTTATTGCCCATATCCCAAAACCATGTTTATCCCAGTGTTCTAGAATGCTGTCCAAGGATCTCTTAGCCTCTTCACGGGTGTAGCCGCCTCCTTTAGGGAACCACTTACCGACCTCGTGATCACCCATAATTTTCGCGTAATCATTCAAATCCTCTTTGCTGAATCGTCTGAGACAGAGTCTATTGGTACTGATTTCCTTGTTGTAATTACTTTCTATCATGCCAAGACCTCAGAGAAGAGCGACAGTAATCACTAACGAATACTGTTACAGCAATTTTTGTTTTTCGCCAATTCTTGAGAAGGGCGGTTCTCGATAACGTGGGCGGGGTGGGATTTGTACCAGACACCTCGTGATGAGATATCCCTAAATTATCTGTATTTTGGCTACATATCTGTCGTTAGCGCGCGCGTTTCTCTACGCTGGGAAAAGACAACTGAGCAAAGCAAGAAAACACTTTCAACCCTAATCCTCTGTTTCCCTTTTTTGTCTACCGATGGACGTTCGAGACTCCTCTGTTGCACATCGTGTTCCAATGTTGACGCGGAACGTTTCCCATTTCATTAGCGTTCAAGCTTTTTTCTCACAGTCTCTTCGGCTTTTTTGACTGCTTCAGGCAGTCTTTTCGTGTGTGTTCCGCCGCCCTGAGCGAAGTTGGCTCTTCCCCCGCCTCCGCCTCCGACGATTGCTGCTGATTCTCTGACCACCTCGTCAGCATTCACGCCCCTTTCAAGGGCGGCCTTTCCCACCATAACCATTATCCTAGCGTTTTTCCCGTCTGATCCATAGAATATCGTGACCGTTGCCTCGTCTCTTTTAATGATCTCATTTGCTGTTTGAACCATTCGGTCAACGTCGATGGATCCCTGAAAATCGCGGATGACAAGCTTAACCCCCTCCAATTCCTCAGTCTTCACAGCCTGAATTTTGTCATTGAACTTGACACTTTCCTGGACCGCTATTTCCTTAACTAGTCTTCTTCTTTCAGCGTTTGCTTCCTTCAATTCCTTCACCAGCTTCTCCACCGTCTTGTCCAACTTCTCCAGAGGGGCACTTAGTGTTTCTGAAAGCTTCACTAGCAACTCCTCGTTTTTTTGTGCAGCCTTCACCGCTGGAATTCCAATCGAATACACGATCCTTTCAACTCCGTCTTGAACTCTTTCTGAATGGACTATTTTGAGGAAACCAATCTCGCCCGTGCCTTTCAGATGCGTTCCGGCGCAGGCTTCAACGTCCCAGTCTCCGACTTTCACAATGCGGATCTCTTTGCCAGGCACTGCTCCACCCTGGTAGAGCCTGAAGCCATACAGACTCTCAGCTTCGTTCCTGAGCATCCATGTTGTTTCAACCTGAATGTTCCGCAGAACAGCCTCATTCGCCAAAGTTTCTATCTTGTGCAGCTCTTCCAACGTTAACCTACGGTAGTGCGAGATGTCAAGTCTCGAAGTCTCAACACCTTTCTGCGTTCCGTACTGCCAAACATGCTGACCTAGAACGCGCCTTGCAGCCCCGCCCACGACGTGTGTCGCAGTGTGATTCTTCATCAGGCTGTAACGTTTTTCCCACACAATGGCTCCATTGACCACGCTGCCCTCCTTCGGAACATCGCCTTTCACCTTGTGAACGATGACCCTGCCGACTTTTTGAACATCAATCACTTCGGTCTTTTTGCCTCCAAACCTGAAGTGTCCGCTGTCTGCTGGTTGCCCGCCGCCTTCTGGGTAGAAGCATGTCTGGTCAAGCACGACAAACTCCTTGTTGACCACTTTCAGGACCTTTGCTTCAAACTCCTTCATATACTGGTCCTGATAGTACAGCGCCACCGTTGCAGGCAGGTCAGCGACTTCTGCCTTCAACTCTTGTTCAAATTCGGCTTCTTCTTCTACGGGTTTTGAGACCTGCATGTGCCTTTGTGCAATCAAAGTGTAGAAATTATCGGGGAGCTCAACGCTGAAGCCTTCCTTTTCTGCAGCTTGCTTAACTATCTCGGGCGGCAACCCGTGAGAATCATAAAGCTCCGTTAACATCTCTATGGGAATTGTCTTTTTTCCTTCTCTTCTCAGCTCGCTTGAGATGCGCCTGACCATTCCCTCGCCACGCTCGATTGTTTCCTCAAATTTCTCTTCTTCGACCTTGAGCATTTCCGTTATTTCGTTTTGCATTTCCTTTAAGTGCGGATAATCCTTGGACCACAGGTTCACCTGCAAGTCCACGATGTCGTATAGCTTGTCAGTTATGCCCAGCATTCTTAGGAGTCGGTAGACTCGGCGGAAAATGAGGCGGGCCAAGTAGCCTTCTTGGATGTTTGAAGGAACCACACCTTCAGAAAGTATGAAAATCAAGCATTTGGTATGATCTGCAACTGCGAAAGCGTTCTCAATCGGGCTTACAAACTTGTCCAGGTCATCTACGCTTATCCCCACGAGCTCTGCTTCTTTCTTTCTAGTTTCAACCCTGCTCGCCATCTTATCCAAGTTCACCAAGCCTGAGGCTTCTGCCACTCTTTTCAAAAGCTCATCGTTGATTCTAGTTATGCCTGCCATCTTGAAAACTCTCTCGAGTAGGTCGCCATAGTTCGCGTGGAAACCACTGGGTGCACCTTGGGAAAGCCATGTATACCGGTCTATGCCATAACCCGTGTCGACCGTGCGAATTGGCAGTTTAACGAAGTCACTGTTGATCACCTTGAACTGCATGAAGACGAGGGTGTCGACTTCTAAACCTCTAATTATGGATTCGACGCACGGTCCCGCGTTTCCTCCGCCACACCAGACTTCCTCCTTGTACACGGTTTCCTCAGACTTAACGCCCAAAACTTTCGTAACGAAGTCGTGCTGATACCTGACGGTCTGGTCTTTCCAGTACACCTCTTTGTTCGGATAGTTGAACGCGTGCGCCCCACCCATCTCAAAAATCGTCATGTGCCTGCCAAAAGTGGGACCTGTGTTATCTACGTCTACCAAGCGTATGCAAGGCTGAGAGATCACTAGAGGATTTGCCGGTGGGGGAGCAATTCCGTCAGTGACGTATGGCTGAAAATCAATTATGCTCGCATGCGTGAGGTAGATGTCATCTCTCCATCTTGCCACAACCGGATAAGGCTTTATACGCATATGACCGTTTTTTTCAAAGAACGAAAGAAAAGCTTCACGCATCTCGCGCAAACTATACTTTCTATTCGTAGGCGAATTGTGTATGAAAGTGTAGAATGCGCATCCTTCCGAAGACGCTTCGCCACATGTTACCTTATTGGCAAGTTGCGTCCAAAAATACTTGCCACATTTAGGGCACAATTTTCTAACGTAGCCGTAGTCTTTGAAGAACGGTAGATCATACTCTTCTTTTGGAAACCGCTGCAACCACAAACACTCCAAACCTTGGACCAGGTTTCAAAGGATTAACAAAACACGGGAATTTAAAGCATTTCGCTGGCTATTCTTCCCCTTCGGCTACGTAGCGCGAATTGACCATGCTATTGCACGTTTGATTTAAATGTGTTTTTTCCCTAATCTAATCGTGGCAAAAAGCAACGGGAGGTGAAGAGTCACGGACGTAACTGATCTTTACGTGTTGAACTTGCTAGTCACACTGGGCATGTTCACCGTTCTGATCTTCAGAGCATGGCTCGAACTGAGGAACTACCGTTTGATGTGGAGAGAACTGGAGTGGCGGCAGACGTACCAAACCATGGGGCGCATCCTGAGAGCGGAAAAAGACCTTTTCTCGAAGGTCGAAGGAGGCGACGAACTGTATCAGATGCTGTGCGAAATCTTCATGGTAAAAGACGCACAGACCTAAGGAAAATGCCAGTTCTCAATCAGTCTGTCATCTGCTCCGTGATGTTTTTCCATTTCGTAGCGGACGAGCGGCTTGGTTAGGTGTCTCTGAGATCTGGTCGAAGTTACATAAAGGCCTCTCTTTATCTCACGTTTCATCCTAACCTCAACCTTTCCAGCACTCGTATCTTTCAGCCCGCATCTTTCACACCTGAAACCCTTGTGCTGGCCCATCGATTTCAACCGTTTGCCACACTTTGGACAAATTGGGTTGTGATAGACAGTTTTTGGAGCCAGTTTCAGCAAGCGGAACTTTTCGAGGTTTACTGTTAGAGGCCTTCCGTGTGAAGGCGCTCGTACTGCGCCATAAACCTCCACACGGTCTCCGTTGATCAGTTCTCTCGCGACACGGCTTAGAAAACCAGTCGGTTCGTACGCAGCGCAGTCAACCTCAGCGCTCTCGTCCCTAACTGGAAAGATCACGTGTCTTCCACGAATCATCTTCGGGTTTGCTGCTACGGTTCCCTTTGCAATCACTGAACTGTACGGCCTCAGCTGACTCAGATTATTGATTCGTTTGAGATGCGCGTCGGTTCCCTGATTCGAGCGAAAAATGACCCATCTTTCAACCGGTTCGAGTGGATTGACCATTTCAAACGCTTTCTTCACGATTTCTGGAGTTTCACCACGGATACCGAAAAGAATAGGGTCCGGTCCTCGAGGCGTTATGATGACCCTGTGTCTTTCCGTGTCGACATTGTTAAACGTGTATGGGGTTGTTGCCTCGTCCATTTCAAAGATTGATGCCTCATCCACTCTCCGTTTCAGTCCGTAATTCTCTGGAACTCGATACGCAAGAATCTCGTATGTGCAGTCCCCCTGAAGCGTTTCACCGATGGCTGCTAAACCGCCTATGATTCCTCTGCCGTTCTTGAAACCCACTGCTTCTCCGTTGAATTTCGCCAAAAGTCTTGAAGCATCCTTGAATGTCACGATTCCTGTTATAGCATGCTTTGCAAAGATTCTGATTTCCTTCGGGATTCTCGTTTTTTCGACGGAGACCACACCCGGGTCTGTTCCTCTGAACTCTATATCTGCATTTTCTTCAACCGTGGATATGACCGTCTCTTTTATTTCATTCTCAGCGGTTTCGTCGTATTGTATTCTTAGGCACAGCGCCCCGTTTCCTCTCGTCTTCCACGGCACGTTAGGATTTAGCCTAATCAGACCCGGATAATCAATGAAGTTGGCACCGAGCTTCTGCAGTTTCTCCACAAGAAGGGCGGCAACGTAGGTTGTGCAACCCTTTCTCGTTGAGTCTGTATCGTCCAGTCCTATGTGCATTGTTTTGTGGAACATACGTCTAAACTCGGCTGTTCTAGACCTGGAAACCGGGGCGAAATATAAACAGGGAATTGTTTGGTCCGAATAAAAAAGAGGGAATGTCTGCTATTTCTTGGCTGCCTCTTCCACAACTATCATGGTGAGCGTTGATCTAACCTTGTCGAGTCTTCTGACCTTCCATGTGACAATTTCTTTAAGCCTGTCCATCGTGTCTGCGCTCACCCTGGCGATGATGTCGTAGACTCCATAGACGGCGTTTGCTTGCTCTACTCCTTCAACCTTCTTCAAGTCTTTGAGCACGTCACTTTCTGAACCGATCTCTGTGTTGATTAACACGAAAGCTGTTGGCATTTAAATCTCCACACCTATGTTTGCGTGTATGCATTAAAATATTTTGCTACACTTTGAGGTTAACCCTTCGTGCCTTTTGCTTTCTGTTGCCCTGCTGGATTAAGCTCGTCATGCTCTGCACCTTTTCCTGATAGTATGGATACGCTTATCTTTGGTTTCTTGACACTAGATTATCGGGCTTTGAGCATGCTTAAGGATCCGATAACGAGTCGTGACATGCGAGCACTGGAGTTGAATTCAGAGTACTTTGGCGTTTCTAGGCTTTTATTGATGGAGAATGCTGGGCACAACGTTGCCTTGGAAGTTTCTTCACGGTTCAAACCGCCGAAATCTGTAGCGGTCTTCTGTGGTTTGGGTGGAAACGGCGGCGACGGTTTCGTTGCTGCTAGGCACTTGTCCTGCATGGGTTTCAAGGTTAAGGTCGTACTTGCTGGAAAGGCCAAAGAAATCTTGGACAAGGAGGCTCTGGAAAATTGGCGTGCTCTACGGTCTCTGAAAGACACGATTCCTGTCGAAGAGGTTTACGACAGCACGCTCGTGCCGAAGACCAAAGCGGACATAGCGATTGATGCGCTGCTCGGAACGGGCACCAAGGGAAACCTGAGACCGCCCATTCTGCAGCTTGTTGAGACAATTAATGAAATGGATGCTTTCCGAGTTGCAGTTGATGTGCCCACGGGAATCGACGCGGACACAGGAGAAGTTTTGAACAATGCAGTCAAAGCGGACTTGACCATTACTTTTCACAGGACGAAGAGAGGACTTGGGAAAGCGAAGAAGTACGTGGGCGAACTCGTTGTGAAAAACATTGGCCTGCCCGAAGAGTTTGAACAGTTTGCAGGGCCAGGTGATGTTCTGCTGGTTGCCAAACCCCGTCCGTCTGAATCTCATAAAGGCGATTTTGGACGTTTGCTGGTCGTCGGCGGGAGCGAAACTTTCTCGGGAGCTCCAACCCTGGTCGCGCAAGCTGCCCTACGTACTGGTGTTGACTTGGTCTATGTTGCTGCGCCAGAGAAGACTGCCTATGCTATTTCGTCTCTGTCTCCAGATCTTATCACCATAAAACTTGAAGGAAAACACTTGAACCCAAACAACCTGAACACGTTGAAACCTTACGTCGAAGCCTCCGATGCCGTTGTTGTGGGTCCAGGACTTGGATTGCATGCTGAAACCAGGGAAGCCGTCGAGGAAATGGTCGAAACCGTGGAGAAAGCTGGAAAACCCTTGCTTCTGGACGCAGATGGACTGAAAGCCTTTGCCAAGTTCAAAAGAAAGCTGGGTGTGCCGTTGATGCTGACGCCGCATCCTGGAGAATACGCTATTCTGACTGGGAGGAAGCCGCGTGAACCTCTGTCTGATAAAGTTTTGGAGGTGCAGAGGACCGCTGCAAGGTTGAACGCAACAGTGCTGTTGAAGGGGCCTGTCGACGTTGTTTCTGATGGTAAACGTTTCAAGCTCAACTTCACGGGCAATCCTGGCATGACAGTCGGGGGCACGGGGGACGTGCTTTCGGGAATCGCTGGAGCTTTGCTCGCTAAGAAGGCGGACTGTTTCGAAGCTGCTGTGGCTGCAGCTTTTGTGAACGGTGCTGCAGGAGACTTTGTTTTCGAAGAATTTGGGGCTCACATGGTTGCCACGGACCTTATCCGACACATATCGAGCGTTCTGAATGATCCCATGAGTCACTTGAAGGTGCAGAAGACACGTGCAAAGACAAGTTAGAATCGTCGTCTACAACGCGAGACAGTGTGACCCCAAGAAGTGCACGGCTCTGAAGCTTAAACGCCTTGGGCTGGTTCGCCAAGTGGTTCAGTTACGGTTTCTCCCGAAAAGAGCGGTCGTGCTTAACCCGTTCTCCGAAACCGCCTTTTCCCCTGCTGACAGGTGGCGTGTTGAAGACTTTGGTCTAGCGGGCTTGGACTGCAGTTGGGAACACGCTGAAAAAGTCTTGCGGAAACACGTGAGAGGGACATCTCGTTGCCTCCCGATACTAGTTGCGGGCAACCCGGTTAATTTTGGCAAGCCCACCAAACTCGCAACGGCGGAAGCTCTGGCCGGGGCACTTTACATCGTCGGGTTCAGAGAACAAGCTGACGAGTTGCTGTCTGTTTTCAAGTGGGGGCACACCTTTCTTGAGATAAACCATGAAAGACTGGAAAGCTACGCAAACGCGAAAGACAGCACAGAAGTAGTAGAACTGCAAAAACGTTTCATGCCGGGCGAGAAAATGCAGCAAGATGCCGGAATTGTTCACAAAGAAGAGAAAAGAAAATGAGTGAACTAGAATTCCACGTTGGGAATGCGAAAATCTGTCTTGGTCAAGGAGACATAACCGACATGGACACTGATGCTATAGTTAACGCGGCCAATGCGTCTCTCATGGGAGGCGGAGGTGTTGATGGGACAATCCATCGGAGAGGTGGGCCGAAGATACTTGAAGAATGCAAGTGTCTCAGAGCCAGAGAATGGCCTGTAGGCCTTCCGACGGGAAAGGCAGCAATGACCACTGGAGGCAATCTCAAGGCCAAATACGTCATCCACACTGTTGGACCCATCTGGCACGGAGGCACCCAGAAGGAACCAGAACTCTTAACAGATGCCTACCGCAACAGCCTGAAACTAGCTGTTTCCGAGGGACTGAAAACCATAGCGTTCCCATCGGTAAGCACAGGTGCATACGGATATCCAACAGAAAAAGCAAGCAGAGTTGCCCTTACAACCGTGAAAGAATTTCTAGAAAAAGAAGACAACCTCAGCAAAGTGATATTCGTGTTGTTTACGAAAAATGACTTAGAAATCTACAAGGAAGCAGCGAAGGAGACTCTGTAGCAAACCAATCCTATACTTGATAGGTGTTTAACCCTGCAACAGATAGGTGGAAGAGGAATAGGGCCAGGATTATGGTCTGTAGCCGCCAAGAACGCACAGAGCCAGAGCTGCGGCAATTATGTCGGCTGTTGTTCCTGGGTTCAGAAGGTTGCTTTCTCGCCGAAGTTCCTCGTCAAATTTCCTGAGGCTTTCGCGTCCGATGGAAGTTTCTAGGGCTCCAAGCCGCAGAATCTGGTTGGCTTTGGCGGAAACTTCTTTGGCTTTTTCAAAGCCTGTCTTTCGTGCTATGAAGGTGTCTGGATATTCCGCCAGAACCTTTAGGAACGTTTGAATTATGGCTTCGGATAAGTCATCGGTCTTGTTTATCTGCTCGGTAAGGTAAGGATAGGAGAAATCATAGGTTATACCGTAGTCGTTAACCCACTCAGAGCAAATTGTATCATATTTTGAAGCAATTTTGAAAATTTGATAGAGCGATATCTTCTCGTGAAGTATCTTACTCATGGAATGTGCATCGTTAACGTCCAGGTCTGGGACTTTGCCTAGACCGCTGGGATTAGCGTTTCTTATAGCCTCGTATAGTTCGACGGCATCTTCAGGCGTGGTTGATTCTACGATCAGTCTCAAGTTTTTCCTGATTTCTACAGCATCAAAAATGCCTTTTTCGCTTCGGCTCATGCCCGCCGCAACAGCAATGGGTGAGAGCAGAATAACAGTGCCAAGCAAGGTATTGCCGCCGTGTTGCCAAGCATTGATGTTCTCCACACAATCTTTTATGACACGACCGACTCCGACTTCACTCGCATGAATTTCTCCTTTCGAAACAGCGATTCCTCGCTCTGCCGCATATTCAAGACAAGGCGTAACAGCCACGGCAGAGGCCAGAAAGTGTTCATAGCGCGTGCCTTCGAAGTTAGTCACTACGCTCACGTTTCCTGGCTTGTGGGCACTGCTCTCCAGAAGGATTGCGAGTTCCAAGCAGTCGGCGATGTGTCTCGACTTCCAGAGCGAAGCAGGCTCCATTGGTAGGCTTCTCCGTTTGATAATTGTTTTAGGAAGTTTTATTAGCGTTGTGTAAAAAATTACATCGCAAACTAGAAAATCACACAAGGCGGTTGAGTCATTGAAGCTGGCAACTCGAAATATCGCATTGACTGCAATTTTCGCCGCGTTATATTATGTCTTGTCTCTGGTATTACCCAGTCTTTATGCTATTGGTGTTCCAAACCTACAGATCAAACTAGAAGCTTTGATTGCTTCTGTCTTCGGACTTGTTTTAGGACCGTATTTGGGCGCGTTAGCAGCCCTCCTTGGAGTCTGCGTAGCCTGGGTTCTGCCTCCCAGCGGTCTGAATCCTTATGGTGTGCCGTTTCTGCTTTCTCCACCGCTAAACGCCTTGGTCGTGGGACTTGTTTACTATAGAAAGTGGAAATGGGCTTTTGCCTTGTTTGCACTGCTGATTGGAACATTCATGTTTCTTCCCCCTTCCCAACCAATAGCGGAAAACTACATTGTGCCGATAGCTGCTATTTGGGACAAGATCATCGCCCTTCTACTAATCATTCCAACCGTAGCGTTTAGTCAAAGACTTTCCGATACAAAACACCTTCCAATTTTATTCTTTTTCATTTGCTTTGTAGGAAACCAAGTAGACAACATGTGGGGAAATAATGTATTTGCACTTCCATCTGTCTATCATACCCTGTTTGGTTACAGCTTGGCTGACACTCGTCTCCTTTTCCTTGTGAGTCCATTCTTCTATCCAGCAGTCACGTTTGCGCAAGCTATAGTTGGGACAATAATAGCTGTGCCGTTAATGAAAGCGCTTAAGAACACTAAGTGGGCAACAGGAGAAAAATCAATAATAGAGATGTAGGGATAAGCGCGTACTGCGTCGAGAGAAGTCCCAAAGTTTTTTTAGTGTGAACTAATCGAAATATACCACTAGGTCTGAAGGCAGGAGGCAGAGTGTTGAAGGACGTTGAGTTGAAGCTTGTTTCAGAGCTCATGAAGAACAGTCGCAGGAGCGACAGAGAACTGGCCAAAGTATTAGGGATTTCCCAGCCTACAGTCAGTAGGGCAATCGGTAGACTGGAGAAAGAAGGCATCATCAGGGAATACACTATGATACCTGATTTCTGTAGGCTGGGTTTCAATCTTATGGCAGTTATCATGTTTAAACTAAAGTCCATTTCTCCCGAGGAAACGCAGGAGATGCATAGAGCAGCGCATGAATTGGACAACCGAGAACGTCGACCATATCTCCTAGTTATGGATGGGATAGGATTGGGGAAGGAGCTCGTACTTATCTCGTTCCACAAGGACTACGGAGACTATGCCGCTTACATGAGAGATGTTAAGGAAGCCGCAAGTTCCAAGATGAAAGCCTACGTGAACATGGAAGACATCGAAGGTTTTCTGATAGACTTGAACTATAAGGATCATTATCAACCTCTGACATTCTCAAGAGTGGCGGCTCATCTTCAACTGAAGGAAGGCGGAAAGAAGGAATAGACAGGAAAATGGGGTCAAGTAAGACAAAAGTGGAAGTGAACAATTCTCGGCTTAGCCCGCGAGAAATGTAGTGAGAGACTTTTTTAGAACAGTTGCCGCCTTCACAGTGTTACTTAGGAGAGGAAAATCCTTCTTTTCATCTGACAATGTGTGTACCTGTTTTTTCGAGCAGTGCATTTTCTAGGTTTTCCGGGTTTGTGATAATCGCTTTCCTTCCTCCGTGTTCAAGGTAGTTGATGATAGCCCGGATTTTGGGGCCCATGCTGCCTGGGGGGAAGTGTCCCTGCCTGTAATACTTCTTCGCTTCGGGCAAAGTCATCCTGTCAAGCAGCTTCTGATTGTTTTTGCCGAAGTTCAGCGCGACTTTTTCCACTGCTGTGGATACAAGAAAGAGGTCGGCCTCTAGACCTATGGCTAGGATGGCTGAGGCATAATCTTTGTCGATGACTGCTTCCACGCCTTTCAATTTTCCCTTTTCTTTGATAACAGGAATGCCTCCGCCTCCTGCAGCGATGACTATGACCCCTTCATCAACAAGGGTCTTAATAGCGTCCTGTTCAATGATGCGCACGGGCATGGGTGACGGGACTACCCGTCTCCAACCGCGCCCCGCGTCCTCGGCTACACTCCATTTACGTTCCTTTCGGTATTTTTCAGCCTTCTTTCTACTGTAGAAAGGCCCGATGGGTTTGCTGGGATTCTTGAAAGCAGGATCATTCTTTCTCACGAGAACCTGGGTTACAATCGTGGCAACGGGGTTTTTGATGCCCCTTGACAGGAACTCGTTGTATAAGCACTGCTGAATCATATAGCCCAAGTCGCCTTGCGTCTCAGCGCCGCAAGAGTCAAGCGGCACCGTGTGCACAGCCTTGCTGGCCAGCTCAGATCGCAAAAGAATGAAGCCGACTTGGGGTCCGTTGCCGTGTGTTATGATGACCTCCCAACCCTGTTCCACCATGCTGGCTATGTGGGCGCAAGTCTCTCTGGTGGCTTCGAACTGGTCAGCCACCGTCTGATGGTCTCCGTCTCTAATCAGAGAATTTCCGCCGATGGCCACGACTGCCGTTTTCCTCATCGTCTTTCCTCCAGAGTTGGGATGATAAGTTGTAATGAATTCGAATCGTCATATAAATAATGAGCGATCCTTGATACAATGAGGAGCTAGGTCGATTGACTCTTTGAGACTTGTAATTCAAGAATGCACTAGGTTTGAAATGCGATTGCAAAAGGACGGAGTAACTAGACGGGGTTCGAATCTTGATCTCATTTGTTTGTCTTTGTTGAATGAGTCAAAAAATTGCTCGGCAAGGACATTTCTTGAATTGAAGAAGATTCAATAGCTCCTTTGAGCGTATTTGGCCGAGGAGGCTTGATAAATTTCTTAGTCAAATATGCTTAATAGGACGGTTCACCGCTTTTTCTCAGTAGTTGACTTGGATGGTTTCTGGGCAGGATATGCTCTTCAGGGTTCTGAAGGATTCGACGAGGCAGAGAATAGTGTTGTTGCTTCAGAAGCAGCAGCCGTTGACTTACGTGGAACTGATGACTCAGTCGAAGATATCTAACACAGGCAGGTTTAATTATCACTTGAAGATTCTTGCCGATTTCTTGGAGAAAGATGAAGATGGGAAATATCGGCTAACGGAGAAGGGCTCTCACGTTGCCCAACTGCTTGCAGATGGTTCAACGTGGAATTTGGATGGAAACAAAGGAAACTTTCGGAGCATAGCCTTGGTGGGCACTATTGGATTTGCGCTAGTATTGCTTAACCCGGCAATTCTCGAAAACTTCGTGGGTATACCTTTAGTAGTCGGTTTTTGGCCGAGCATCGTAACGATACTGTACGTTTTCCTGCTACCTGGAGCGGTCATGTGGTTTCTGAGTAATAAACGCTTGAAAAATCGTGAAATCCAGAACCTGTTAAAGGCCCCGCTCTTCAGCATCCTGCTGCTCGTGTGCATCGTCGTCATATTTGCGCTGGTATACTTCTTGGCTCTTTTAGTGTGGGGCGTGAGGATAAGTTTTCCACAACTGCAGAAAGGAGTTTCTGCACCCCAAACGACCATCCAAAACGGACATGAAGTATTAACCTTTCAACAAGTGACCTACAGCACCATGCCCATTCTGGCATTTCCGCTGGCAGGAATTTTCTCCCTTGTAGGTTTTCTCATGGCCGAGGCAATCCAACGCCTCCACGGGCGCAGCTAGCATTTTCCACGATGCGATTTCTCAAATAATCTCTCGGTTTTTTTCGTTGGGGGCCTAGCGCTCGTCATGCGACAAGATTTTGCATATAGTTTCGATTACTTTTTGAAAGTCGGTTATGTTCTTGCATGGTATTCCATGGCTTTTGCACAGTCTTGCGAGTTTGGAATCTTCAATTGCGAATGAATAGTCAGCATCCTTGGCTGCTTTATAGTCTGCTAGGCCATCGCCTATGTAAACGACTTTCCTGTCTTGATTCTTATAGTGCTTGACTATGTCGTGTTTGAAGTTGTCAGATGATTTGTACAACAGCGTTGGAAACGTGAACCTGATGCCGTTGGCGCTGAACGCAGTCTTCGCAGCGTAGACTTCAACCAAGTCTTGGCAATGATTGAGTTTCAGAAAGTGTTGTATGACAAAATCTAATCCTGCACTGACTATTATCAGGGGAATGTGGTTTTCCTTGCAACACTCCGCTAGCTTTTTGAAATCAGGGCGGAAGGTGACAACGCTCTTCAGTTCTTCAAGCATCTGTTTTTCTGATGCCCTTACAAGAGAAAACTGTCTAGTCAAGCATTCTTCAAGAGTGATTTTGCCGTTCTCGAATTGCCTCTCAAACAGTCGCCAGTTTCCTTGGGCGAATCTGGCTAGGATAAACTCTGCCGTATCAATTGTCGTTATCGTGCCATCAAAGTCACAGAGAACTACGAGATCCATGGGATTGCTAAGTCTCCAATCCGGGCAAGAGATTAGTCCGGGTTAGGTATACAAATTCGCTTCGCGTTATGAGCTTTGCTTTGTGGATTACCTGATTACAAGGAGCGCGCACGGAGTTTCTCGCACGTCTTAAATATTCGTGATTTTACTTATTAATATATGATTTCGGAAATGTTTCAACCTTTTGAATCAATGTTTTCGATGTTTTGGATATTCTTCGTTTTGGTATTCGTAATCATCGTTGCCTCAATCGTTTTGACGTTTTGGAAGATGATTAAGTCCGGGAAGATTCAAGACCAGACATCTTCCGAAGCTCAGCCAATAGTGAAGGAAAAAGAGATCATACGGGAAGTAGTCAAAATACGATGTTCCTACTGCGGTAACCTTTATGACGAAAATCAAGACAAATGTCCATACTGTGGTGGCGGAAAATCCTAAGATTGCGTCTGAACGTTGGTTATGGAACTTCATTTCAAAAGAGGAATAACTGAAGCGCGCGCGAAATCCATTTCTCAGTCAGATGGGGCCTCGTCGATGTCGACGACAGAATCGTTTTTATGTTGGATTTCGGAGTCACAAACAGCGTGTGCTGATTCGAATTGACCTTTTCGATTGAAAAACTCTCCGAGACTCTAAGAGCCGCGTCGGATGAGCAAGGCGCGAATGCGTCAGTGGCCCTACTTTTGAAGCTTGACGGTGAGAGACTACGTGTCCTCTTTGTAAGGCGTGTCCAAAACTCCAGAGATCCTTAGTCTGGACAGATGGCGCTGCCCGGAGGAAAACGAGAAGCAAAGGACAGAGATCTGAGGGAAACTGTGATTAGAGAAACCTTGGAAGAGACAAGCATAAACCTCCTCCATCATTGCCGCTTCCTAGGAGCAATGTCTGCGTTTCAATCGAACCCCAGACCTGAAATCAAGGTCCTTCCTTACGTCGTTCTCATTGAAGACGAGCCATCAATAAGACTGAACAAAAAAGAATTGGAAGAGTATTTTTGGATTTCCATTGAGGAGCTTGTTAGAAGTAAGACAACAGTGAAATTCAGCTTCGGGAAATCCCCAACTTTCATCGTGAGAAGCATTATCATCTGGGGACTCACATACAGAATCGTTGAAAGTCTAATACCTCGCCTCGAAAGCGGGGCGTCACTCGGAAACGACAATTAGTCCAAAGCGCGCTAACACGACGTTAGAGTTGCAAAGAGCCGAGGTGATTTTTGCTCGAAGCTGATTGACTAGAAATCTTCTTCCAATTCTGTCGTACTGTACGCCTTGTCTTCTTCCATGGCCTTCTCTGTATCCTCATGCGTTTCCTTTCTTTGCTTCTTTTTCTTCTTACTCATCTGTCTTGCCAGCTTGTCTTGGATCTCAGGAAAGTTCAGCAATTATCAGTAATGTGGTCGATTTAGCCCTTAATAATCTCTTTGCCCTTTCTTCTGCGTCCTATTCGAAGTTTTCAGAAGAAAACGATGTGTGATGGTGGTTTGCTGAGGTTTGCCAGTTTTTATTCTTGCTTTTACATTTCGTTGCAGAGATACTCGGCATAATCTCCGAATCGTTGATTGAATTCTTTACTTACCCTTCTGCACATGATCTCATTTTCTCCCATAACGCAGGGAAAATTCGTGCACCTTTTCTTTGAATTATGGAAGGTTATGATCAAGAGCCAAAGGTCGTGTGCGCTGAGCGGTAAGAAGAATAGGGACTCAAGCTCTAATTAAATAGTCATATAAGATATTTGGCGGCGAGGTTCCATGGTGAGGCTGAAAATCTTGCATTTCAATGATGTTCACAGCAGGTTTGAGGAGCTTGCGAAAGTTGCGTCGGCTGTTGAAGAGCTTCGGGACGATAACACCGTGATTCTGGACGCTGGTGACAATGCGGATTTCGCTCGGTTAGAGACTGAGGGTACTCATGGAGTGATAAGTTCAGCCATTCTAAACAAGATTGGCGTTGATGCGAAAGTTTTCGGTAACAATGAAGGTTTTGCGGGAGACGATAATAGCAGGATTCTTTCTGAACACTCGGATTGTCCTGTGATTACATGTAACATTTACGATTTGAAAGGTCGAAAGCTGGGTTTTCTGGATGACGCTGTAATTGTAGAACGTTCGGGAGTCAGGGTTCTGATCGTTGGTGTGACCGCGGGTGACTGGTTGAACGTGTTTTACGAATTGTTCGGGATGCGTGTGAAGGATCCTGAGAAGGAGATAAGAAGAGTTCTGGTTGATTACGAGGGGTTTGATTATGATTTGCTGGTTGTTTTGTCACACTTGGGGTTCGAGGAAGATAGAAAGATTGTCTCACAGCTTCAGGATATCGACGTGATTGTTGGTGGGCATTCTCACACCGTGCTTGAGAAGCCTCTGGTGGAAAATGGGGTCATTATCGTTCAAGCGGGGCAGTTTGGAGAATATCTTGGAGAAGTGGTTATAGATTTTGATGTTGAAAAAAAGGTCGAACATCTCGAAGGAAGATTGATTTCTGTCAGGGATTTTGAGCCAATGCCAGAGATTATGGAGCTAATCAGACACTATTCGGAAGCGGCTGATAAGAATCTCTCCAAGAAATTGTATTCTGTTCCTGTTGATTTAAATCATTCTTTGACGGATGAGAACCCACTTGGAAACCTGCTGGCTGATGCTCTGAAAGATGTTATGAACGCTGAAATTGGAATCATCAATAGCGGTGTAGTCACTGGGGGAATCAGGAGCGGTGCGATAACAAGGAAGTTGCTGCATCAGTTGTGTCCTTCCCCCCTTAATCCAACGTACATGGAAGTGAAGGGTACTGATTTGAGAATGGCTTTGGAGAAGTCTCTGTTGAAAGAATTCCATCTTGGTGATGGCAGGGGTCCAGGTTCTAGGACGAGGTACGTGGGCAGTCTTCAGGTTTCAAATAACGTCCAGGTCAGCGTGGATTCGGGCAGGATAAGGTTGATCACTGTCGATGGTAAGCCACTCGATCCTGACAGGTGGTATTCGGTTGGGACTTCTGACTTCTTGCAACGGGGAACAGGATATTCAGAGTTGGCTAGCAACAGGAATGAGCGGTATCGGCCAGAATTCTTGCGGGATATTCTTCAAGCGTACTTGCAGAGGAAGTCATTCTTGACGAAAGCTTTCGATAAACGTTTTGTCCTTAGGTAGGCTTTGGCGCGTGCTGAGAGATGACGTGTCTATGCGCAGGGTCCGAGCGTGCGCAATCCCCTGTTTTTCAATTCCTTATGGGCGAGGCAGTGGTCACTCTTTTCCTTAACATTGTTTAGCAGAGACCATAGACTATCTTCACCGGTGGAAGAAATTGCCGGAATTTTCCATTGAAACAAACGAACTGACGATGCGGTATGACAGCTTAGTCGCTGTTGACCACATTTCCTTCAATGTTCGAAAGGGAAAAGTCTGAACCATAAGAAATAGGTAGTAGAACAATGTCATGATAGGAACTACTTGTCTGAAAGGCTTCAAATGCTTCTGTGCAAATTCTCCCAGAACACGAGAACTATCATAGTGACCGCATAGGATTAGCCTGTGTTTTTTCAAGGTTAATCGAAGCTACAATGTTTATTGACTTGGTTCATGGCAGCATAAACTCTATTCTTGAAAGAACCTTCTGGTGAACAAGAAGAAAATACTAATCAAGATTGCAGTGGTCAGGGCCTAACCAACCTGGACTTAGGAAAGCATAAGTCTATTGACATATGATTCTTTTGCTCGGAGTTGTTGCTATGAAGGTTTGTGGAATCACAGGCAGTCCTTGCAAGAATGGAAATGTTGATTTGCTGGTCTCTCAAATCTTGAAGGGTGCAGCTTCTCAAGGAGGAGAAACGAGCAAGATATATCTAGACAGCCTGAAAATCAAGCCGTGCCAGAGTTGTGGAGTTGACCCCTATCCTGAACACTGTCTTTTCAATGATGACATGAAACAGATCTATGATGCCCTAGAAACTTCTGATGCTATTGTGTTGGGATCACCGGTCTATTTCGACACTGTTAGTGCACAAGTAAAACTTATGATAGATCGTTCCAACTGTTTGATGCCCTATGTTAAGAAAGTTGATGGAACATTCGGCTTTGAAAGAAGGGTGAAGAAATGGAAGAAAGGAGTTTTCATTGCAGTTGCGGGAACAGACCAAGAATTCAATGTCATTATGACAACTGTGAAAGGATTCTTCAATTGGACAAATACTAAGCTGATTGAGACTTTCTTCTATTCTCATGATGACAACGAGCTTGGAAGTATCAAGAATGACAAGGTAAGAATGCAGAAAGCTTTTGATATTGGAGTTGGAATCTTGGAAAGGAAGCTCAATTCTAGCTCTATATGTTAATAACAGACAGAATCTTGTTTACTTCTTTTCAGTCCTTGTCAGTATCTTTGGTTCTTTCCATTCTTCTCTTAGGATACTGTAAAGGATCATATCTCTCCATTCTCCTCTAGTAAAGAAGCTTTTTCTGATTACTCCTTCCTTCTTGAAACCAGTCTTTTCCAGAACCTTCTGTGAACCAACATTTCTTACATCAGTATGGGCTTGAACACGCATCATGTTCTTTGAAAGAAACAGGTAGTCAATCATTATGTTTACAGCTTCAGTGCAGTAGCCTTTGCGTCTCTCGTTTAGGGTCAGAGCATAGCCTATTTCCGCTAGATTCCCTGCTGCCGGAAAATGTTGGACATAGCCAATTTTGGTTCCATCCTTTTTCTCTATGAAGAAATATCCTCCTTGAGCAGAGGGGTTGTCATACATTTTCTGAATGTCTGCTTTGGATACCTGCCTAAGCGGATTGTATTCACCCAGAAAGTCAGGGCTGTTAGTCCATTCTGCGGCTAATGGTAAGTCTTCTTTCTCCACTATTCTCAGATTCACATTCTTACCCTCGAGCAATTCATATCAACAAGTCCTGTATTTTCTGCTTCAGTTCTTATGACTTGTGATTCACTTCTCTAAGCATAGTAATTCTGTGTGCATAGAAAGCGCGCGCGCTTTCTCGCAGGGCTTTTTGTTGCTGGTGCAAAGTGATAGTTGCAGTCCCAAGACGCGCTTAACCATTGCAAATCTCGGATAGCCTGCCAGAAAACTTTTTAATCAAATTCCAAGGAATAGTCTGCATATCTTGGGAATCATGTTCAGGATGTGATTGTGTGAAAGTTCTAATAATTGCAGATGAGCCTGAAGCTCCTGCCTTTGACCAGATTATCGGACTGAGAAATGCCATCCAGGAACTGGTTGGGAAAGTCGATTTGCTCGCGTTTTCGAGAGATAGTATTTTCTTCAATCAGAAAAAGATAAGTGAAAAGGGGGACACTAACATCGGATCTGTCCAGAACCTTCTAGCGAAAAAGCGGTATACCCTAATCATCGTTTCTTTGGCGGTTGACAATCTCAAGAAGCTGTTCTTTGAAAAATCGAACATAGTGCAGTATCTGAGAAACTCTCCTTCTCGCGTCAGGATGTATGTGTTTGGGGCATCTGACATTCCAGACGAAATAGTAACAAGTAGAAGCGTTGACCTTTTTCCGTATTCAAGACAGGGGACAGTAAAATCAACACAAGAATTCAAGAACGCCGTTCTAGCTTATATCAGGAAGGAACAGGGTCAAAATGAGGACATTTAGCGCACGCTTGCGCAAAGTGATATACCAATATCTTTTGGTGCGCGGCCGCGAGGTTGATTGATTGAACGACAAAGACTTAAGCTAAAACTGCATAGAACAGTCTTGAAGGTTGAGAGAACAGGCAAGGATTTTTTTCTACTCCCTTTCCCTCTTGCCTTTTCTCTCTCCTTGTACTTCTCTCCTTTCCCTTCTCCTTCCTCTGAAAACTTAGTTGAAGAATTACATATCGCTTGTGGAAGATAGTTATAGAAGAATCCTCTATTCAAGTTCATGTAAAAAATAGCGTGCGCTATCTTCTAGAGAAATTGATGGATTTGAAGACACATCATCTGAAAGACCAAGTCTTCTATGGTATTTTATTCCCTTCTTCTTTGGGATTCTTTGGGGACTAGTTGGCTATGTGGGTACGAAGGACGAAGACAAAGACATGGCTAATGGATTATTGCTGTTTGGAGCAATCTGGTCTTTCATTTTGTACATTCTCTATTGGATTGCTTTGTCCTCTTTGATTTTCCATGCAAGATAAGGTAAAAAAGGAATATCGGACTAGTGCATGTAAGGTGATTATGGCATCGCTGAAGCTGAAAGCTCGCTATGCTAAGTATCCGCCCGCGTTATTGTTTGCATCAAAAGGCATTAGCAGTTTAAGCACAAAAGAGAAAAGATAGCAATCTTTGTTTTGCTGTAACAAGAAGGCAGTTACGTGGGTTACCCAAGAGGAAAGACAAGAGAAGAACTGAAAAAACCTAGGCCTGAGAAAAAGAAAGTAAGAGAAGAGAAGCGGAAAAAGAAAAAACTTGCCCGACTTGAAAGGCAACAGTACGAATAGGATGGCGTGCCCAGAATTAAATAGATTTCAATCTAGGAGACTTTCGAAGCGCACGTAAAAAAGACGCTAGAGTTCGGGAATAACTACAAATCTAATTTCGTTTTGCCCGTCTTTCTGCTTGAGTGTCAAACACATATGGCGGCACGTGATTAGCATTGTTTGCTTCGCTTGCAGCTCGATAGATACTGAAACATTGCGTTTATAGATTTTTGAGAATCTATGAAACTAGAGGCATGAGCTAGGAGCAGATAAAGATAAGCGTACACAAAACAAAGAGAAAAATATAGGTAGGGTTGGAAAGAGGAGGTGAAATGTTGGCGACTGTGACTGTAGAGTTAAACTTGGAGCGAATGGAGAGAATGAAGCAGGAAGTGCTAAAGGTTATTCAAAGAATGGTAGATGAATATGGAAACGTGTCTGTCATAGAACTGGAGCTGGCGTTGATAGAAGGACTGGCGAAAGTGAGAGAAATAGGCATAAAACAGATGGAAGAGACATCTGAAGAATCAGATGTGGTCTAGCGAATGCTTGCTGTTGTAGGTTAAAACACTGAAAACCCAATATAATTTAGTATGGGGGAAATTCCGTGTTTCAATATTGCACCAATTGTTCTGCTTCATTCTGGGCGCTGCGTTATTTCATTGCCCATTTTATCCACATGACAGCGATAATGCATATCAGAACTGATCCAGATGCTATGAAAACAGCCATTTTCTGCCAGAAATCTAGACCTCCCGCGAAAAATGCAAGGTATAAGACGATGAATGCTAACCAACTGAAAAGAGCAATAACTGTGCCTATGACCTTAGCTTGAAGATTGTTATCCATAACAAGATTTGTCTTCAGACAGCCAATATAACTTTTGCGTCTCGGCGAATAAAGAATAAAAAGGTGAGGTTCACATGCGTTTTCTGAACAGTTTTCGCTCCATCGATGCACGGGGCGAAATCGAAGCGCGCGCGATGCCAACAACTTCGTCGACCGCGCCCAAACCTTCACCGACCTGCAAAATGGACCGTTCCCATAAGTATCCTGGGTTATCCCCAGCGAGCCGATCGGTGAACACCCACCCGCAAACATTACCCTAGGAATGATATGGACCGTCGAAATCATAGACGCAATAATGCAGAGTGCATATTGGAGCAGCACTGTGGTAATTCTCACGTGGGACGATTACGGCAGGTTCTATGACCACGTACGCCCACCTCGACTAGACCCACTAGGTCTCAGTTTCCGAGTCCCAACCATAATCATCTCGCCTTTCGCCAAACCAGGCTACATCGACCCAGCCAGTACTCATTCGAATCGATCATGAAACTCATCGAATGTCGCTATAACCTATCTTCGCTGACAGTCAGAGACGCACAAGCGAACAACCTACTCCCTGCCTTAGACTTCAACCAACGACCCACACCGACACATATCGTCGCACTCGTCAAGCCCAACTTGATGCCATTGAACCTTATGTCTCTCTGCCAAGCATTATCCGGACAGGCCCGCTAGATGTGTATGTCAGAATAATCGTGGGCGTAGCCATCATCGTAGTCCTAGCTGCCTTTACTATAACGATAAGACAAAGAGGCAAGCACAAGCGCGGGTATGTTCAAGATGACGGGACCAGGGACTCCCTCCGGAGAACTCGTGCGTATGCTACGATTCTGTTCAGTAATAGAATTCATGAACCCTTCGACTGTTCTGTCTTCTCTGGCAACCGGCCGACCCAGAATATTGCGATCGGTATTAGCCAGAGATAGAATCTTAAGGGTACACCCTGAAATCTCCATTCCCAGAATTCAGGAGCCATCGTCAAAAGAAAAAGAAGAGTTGAGAACACCATTGAATTTCTCACTCTTCGGTAGGGCTCCATCAATTCCGGCGCGATGAGTTGCTTTTCTTCTATGGACAATTCATGAATGAAGAAGGCTAATATAAAGACCAGCGCTGCCATGTCGGCTGAGAAGAAAACAGAGGCATATTCTACCACGACTGTTTCGGTCGCGTGGGCATACAACGTGACAAGGTTGAATAGGTAGGGCACAAGAGAAACAGAGAACAACATTGCCACATTAAGTATTCTGGTCGCCATATTCTCCATCGGAAGCACAGACATAATACCAGTGTAACGAACCCAGACAGAAATCAGTATGAGAAAACCAAAAGTGAAAGCCAGCAAATCGCTTGCGAAACCCGTTAACGTCGTCGGCGGCCTTGTGAGCAACGAGTAAGCGCTCAGGGATAAGGCCAGGCCGAATATCAAATCAGACAAACTCTCAATCCGCGGTCGCACACCAGATCGCTCGTTCCCACGGGACAAGAAAATTCAACCCAAAATTCGTTATTCTGGCGTCAAGGTTAAAAAACATTTCATCAGCGCGCGCTCGTGAGCCACAGATTGTAGGCATTATCGATTGCGCCTTTCAGTGTTGAACATTCCGTACCAGGAGGAAAAATACCTGGCAGCTTCAACCAGGCATTATTTTTTAAATCGAGAAGTCGAAGAGTTACAAAGAAGGGAACATCACTCAGTTTAGTCATGAAATTTCTCTCTTGACCTTTTGATGACCCACCAAAATCGCAAAAAGGTAAAATCCAATAGTCACCCAGACCTTCTTTATAGAAAATCATTTTCTCGTTTGTAACTAGGAAATGTTTCTTTAAGTTTGTCCAGTTCTGTTCGAAAATGATTCTTTCTTCGGGATATGGTGCCAAGGTTTCAAGAACCTCTTCTGGAAGATTGTTTCTCATCACGTTTTCACTATGCTCGATTTTCTTCATATCAAGTTGGTTCATGATTATTCTTCCAGTTTCCACAACATATTTTACACCACAGCACTTGCACACACTTTCTTGCAATGACACTGTAGCTCCACAATTTTGGCACAGAAGGGGTTTAACAGACATGTTAACCATTCCCACAAGAGACACTGCATCTAAATTCTAATGATGCTTCTCCCTGGTCTCTGCAAACCTCTTCCATTCGTTCTCCACAACCCTTAGATTCACATTCTTTCCTTCGAGCAATCACTAGCACCGTCCAATTAGTCCCAACTTTCGATTCTTATGACTTGTGGAAGAATCAACTGTGTTCCGCTTTCCTTGGCATTCGAATTAGCTGTGAAGGACTTAACTTGCTCAGCATCATTGAGATCAACATTTTTGGCTAAGACTTTCAGAGGTTTCCGAATGTTTCTGAGTGTTGCTTCTCTCAAGCCGTGTTCTTCAATTGCCATAATGTATTGAATATTCTTGAGGTCTGATCAGAAGGGATGTCATACAGTCTGTTTAGGCTGGCGTGTTGGTTGTAACCCGACTTTAGCCTTAGTAATTTTTCATTTTGTTGTTTTTGTTCTTTTTCTTGGTTCATTGTTTTTTTACCTCCTAGGAGTTTTGATAATTCTATTTCCGCCCATAATCGCCCGTGTTGCGCGCGCGCTACGAGCCAAGATGATTTTTGTGTAAAAAATGCTATTAAGTCTTCATAAATGACTATGACAATTTCAACTTATAGGTTATTTTAATAAAGATTTACATACAACACCAAGAGAGGTGGTTGTGTGTCTGAGACAGAAAAGATAGAAGAGGAATATCGAGTATTTTCAATTACTTGGAAGCGCGCGCGATTTTCTGGTCAAGTTGTATAGCCTTTATCGGCTTTTTTATCACTTGTGCCTTTCGTTGGAACTGGTGGTATCGGAGCATAGAATGTCTTGTCCTTTGTTTCGAAATCCAACCTCAAGTTGGCATTAACATTGTATATGGGTGTGCCATCTGGGTTTTTTCTATCTACAGCAACACCAACTCTCCCTAATTCAACATGAACTTTTACCAGTGTTTCATCTTCTAGACGAAAAGACACAACATTGCTTCCAACAAGCTTGGCTGAAATCTGCCTGAACTTGATTTGTTCATCTGACATGATACCACTCCCATGGCGCATTGTTTTTTTGCCTATATAAGATTAGTCACCACGCGGCTTAACTTATCCTAGTGCGCGTGCTAGTCCTTGTTTTTATTTTTTGTGGGTTGGAGCGCGAGCGTCATGCGAGCGCGACGTAATGGTTAAGCCCGCGCGCTATGGTTGTGTTTCTTGGCTACCCCAAGCTCCATGAGTAGGTTCAGGATAGACGTAATTTCTAGCTATGAAACCACCCACGTTTTCAGAAAAGTTATAATCAAAATGGTAACTCCCAGCATAGCCGAGCCAGTCTTCATCAGGTGATAGTGATGCAAATGGAACAACGTGTTTTTGGATACCGTCAACTACAAGTCTTATGTGTGAGCCGTCGTTCAGAAGTTGGACGAAGTGCCATGTGTTTGGGCTGAGGGTGTTCGTGGAAAAGCTGTACACCCATGGATCTGAGGAAGGATACGTTTGCACGTATCTGATTCCCCAATAATAGTATGTTCCATCATACTCGACGCTTGCTTGGGCAATATGGATAGTTCTGGAATCTGCTAACGTGATTATTTGCGCGTAATGCCCAGGACTTATGCTCTCTAACTTAAACCATGCCATTAGGGCCACATCATTTCTGGTTATGAGGGCACTCTGTTCAGTATCCAGTGATGCGTTGCAAACTGATTTTGCACTGGCATTACCATATTCATAGCCCGAAGTGTCCTTAGTCATACCGTAGTTAGCCCATCCTGATGGAAAACTGTCGAAGTCATCATAAAACAGGAAAGTCTTAGACGGGTTGCTTATGCTAATGGCATCGGAACTTCCGTAATAGATGTAGATAGTCTGACTTGTGAAACTCAGGTCTCCTGCGATGCGAACCCAAAAGGTTGCGTTTGCACCATAATATACTCTTTCGACGTAATAATCAAGTGGAACTGCCTTGTTATCTGTGAATCTTATGTCTCCAAAATCGCTTCTGGAACTGTTGACATAAACAATGTCATTGCTATCTGAACCCGTTCCGTTGACAACGGTTATGGAAACTGCATAGTTTGCTCCCGCTCCTGTTGCGTTCAAGATCACATGGCTCTTCCTGTATTGCCAATTGGGGTCCCACCATGATCCCACAAGCGTGCGCACTGCTTCAATTGTTACTGTGGCATTTGTTGCTGGAGCGTCAGACGCTACGCGCAGCCAAGCTGCAAGCTCCTGTATCCCTGGAACTACTGCATAGGTTAGATCGCTAAACGCAACATAGCTAGTCTGGTAGGTTGAGTTGCTCGATTGGAAGTTCAGGATGACAGAGTAATTTAGAGAGGCATGATTGTTTACCGTTACATTGAAGTTTATAGTCTCTCCAGGATAAAGACTGAATTGTGAAGGATAACCCACGATCTCAATAGACTCGCCCACTCTTAATGGCACACTAATTGAATTAAAGACCATGTACCCCAAAACTGAGCCAAATAGAGAAATCAATATCACTACCACAAGCCACAAGGGAACAACACGTTGCCTAACTTTGAATACTCTCGTAATGTTCCCCGTTCCCTAGTACTCAGAGTCTCCTTCACTCATATGTTTTGCGGTCGAAGCGCGCGCGGCTCTGCCCTATGTACAAAACGTTGCCAGCTGACATCAAACCTATGATGCTTGGGTTGTTCTCCGCGTCGCGCGCGCGTTATGCGAGTGCGACATGATGGTTAAGCACTATATTGAATAGGTAGAAGAGGGTTTGTGTTTATTTGCGAGCCCTAGTTGAGAAGTCGCGATAAGAGGTATTCCAGCAAGGAGATTAAATGATGAGTCATGACCCATTTTTCATGTTTGAAAAAATAAGAAAAGTCTTGAAATGGATAAAAGAACGGCTCGTAGCTAAGAAGTAACGCGTGCGTATCGGTTTTTGACGTTATCGTCTGGAACGGGCGAGTGAGCCGAAGGCTCACGAGGTACGGTTATTAATTCTACGTAGCGCGCGCTTTTTATATATTCAACTAAGCCTATTCTGAATGAAGGGGACTACAGTTTGCTGAACAAGACAAGGAGATATGTTATATATGCGCTTGTGACTGTTGGCTTTGCAATTCTAGGGAACTTCACGAGTTTATTGGCGCCCGCTTACTTTTGGGGACTGGTTTTCGGAACTTTAGGTTTAATCTTGAGCATAATTCTGGAATTATATATTGAACTCGCGGTGAGAGAAGAATCTGCGGTGCAAGTTATCCTCAGAGAGGACAAAATTGTGGAGATAATCAGGGAAATGCGACAAGACCCAAGCTGCAGACTAATCCAAGCTCTCTGGTGCACAAGATTTGGCGGTGAACCAGAATATTACGCCGAAGAAGCGGCTATCATTCAAAGAAATCCAAGATTACACGTTCAGCGTCTCATAAACCCCAGCAGAGTGGAAAGAAATGCTTACGACGACCATGTGAAATCGCGGAAAACGCTTTTAGATCAAGGAAGATATGAAGTTAAAAAAACCGACATAGAGGAGTTTGAATGCCTTATATGTGAATATGAAAAGCCATCAGGAAGGGAAACAAAGGTGTTCTTTACCTTCATCGATTTAGCAGGTAACAGACCTGGCATGGGGATATTTCTAGACGAAACCAAACATGAAAAGGCTCTTTTTGCTGTGAGGGCAATAGAATCTTGGTACAAACGTGAGTGGCTTACTCGCGCACAAGACGCATCGCTCGGCAATAAAGAAATCTAACCACGAACCTGTGCAGTAGGGTTATGATTGTGCTCGGCATCAGTCAATCGTTCCAAACCACTGCTCGTCTAGCGCGCGTCGGTTTTTTTAGCGCGCGCGCTTTAACGTTTCTTGCCCTTGGCAGGAAGTTGCTGTCTCAACTGTTTCTTTTTCGCTTCTTTATCCCGTTCTATCTTTTTCTGTTGTGCGATTTGAGTATTCTTTTGTTTACGTTTCATTACACTCGGCATAGATCTCATCTACAAATTAACGATAAATAAACAAGCTAAAACATATTTCTTTCGCATTAATGGAGGAAGCCAATAATATCCAAAACTGACGCGTCTTTCTTTCATTTCATTAAAGAAGCCAACTTTATGGTAAAAA